>RCUM01000795.1_pt1 | contig 15396 bp, 8 predicted proteins | sample 2166141 | NCBI WGS metagenome assembly RCUM01 (sample SAMN09932756, study PRJNA488358) | compost metagenome | isolation source: compost soil in crotonic acid-enriched | place: Germany: Experimental Botanical Garden
AAATCAACCGTAGAGATACGTGCCGGTTCGAGTCCGGCCTTCGGCACCATTAGTATGTAAATAGACCTCAACTGAGGTCTTTTTTTATGCCTAAAATCCAGTCCCCGCAAGGCTCCTCTCGCTTTTTCAGTCAACATAAGTCAACCTGATTCAATCTACATCAACTTACTGATGTGGGTACAAATGTGGGTATAACCCGGTTCGATAATGTTTGTACCCACGCAGAACCCTTGAAAGGATACTCAACATGGCTCTGAGTGATGTAAAGGTTCGTACGGCTAAGCCTGAAGAAAAAGCCTATAAGCTTACTGACGGTGAAGGCATGGTATTGCTGGTTCACCCTAACGGCTCGAAATACTGGCGGTTACGCTATCGCTTCGGTGGTAAAGAAAAGATGCTGGCATTGGGGAAATACCCTGAAGTGTCGCTGGCGGATGCAAGGGCACGACGTGACGATGCGCGTAAGCAGTTAGCTAATGGCATGGACCCCAGTGAGAGCAAGAAAGCCGTTAAGGTAGAGCAGGAGCGAGAGGCGATAACGTTTGAAGTGGTAGCCAGAGACTGGCACGCCAGCAATCAAAAGTGGTCTGAGTCGCATAGTGGTCGTGTTCTTAAAAGTCTGGAAGATAATTTGTTCGATGCGATTGGTAAGCGAAGTATTGCAGAGTTAAAAACCCGAGATCTGCTTACACCGATTAAAGCCGTAGAGATGTCTGGACGTCTTGAGGTGGCGGCGCGTCTACAACAACGAACAACAGCAATTATGCGATTTGCCGTGCAGAGCGGTTTAATCGATTACAACCCCGCACAAGAGATCGCTGGAGCGGTTGCTACAGCTAAGCGACAGCATCGCGCTACGTTAGAACTTAATCGCATTCCTGAACTACTTCATCGAATTGATACCTACGCTGGCAGACCTCTCACTCGACTGGCGGTGGAATTAACACTATTAGTATTCATACGATCTAGTGAACTGCGTTTCGCACGCTGGCCAGAAGTAGATTTTGAAACTGCTATGTGGACGATTCCGGGGGAGCGTGATCCGCTTGAAGGTGTGAAGCATTCACATCGAGGATCAAAGATGCGCACTCCTCATCTTGTTCCTTTATCGCAGCAAGCTCTCGCCATTCTGAAAAAGATCAAAAGCATGAGTGGAAACCGTGAGCTGATTTTCGTTGGTGACCATGATCCACGTAAACCGATGAGTGAGAACACGGTTAACAAATCATTACGAGTAATGGGTTACGACACGAAGGTGGAAGTTTGTGGTCACGGTTTTAGAACAATGGCTTGTAGTTCATTGATTGAATCGGGGTTGTGGTCGAAGGATGCGGTAGAACGGCAGATGAGTCATATGGAACGTAACTCTGTAAGAGCGGCTTATATCCATAAGGCTGAGCATTTGGACGAGCGTAGGCTGATGTTGCAGTGGTGGGCTGATTATCTAGAGTCATTAAAGTATAAGTTGATGACACCTTTTGATTACGCAAAGACTAATAATTCTATTAGTTAATTATATATTCGTGATGAAAATACATTGAAATCAATTGGATATGTTTTTTAGTTTTATAGAGGTGATTGAGTTATGAGGTAAAGAGGTTATGATCAAAAATTGAGCTGACACCTTTTCCGATAGTATCACTATGTTTTTACAAGAATAATTAGTGCAGCCGTAGCTGAAATTTAGGCTGCAACATGACTTAATACAGCATGTTTATGACTAAAAATTTGTCGTCAATACTTCTTTGAATCTTTGTCGCTGCGACAATTTCATACATTAGATAAAGCCCCTGAAGAGTTTGGATGGATGCTATCATTGGCATCGCCCCGTTAAGTGTTGAGCTTGTGCTCTATGGTACTACGCTATCGACAACTATCACCTTAAGTTAAATTTAATGCGGCAAATATTAATTGGAGCGTGAGAAAAATGCACAAAGATCCCTCAATAATAGTTAATGTGAACCTGCGTGAAGCCCGGTTAAAAAAGAAGGTTCGAGAACATTTGCAATCATTGGGATTTACAAAATCTGATGCAGGAGCGCTACAGGCCCCAGGAAACACGAAAGAGGTAATCAGGACCCTTCATAGCGCTCAGCGGGCTGAGCGACTTGCTGCAAACCAAAATTTCATAACATTCAAGTCCTCAAAATTATTGAAATTTTTTGCATCTGGTAAGGATGTTATTCCTGACAAGATATCGCCTGTTCTTGAGCGGGTGTCATCAGGAACTTGGCAAGGCGATCTGTTTAGATTAGCGGCATTAACTTGGTCTGTACCGGTTTCAAACGGATTTGGAAGGCGTCTCCGATACCTTGTTTGGGATGAAAGTAATGGAAAATTGATAGGGTTAATTGCTATTGGTGACCCCGTTTTCAACCTTGCCGTCAGGGATAGATTGATTGGTTGGAGTACAGAGGATAGAAGCTCAAGACTTGTTAATGTGATGGATGCGTATGTACTTGGCGCACTTCCACCTTATAATTTTCTGCTTGGGGGAAAACTGGTAGCTTGCCTACTTCGTAGTCGCGAGTTATATGATGACTTTGCAAGAGTGTATGGCAACAGTGTGGGGGTTATATCTCAAAAGAAGAAAAGAGCCCGTCTTTTAGCAATTACAACTACATCATCGATGGGGCGCTCTTCTGTATATAACAGATTAAAACTTGATGGAATTCAGTATATGGAACCCATTGGTTATACTGGCGGTTGGGGGCATTTTCACATACCTGATAGCTTGTTTATTGAGTTACGTGATTACCTGCGTGACATGGATCATCGCTATGCAGATCACCATATGTTTGGGAATGGTCCCAACTGGCGTCTACGAACGATGAAGGCGGCTTTAAATGCGCTAGGATTTAGGGATGATATGATGAAACATGGAATCCAACGCGAAGTATTTATCAGTCAGTTAGCTGATAATGCAACTAATATTCTGCAAACGGGTAGAGGTAAACCAGATCTTGCATCATTGCTTTCTGCGAAAGACATCGCTGAGCGAGCTATGGAGAGGTGGATGATTCCTCGAGCAATACGCAAAACTGAGTATCGTTCTTGGAATTCAGATTATCTTTTTGATTTTATTGATAATGATCGGTTGAGCTTGGAAGTGGAAACTGATAAAAAAAAGACTCTTAGTTAACCTTGGGTGGGGGGAAGGGGAGTGGACTACGCCATTAACGAGGCTAATGGGATGTTAGTATCGGCTTCTCAAGCATTGAGATATAGTCGCTATATATGCCCAGTTTGTAAAAAAGGAGTTAGTCTCCGACGGGGGAAAATAATACCTCCTTATTTTGCCCATTTTCGCGGATATGGCACACTCGACTGTGAAAATTTTGTCCCTGCTCATTTATCCTTCACTACAAAAGAAAATATCAACGATATTGTAAAGCGGCGTATGGAGCTGCGTTTGTTGATCTCTACTGCCAAAAAGATTCGAGAATGGTCATTAGAGCTAGCATTACCCACTTGTAAATTATGTCAAGCTAAGGTCATTCTTGACGTAGGGGGAAGATCTCAAACGATTGATATGAGAGGTATGGTAACGCGCCGTCAGATTAGTGCTGAGCTCTCAGCTAGGCCATATCGTATAGTATCTTTTACTGGTAATCCTGATCCTGAGTTTGTTAGAGAAGTGGAAAGGGAATGTCCGGGATTACCCTCAGTAGGGGCTGCCGTATTCACCGCTATGGGAGGTGGGGCATCGAACGGATTTCCTCTGGCGCAGGAATTAAGATGCACCGAAACCTTCGCTTTCCTTTGGCGGGAGCCTGAAAGTCCCGGATTTCCTGATGAATTAGACATTGATAGTCTAGTTAGTAGGCAAGGATGGAATTTAGCCATTGTGACAATACCTGAAACTCTTTCCCCAGAGAGCATTTCATGGCTTAACTCCTTCACACATCTTCCAATTGTTCCTGCAAAAGCTTCTATTACAGCTATTTGGCCATTCCAAACTCAAGACATCAGTATTAATCAGGTCGAGTGCATTCATTCCAATTTTTTACTATTGTCTGCGAATATGATTTTGACCCCACCCAATGAAACTGGGCCGACAATGTGTGCTCAAGGGGCCTCTTCAGTTCTCTCAGCGATTGGAGTAGAAAAATCACCGGCATTCTTTACTCTTACCCCTGATAATAGTGACATAGTAGGAGTATCTGCTTCAAATGATCAAGATATAAAAAAATATTATTCTTTTTTTACTAACAAGGTAAAAAAGCATAAATATCCTTCAGTTGATCTAGTTTATACAAAAAAAAATGGTGTGAGAGAAATAGTCTCATTGCATCAGAGAAGATGTGTTGAACTTACAAATGAAGCTCGACTGTTAGGTTATAAGTTAGAGTACTTGTCTATGCCTTCTGGGGCCGAAGGGATGGCAAAAATACAGGGGGAAATAGATAGTAGTCGTATCAATCTTTTTTCAAGTAATCATATAGCTCCTCATGATAGCAATGTGAGATTGCTACGTTCTGATGCCTTTTGTAAGTTATCTCAATACTTATCTGATGTGAATTACAATCTGGATATTGATTTTAAAGGACTAGGGGCATTACATCTTACTGGATTTAATAAACTTGGGAAAGATATTGTCGTAAGTAATGAAATATCTTCGAGCCTACGTCTTCGTATATTGAGTTTCATATTTCAGATGCAATCAATTAATATTGGAGTTGTCATGGTTAATGATTCTAAGTTACTTGAAGCATTGGAAAAATTAAACCCTAAACAACACCTATTACCCCATTACCGAGCATTGGTAAAAGAAGTTATTGCCAGTGGATTTGAATTTAATCGCTTTAGATAAGGTGCCTTTTCATGAGTTACCAATATAGCCAAGAAGCAAAGGAGAGAGTCCGTAAGTTAGGGCAGTCCGATATTATTGATTTTATTGGGGAGGTTCCTATTGCCCTTCGGCGCAAGGTATTCAGCCTTATGCCTAAAGTTCCTGGGTTCAGAGTAGGCCAACCATTAGAAATAAAAGAGAAGCAGAAGCGTCTCATTGGATACATGTTTCAGACTCACTCATCTCCTGAGGAGACATATGCATGGAAAAGTTTTGCTCTTTTTTGGAAACTATGGGCAGAAGAAAAAATAGGTAAGCCATTTACAATATGTGAAGAGAAGGGAGTTGAACCAGGTACTGGTTTGATTTTTATTAAGGAACTTGCAGATACCTTTCCTAAGGTATCAAGAGAGGATGTTGAACGTCTTTATTCTTTTAGCGGTTTTACTAATGATTCAAAAATTACAGCAGCATTTGAGTTTTTTCGGCCAGCGAAGATACTTGCTCGTGATAATGCACTCGATGCTCTTCCCATTCGATTAGATGAGCTAGAAGAGCGTATTGAACTTGCAAAATATATTATTGAAGATAATGAAAGTAGTATTAAATCGCTAAAATCAGCAACTAATTCACTTGCCACAGAGTTAAAAAAATATGCAAAGGATAATAAACTTATTTTAAAGTCACTCATTGATTTGAAAGACATGATAGAAAAAGAGGTGAAAAGAACTGATAATGTAAATAAGGCCGTCGATGAACTATCTATTTCTAAGAAAGATATATATTTAAATTTAGAAAACATCATAATTAAAAACAATACCTATGATTCAGCTATAGATGAATTTTACGAGTATGGCAAAATTCTAGATTGTATAAATAACAAGATTGTTGAGATTCAGAATTCATTAGAGGGTATTTATGAAAAAGAAAGAAATAATGCTACTCTTAATCATAATGAGACTTATAAATTACTCGCTGAAAGAATTGACATCCTTGACTCTAATTTCGAAAATAAAAACCCGGGTTTAATTTATCCCCAATGTAATGAAATTCATGAAAATAAAATCATAGAGTCAGTTGAGCATATATCAACTCACGGCGAAGCGTTTAATATTATTTCATCAAATCTTCAAGCTGTTGGTCTGAATAAAGAGTCATCTAGAGATGTAGCTAGATTAGTACTTGCTGCATTTATATCAGGTCAGATAGTTCAATTGTGCGGTTCTCTAGCCGATATAGTAGCTGATGCGATTGCTTCTGCTGTAGGAGCTCCTCTTTATCATGAATGGAGAGTTCCAGTAGGACTTCTTTCTGATGCTACTGCTTTTGATTTTGTTCAGTCTGCAGCCAATTCGTCACATTGCCTAGTTTTGAAAGGTGCTAACCTTTCAGCATTTGAAATTTATGGCACTGCAATTAGGGATATTGTGGTTCAGCGTCAAATATATCAAACAGATTATGATCACCTTGCACTAATTGCTACCTGGAAACAAGGTTATGCTGTATTTCCTGACGGTGGAATGTTAGCTGAGTTAGGCCCAGTAATTGATACAGATACATTAAAACTTCGTGGCGTCTCTGTTATTTTGCCTAAGTTAAAATTCGGTTTTTTTTCAAATGGAAAATGGTCTGAAATTGAAGGCATACAGTCAGATGTGACTAGAGAGGATATCAGTGAGTTGAGAGATTTATTGGAAGAATCTGACTTTGATGGCGGTAATTTATGGAAGAGAATGATCAGCCGTTTTTATATATCACTCATGAGTATTCCTGATGGAAATTCAACTTATGATCTTTATTCTGTTTTATTTTATTATACATTGCCTTGGGCTCGTGTCAAAAATGGGCCAGTTGAAAAAATTGCAAGTATTGCTGAGCGTGAGTTAACAGAGCGTGGTGAAAAGTTACCTGCGTGAGAGGAATGGCATGGAATGGATGGCAGTATCACGAGAAGAATCTCTTAAAATAATTTCGGCTGCGATAAAATGCCGACTCTTTAATGAAGGGTTAAGAATTTCAATAATTTCTGAGTGTTTGAGAAGTGTACTGTACCAATATTCTGTATCTGATATTAGGGATACTAGAGAAGCTGTGGCCTCGCTTCGCCTCACTAATGCAGTAAGGCGAAAGCTAGCGCCGTTATGGCCAGACGTTTTAGACTGTAGCAATGTCATTTATCCTGGGGCTTTGGCAGTGCTTGAAAGTATGGCCGAATTAGGTGACATGATTAGGTTAGAGGGCGGAAAATGGTTGACCGCACCTTTACATGCTGTCCGTGTTGATAATGAGATGGCAATTTTGCTTGGTGGAGATCCAGCATATGCTCTTCCAATAGATATGGATGTAAAAACTATTGGTAGAGTAAGACTAGTCGAACAAAGAGCTTGCAAAGGAATAGTAGAACTATGGGATGCAAATGAGTGGATAGGAGCTCCACTTGAAGGTCATGAAATATGGATGTCAAATCTGTTTTCGCATACATGCTCTAGATTAACGGATGTTCCCAATAATATCGGAGATGTAACTTTATATGTGAAAGGCCGTTGGCTTAAGTTATCAGAAATACCTTCATGTGAAAAAATTATATTGTTATGCAGGCTCTCTATTGGTACCAGTTTCTCATATTTTTTGGGGGAGTTCGTGGATGGGAAACTATCGAGGATGAGTTCTTTGGAGTCATCTGATGATGCTAGGAGGTTACGCTTCTATCAGGATATGCGGGAAAATTGTTCATTGAAAATAAAAATAAAAAAAGATAACGGACTAATAAGAATGAAGCTGGTTAGACCATTACCAAGAAGAGAGTCAAAGGTGCTTATGCTCGGCTGGCGTGAATCAGGCCATAAACATGAGCCTTCTTGGATAGCACACTATATATTTCCTGAGGAAGTATTACCGATAGTGCGTTGTACTTTTGAAGGACTCGGAATTGTTTTAGTTAATGAATTTAAATGACGGAATTAATTATGATTGATAAAAATAAAGTATCTGATCGTTCTGGCATACATGAGACAGTGAGAAGTCTAACCGATAATTTGCGGCAATATATTGAAGCGCAATATCATATTCGTGATGAAGGCCTAATCGACGAACGTCGGGCTCTACTTCAGAAAGACGAAACAATTGCACAAGTTCCGTATATTGAAGCAACACCAGTTTATGAATCTGGAATAACATATAGTGAATTACCTATTCCTAAAGTTGCAAGTGATGTTTTGACTCAGTTATCGGAAATGGGAGTTGGTCTTTACCCACGCCCTTATCAACATCAATCTCAAGCACTTACTTCATTTCTTGGGGATGAAAAATCAGATTTAGTCATAGCCACGGGTACCGGCTCCGGTAAAACGGAAAGTTTCTTGATGCCTATCATCGGTAATTTGGCGATTGAGGCAACTGAAAGACCTAAGTCTGCATCTATGCCAGGTTGTAGAGCTATTTTGCTATATCCGATGAATGCATTAGTAAATGATCAGTTAGCTCGTATTAGGCGTCTTTTTGGTGATTCAGAGGCCTCTAAAGTGCTTATGGCTGGAAGAGGCTTTCCTGTGCGCTTTGGCGGATATACTGGAAGAACTCCTTACCCAGGGCGACGAAGTTCTAAACGAGACGAGCAGTACATTAAGCCACTATTCGAAGAGTTTTATAATAAGATTGCAGACAATGCTCCTGTGCGAGAGGCGCTTGAAAAAATTGGTCGTTGGCCAAGTAAAGACTTAGATGCTTTTTATGGGACAGGTTTATCCCAGTCAAAGACTTACAAATCAGGTAAAAATAAAGGAAAGCAATATATTTCAAACAATTGGGGGGAGAGATTAATTACACAATCAGGGGATCGTGAATTAATGACTAGGCATGAGATCCAGGATAGATGCCCAGAGTTGTTGATAACCAACTATTCCATGCTTGAATATATGTTGATGCGGCCAATTGAGCGTAACATTTTTGAACAGACAAGAGATTGGCTTAAAGCTGACGATAAGAATGAACTTATCCTCGTACTTGATGAGGCACATATGTATCGAGGTGCAGGGGGAGCCGAAGTAGCGCTTCTCATTCGCCGCCTTTGTGCTCGTTTGAATATTCCTCGAGAACGAATGCGTTGTATTTTAACTAGCGCAAGCCTTGGAACTATCGAGGATGGTGAGCATTTTGCACAAGATTTAACTGGGTTGTCAGAAACATCCTCAAGGAAATTTCGAATAATTGAAGGTACACGGGAAATAAGAACACCTGCTCGAATGGTTTCCCAAAAAGAGCTTAAAGCGCTGGCTGAATTTAATCTTAATTCATTTCAAAATGTTGCTAATAATATTCATTCTGCTCTGGACGAAATGGATATTCTTGCTGAAAAAATTGGTTGGGATAAACCAATAATAAAAGATCACAACACGCTGCGGAATTGGTTGTTTGAAAAACTTACCGGTTTTGAGCCACTTGAAACTTTAATTGAAAGCGTTTCTGGAAAAGCAGTGAGATTGGATTTTCTAAGTGAACAAATTTTCCCTAATGTCCCGCAAGAAATGGCAATACGTGCTCTAGATTCACTGCTTGCATTGGGCTGCTATGCTCAACGAAGCTCTGATAATAGAGTACTGATTCCTACTCGTATGCATCTTTTTTTTAGGGGGTTACCTGGTCTTTATTCCTGCATTGATCCCGAATGTAATCAACGACTAGCAAATCACAGTAAGCCTACAATACTTGGACGCTTGCATACGAAACCGTTAGATCATTGTACATGTTCATCAAAAGGGCGGATCTATGAATTACTTACCCATCGTGATTGTGGTGCGGCCTTTATTCGTGGGTATGTCGATGCGGAAATGAATTTTGTATGGCATCAACCTAATGGACCATTATCTGAGGAAGGAAATATAGATTTAGTTTCTATAGAGATTTTAGTTGAGGAAAATCCACACCCCAATAGTGAATATCAAGATCGGTGGCTACATATCGAAACAGGGCGTCTTTTTAAACAATGCCCTGATAATAGCTTAGGGTATCGTAAGATATTTATACCAGACAGATTTAAGCCGGGCACAGATATAACATTTGATGAATGTCCGGTTTGTATGCGTAAGACAAGAGGTGAGCCTGATGAACCTTCAAAGATTATGGATCATGTGACCAAAGGTGAGGCCCCTTTTACTACATTAGTTCGAACGCAGATGTCGCGTCAGCCTGATAGCCGTCCAACGGATATTGCACACCCAAATGGTGGAAAAAAAGTACTGATTTTTTCTGACGGCCGCCAGAAAGCAGCTAGATTAGCGCGTGATATTCCCAGAGACATAGAACTTGATTTATTCAGACAATCCATTGCACTCGCTTGCTCTAAGCTGAAAGATATTACTAAAGAGCCTAGGCCAACACCTATTCTCTACCTCGCTTTCCTATCAGTTCTATCTGAACATGATTTACTCATTTTTGATGGAGAGGATTCTCGGAAGGTTGTAATGGCTCGTACTGAGTTTGAGCGAGACTATGGTAGTGATCTAGCAGAGGCCTTTGATGATGATTTTAGACCACAGGATCCGCCGTCTCGGTACAAAATGGCGTTGCTTAAACTCCTATGCGGCAACTACTATTCACTTTCAGGAACTACTGTAGGGTTTGTCGAACCATTACCGGCTAAAAAAGAAAGAATATGGAAGGAAGTTCATGGGCGAAATATTAAGATCGAAAAAAGTGATATGAATGCCTTGGCTATTGCTTGGGTTGATACATTACTCACTGAATTTTCTTTTGATGATTCTATTGATTCAGCTTTACGCTGCAAAGCAGCTGGTTTCTATAAGCCAAATTGGGGGAGTAAGGGACAATTTGGAAAGTCCCTGAGAAAAGCACTAAAGCTTCATCCGGCTATGGATGAATCCGCAGTAAATGAATTGGAAGAAATCTTCCGTAATCAATTAGCATCTGAAAAAGATGGAGGGTGGTATCTTTCACCAAATTCTCTTCGCTTACAAATTGATCTTTCACATATATGGATGCAGTGTCCAGATTGTACGGCACTTATGCCATTAGTTTTGGGTAAATCCACTTGTCTTGCCTGTGGTAGTAACAATGTTAAATCAGTTGATCCGTTAGAAAGCAATTACATCAAAGCTAGAAAAGGATTTTGGCGTTCACCAGTAGAGGATGCTTTGGTTTCCCATTCAAGGCTTCTAAACCTTAATGTTGAAGAGCATACAGCACAGCTATCACATAGAGATCGAGCTAGTGTTCATGCAACTACTGAACTCTATGAACTCCGATTCCAGGATGTTCTAATTAACAATTCTGATAGGCCTATCGACGTTCTTAGTTGTACAACTACTATGGAGGTAGGTGTTGATATTGGCTCTTTGGTTGCTGTAGCATTAAGGAATGTTCCACCACAACGCGAAAATTATCAGCAACGAGCAGGTCGTGCTGGTCGTCGAGGTGCTTCTGTTTCTACGGTCGTGACATATTCTCAAAATGGTCCTCATGACAGTTATTATTTTCTTAATCCTGAGTACATCGTAGCAGGTGCTCCTAGAACGCCTGAAGTGAAAGTTAATAACCCCAAAATAGCCAGAAGGCACGTACATTCATTTTTGATTCAGACATTTTTCCATGAAAAAATGGAACAGGGTGTTAATAGCCCTAGTGAAAAAACATCTATATTGGAAAAAGCGCTTGGCACTACTAGCGATTTTTTCCACGGAGCAAAGGATACTGGCCTAAATTTGGATTGTTTCGATCGCTGGGTAGAGGATCGGATACTATCCGAGAGTGGTGATCTGAGAGCGAGTGTTGAGAGATGGCTTCCTTCAGTTCTTGAGACTAACGGACTTTCTCTCGGTGAATGGTTATCTACTGTCTCAAAAGAGTTTTTAAAACAACTTCATAGCTTAGCTCAAAACGTGCCACTACCAATTGTTCTTTTGGAGCAAGAGAGTGATGATGATATTGAAGATAAATTTGAGCAAAAAGAGTTGCTTGAGTTCTTATTTTATCATGGTCTATTACCTAGTTATGCTTTTCCTACGAGCCTCTGTAGTTTCTTGGTAGAAAAGATCGAAAAAAGTTCCAGAGGAACTTATGAGGTTCGTACGGTGCAACAACCGCAGCAATCAATCTCACAGGCTCTTAGTGAATACGCACCGGGAAGGCTAATTGTCATTGATAGGAAGACATATCGCTCAGGTGGAGTTTTTTCCAATTCTTCGAGAGGAGAAATTAATAGAGCGAAAGTATTATTCGAAAAATCTAAAAAATTTGTTCATTGTGATAAATGTTCTTTTGTCCGAGATCCTCATAAGTCTCAGAATGATAATAATGTTTGCCCAATTTGCGAAGGTATTCTCAAGGAAGAGATAATGATTCAGCCCGAGGCATTTGGAGCTGAAAACGCCCGAGAACTGAATGAGGATGATAGAGAACAAGAAATTACTTATGCAACAGTAGCACAGTATCCTCAGTCCGTTGATCCTGAAGATTTTGAATTCAGAAGCGGTGGAGCGCATATCCTTTTTACCCATGCAATTAACCAGAAATTGGTAACGGTGAACAGGGGGAAAAATGATGGTCAATCCAGTGGTTTCTCCGTATGTACTGAGTGTGGTGCTGCTTCAGTGTTTGATTCCTACTCTCCAGTAAAAGGGCCGCATAAAAGGCCTTATAGATATAATGAAACCAAAGAGACACCGCCACAATGTTCTGGTGAATATAAACGTGTTTTTCTTGGGCATGATTTCCGTACTGATTTGCTTTTACTAAGGTTAACTGTGAATTCCCCACTTGTAACTGACACTTCAAATGTGATTGTGCTTAGAATGTACGAGGACGCATTATACTCAATCGCTGAAGCACTTCGACTCGCAGCTAGCCGCCATAAACAGCTAGATCTCGATCCGGCTGAGTTCGGCTCTGGTTTCAGGATTTTACCTGTTGAGGCAGAAGACGCTCAGACGTTAGATCTTTTTCTTTATGATACTTTATCTGGCGGTGCTGGTTATGCTGAGGTCGCTGCTTCTAATCTGGAAGAAATACTTATAGCAACTCTCGATTTACTCGAAGGTTGTGAGTGCGACACTTCCTGTACAGAGTGTTTGAATCATTTCCATAATCAGCACATCCAGAGTCGCCTTGATAGAAAACTAGGTGCTTCTTTGCTCCGTTATGTAATATACGGTGAAGTGCCGAGTTGTTCCTCAAATGATATCCAGGTGGAAAAACTGTCGCAGTTAAGGGCGAGCTTAGAGCTAGATGGTTTTCAATGTTCAGAGGATAGGGCCCTGGACGTGCCTTTGGTCGTTTCCTTAAATGGCCATTCTGTAGCTTTGGGAAGCTATCCTGGCCTGATTGACAGACCTGAGTTTGAGCATGGTGTCTGTAATTGCAAAAAAGTCGATGATCATTTGGCGTTGAACGAATATCTTCTCCGTTCAAATCTTCCTCAAGCACATCTCAAAGTTAGAAAATTGTTACGATAACCACAATATTAAGTGCCCCTTAACTTCGTGGGGGCACTTAGAGATTCCGTATTACTTGTATTCTTAAAGTGAATTGTGATGTTCAGTAATTGAGACACCATTAACCTAAATGATACTTAATTGGATTAGGTTAGTATTTGGACTTTATGAGGCGAAATGTGACCGTTTAACTCGTAAGGATCGGCTCCACAAGCTAAGATGATCCTATTGAGAATCATAAGGTAATGGATCATCGGACCAATGAGCGAGTCTGTTAAGTTTAGTTTTTATCAAGTGGATGAATGCGGTTATTACTCATGGGGAAACAGTTCTCCAGTTTTTGGGTCTATACAGGACCTGCTAACGGACCTTCTCCACTGGAGTGCGGACAAGAGCATTGAAAATACCAAATTGTATGAACCACAAGTAGGTAATGACTATCTCTCAACTTATTTGTTTGATATCAAGTGTATGGGTGAAGATTGGTTGGTTACTACTTGGAATGAAGTACCATCAACTGAAGCCGGTATAGCATCTGTTATAAGGGATTCGAGTGTTACTGCACCTGATGTGATCATGAACCGTATACAGGATAACTCCATTCCAGGTTATGCGACATATTTTTGGATATTACCGAATGATGGCTTGTTTGCTAGTTTGCGGTTCAAAAAACGTACTCAAACTGGGCAGCAACCATTTAGAAAGTATATGGAGCAGGCACTTTCTTTGATCTCTTCTTACGTCAGATATGGTGAAGATGGAGTCGATGACTCTAGACAGGTGATTGGTTACGCACCGGTAGGAGAGGATTTGATTAGCCCAAGTCCTTCCCCTCGGTTCAAAACTTCTCTTGCGCATGATGTCGGTAATAGGCAGTTCATTAGGGAAAATGCTACTCGAGTTAGCAAAATTATTCGTAAAGAGACATTACGATTGAACCACGATGATGAACGCCAATGGTGGCAATCTGCCTTAAGCCGTTTGGGGATTAGCAGTGGTAGCGATTATAGAAGAACAGACGATGTGAATGTAAAGTATGAGTTACGTCCTGAATTTTTTGATTTGCAAAAAGTTGATTCGATGATGGAAGAGTGGGATGAATCTGAGCCTACGCGTTCAGAGTGGGATGATTATGGCTTTACTTTTAAAGGTGATGCCAATAAGGTCCACTGGCTGAGCTATAGTACTCTAACGGCATCTGCTGAATTGAATGTTGTTTGGGATAATAACGAGGTTGTTAATAGTGAATCGTTGTTATCAGTTTTAACTGCTGGTAAAGCAGAGCTTCTACGACAAATACGTGAGGAGTAATGTTCTGGAATATAGTGAAGTTGTTCATCATCGTTTGCCTCATAGGGTTAATCGGTGTGGGATTCTGGTATGGGAGATTTGTTCCATTTGCTCAGCAGTCCCCACTTTTTGAGGCTCTCAGAACGACTGCGTCAATAATATTTGCAGTTGTGGGAGCGTGGATGGCAATCATCTACCCTGAAAGGTTGCGCTTCACATTTAAACCAGACAGTAGTGAATCAACATCTATGCCTGTCAATATGGGGAAGCTATTGCATCCAGCTGTAAATTCTACATTTATTTTGTGCATTGTACTAATGGTGGGAGTTTTGGCACCATTGATTAAGCAAGTCTCTTTTCTGTTCCCCCATAAGGAATTACTACGAGGGGTGTCATTTAGTTTGCTCATTGCACTTACAACTTGGCAGATATGGACCGTTATTTTGACATTGGTTCCTGCTGATATGATTAAGAGTAAAGTGGATCATGAAAATGCGAAAGCTGCTGGTCGTAAGAGTTTTTTTTCTCAAACTCAAAATGTTAGTGATAGTAAAAAGCAAGATGTAGATTGATCCCAATACCGCTTAGTCGCGTTGTGAGTGTAACGGGTATGCTTACAGTTGCTGCATCCGGTCATTGCCACTTTTGCGAGCACGTTTCGCAGCCCCCTGAACGCTCATTTCCATCCAAGAGATACTGGACTAACCGGGAGTGATGATTATCATGTTATCGATACTACCGATTCAGAGAGCGTGCTATGCAACATATCATTGAAGGTTTCCTCAGCTTCCAGAAAGAGATTTTCCCACAGCGTAAGGAACTCTTCCGCAGCCTTGCCTCCAGCCAGAACCCTAAAGCGCTTTTTATTTC
>RCUM01000796.1_pt1 | contig 15388 bp, 8 predicted proteins | sample 2166141 | NCBI WGS metagenome assembly RCUM01 (sample SAMN09932756, study PRJNA488358) | compost metagenome | isolation source: compost soil in crotonic acid-enriched | place: Germany: Experimental Botanical Garden
CCACCGGCGTGGTCTACTCACCGCAACTGACGGCGCAGTGGTTGCGCAAACGGCACGGCGAACAGGCCTTTGCCGACTACCTGCAACGTAGGAGACAGGTACAGCAACAGGTGGCGGCTTATGATGCAGCGGCCTCACGCGGCGAACTGAAGGTTATCTATCTTTTTGGGCAGCATGGCATGGATGAGGCTGAGGTTAAGATCGACATGGACGGTATCAGAATGCCGGGATTTGAACAGCCGATTCATTATTCCAAGGTTAAACAATTTACCGACTTTTAATTGTCCGGCTTTATAAAGTTTAAGCTATTCAAATAAATGTTTTTTATAAAGGTGCTTGCGATTGCGTAAGCACCTTGTCTATGTGGTGATAATAAACAGGAGAAGTAAAGTGGTTAATCTCGGTGAGATGCTGATTGCCTTTGGGTGGAGCGGTATTGTGGTGGGTATTATGATGGGGGGCTTAATGGGGATGTACGCCTTTAAGGGGCCTTTTCGGGCACCTAAAGGGCACGAAAATTACACCGATTTAAACCGCAGAATGCTGAGATTGGCGCATATCGCTTTTATCATGCTGCCATTGATATCAATGCTTTATGGAATGAACATTGACGATTTACAGGTTCCTTATATCTACAAGTATTATGCAGCGATATGCATGGTCATTCTTTCTGTGGGTATCCCTGTATTACTGATTGCCGCCTGTTTTTACTTACCCTTCAAATATATTCAGGTTATTCCTTTTAGCTGTGGGATGTTTGCCTTGGTTGTTATGGCCGTAGGTAAGGTATCCGCCTTGTAATCTTCTATCAACCGTAGTTTTTATATTGAGATCCTAATAATGGAAACGTTACTGAGTGCACGCCAACTCGGCAGAGACGCTATTGCTGCAACGGTAGAAAAGAATAACTATCAACGTAATCATAAATTTGCAAAGAGATTAATTGATCGCGTTGAATCGCATCCGTTGATGAGAAACCCTATCTTGTCAAAAATGAATAGCGGTGAATTTGATCTCAACCAGATGAAAGTCTTCCATCTGGAGTTTTATCATGCCTTTGCCCAGGTCTTTACCGATGCGGTGATCGAAGCGCTGAGCTCGGCAAAACAGTTGGAAGGCCGCCTGGGCGCCCGGGCAAAAATGGCCGCGCGTTTCCTGCTGCAGATCAACCTGCTGGACGAATTGGGTTTCCACCCGGGGACCGGCAGTGACGGCAGCTATAACGGCCAGCCTGCATTGGCGCACTATGTGCAATTCTTCAATACCATTGAACAGCTGGGTATGAGTGAGGACGAGGTGAAAGCCTGGTTGCCGATGTCCAGCTCCGTGGCTTGCCGTGCAACCTTTGAAAACGCCTACGGCGATTACCCGCAGCTGGTAGCGCTGCTGGCCGTTGCGGAAACGGTGTTCCATGATTTTGCGACGCCTTGGGCGAAGAGCGTGGACGTGGCGACCGACATTGACGTTTCCCGCGGTTATCACAGCATTCACGTAGAAACGGAAACCGGTGAGTCGATTGAAGACGGCCACTCTGAAGATGCCTGGATTTTATTCTGCCAGGCGATAACGGAAGATCGCTTTGATGAAATGGTACAACATGTGGATCTGTGGCTGAAGGTATGGAATGACTTCTGCAACGATCTGCTTGCCGGCCGTGCCGCAAAATAATTTCAGGCTAATTTAACTTTTCATATTTTATATTGAGAATAAAGAGCTAATCATTATGCCGTCTCATCAGTTGTTTAACAGGGGATTTAATTCCTTCAACCAACTATTGCCCGAGCTTGCTGTTCAACATACCGACAAGACGGCATTTGAATTTTTGCGAAGTGCCAAAGAAATAAAGAATCAAAGTTACAGACAATTGCATCAGCGCGCCGCATCTCTGGCCTGCGCACTTCAGCAATACGGTCATCGGGGCGACAGGGTTATTTTACTTTACCCCGACGGCGAAGATTTTATTGGCGCTTTTTTCGGGTGCCTTTATGCCGGCATGATTGCCGTGCCTGTCCCTATGCCGGCCAAGGCCTCAGGCAGCGCGTGGGAGCGCTTTATTGGGGTTTTACGCAATGCGCAAACGGAATTTATCGTTACCACAGGCAAAGGCGCTGAAACCTTAATATCGCTCGGTTTACCGCTGGCGCCGCTAATTTTTACCTTTGATCAACTGCCCGCAGTGGCATTGCCGGCGGGGTATCGCCTTCAGCATCTCGATAGCCATTTTTCAGGGGCGTTTAATCCTGCACCGGTGAACGACGACGATGTGGCTTTTTTGCAATACACCTCGGGTTCAACCGGTACGCCAAAAGGGGTCATGGTCACTCATGGCAACCTGTGGGCCAACTCTCAAGCCATCCATCGTTATTTCGGTCACCACAATGAAAGCCGCGGCATGATATGGCTGCCGCATTTCCATGATATGGGGCTGATCGGCGGTTTGCTTCAGCCGGTATTCGGGGCATTCCCCTGCCGGGTGATGTCGCCGATGATGCTGATGAAAAACCCGCTTAACTGGTTAAAGCAGGTGTCAGAGTTCCGTGCGACGACGTCGGGCGGCCCTAATTTCGCCTACGATCTCTGCGTGCGCAAAATCAGCCCGCAGCAGGCCGAAGACCTGGATCTCTCCAATTGGGATGTGGCGTTTTGCGGTGCGGAGCCTATCCGGCCAGCCACGTTGCGCCAGTTCAGTGAACACTTTGCCCCGGCCGGTTTTCGGGGGCAGGCGTTTTTACCCTGCTATGGCATGGCGGAAACCACGCTGATCGTTACCGGCAGGGAGAAAGGCCAGGGGATGGCGGTCGCCGAAGAAAAAGCGGGGGATGTCGTCAACTGTGGCGAGGCGTTGCCCGGCACCGATGTCCGCATTGTCGATCCCGAAACGCTACAACCGCTGGCGGCCGGGCAAACCGGCGAGATCTGGTTGCGTGGGCCCAGCATTGCGGCCGGCTATTGGAATAACCCGGCGGCGACAGAGGCCACCTTCCAGGCGCGCATCGAGCCTGATCCGGCGCATTGGCTACGCAGCGGCGATTTGGGGTTCCTGCAAGCGGGGGCGCTGTACGTCACCGGACGTGTGAAAGAACTTCTGATCGTCAATGGGCAAAACCATTACCCGACGGATATCGAGGAAACGATCAGGGAAGCAGATATTTTGCTGGCAGACGCAACCGTTTGCGTATTTGCCGCCGAGGTTGCCGAAACGGAACAGGCGGTGGCTTTGCTGGAGATCCCGGAACGTCTCAAAGAGACCCTGGACACCGCAGCGTTGAACCGGCGTTTGAATGCCGCGGTGGCCGAGCGGCACGGCATAACCCTGGGGGAATGGGTATGGGTCGGCCGCCGGGCCATTCCACGCACCACCAGTGGCAAATTGCAACGTACCCGCGCCAGAGAAATGTACCGGCAAAATGAACTGACGGTGCAATGGCGTAGCCGGGCCGAGCCGCCGCAAACCGCCCAGGTTGCCGATGTTGCCTCATACAGCGCGCCTGCCCTGGCCGCGCTTATCGCCGGTATCATCGGCACTGCGGTCAACGGCGCTGTCGGTGAAGAACAGTGGGATGAGGCCTTTACTGCCTTTGGGCTGAACTCGTTACAGGCCGTTGGCGTGATCGGCGAGTTAGAACAACATTTGGGGCGTGAGCTGTCGCCGGCGCTGATTTACGATTATCCGACGATCAATAAGCTGGCTGCGGGTCTGTTGCAACCCACTGAGCGACCGGAAGCGCTTGCGACGGCCGTGGCCGGCCAGGATATCGCCGTGATTGGCATCGGGGTTGAACTGCCAGGCCACAGTGGTGTGCAGGCGCTATGGGCGATGTTGCAGCAGGGGCAAAGCACCACGGGTGAAATCCCCGCTCACCGTTGGGCCGGCTCTGCACTCGGCGGTTTTAACCGCAAGGGCAGTTTCTTTGACCGCGTGAGCGATTTTGACGCCGGTTACTTTGGCATTTCGCCGCGCGAGGCGGAGTATATCGATCCGCAACATCGCCTGTTGTTGGAAACCGTGCAACAGGCGCTGACCGATGCGGGGTTACAGGCTTCGGCGCTGCGGGGCAGCGACACCGCGGTGTTTATCGGCATCAGCGCCAGCGATTATGCCCTGGTCTCGGGCAACCGGGTTTCCGCTTATAGCGGGTTGGGCAATGCGCACAGCATTGCCGCCAACCGCATATCTTATCTTTATGATTTTAAAGGGCCGAGCGTCGCCATCGATACCGCCTGTTCCTCTTCGCTGGTGGCCATCGACGGGGCCATGCAAAGCCTGCGCTCAGGACGCAGTTCGCTGGCTATTGCCGGCGGCGTGAATCTGGCGTTGACGCCGCATTTGCAAAAGGTCTTCACCGAGGCGCAGATGTTGGCACCGGACGGCCAGTGCAAAACCTTTGACGCGCGCGCCGATGGCTATGTGCGTGGCGAGGGGTGCGGCATCGTGGTGTTGAAACCCCTGGCGCAGGCCTTGGCCGATGGCGACCGGGTTTATGCCACCTTGGTTGCCAGTGCCATCAATCAGGATGGCCGCAGCAACGGCATCACGGCACCTAACGGGCCATCGCAGCAGGCGGTGATCGCGCGGGCGCTGGCCGAAGCGGGCATCGACAGCAATCACATCGACTATGTGGAAGCGCATGGCACCGGGACGGCGCTGGGTGACCTGATCGAGTATCAGGCGCTGGAAGCGGTGTTTGCCGAGCGGAGCCAACCGGCACCGGTTCAGGTGGGATCGATCAAGACCAATATTGGCCATCTCGAAGCCGCAGCCGGCGTGCTTGGGGTGGTGAAGACCGCGTTGATGCTGCATAGCCAACAGCGCGTGCCTCATTTGAATTTCCAGCAGAAAAACCCGCATATCGCCGCCATTAGCCGCCGGGTGGCGGTGGCGGGCAGTCACCCTTGCGCCTGGGAGTCTGCGGCGGGCCAACGTTATGCCGGTGTCAGCAGTTTTGGCTTCGGCGGGACGAACAGCCACGTGATACTGCGTGATTGCCCGCAGGCCGTTAAGCGCGATGAGGCGGCCCAGCCGCTGACGCTGCTGCTGGTGGCCTCGCACGAAGAGCAGGGTTTCAACGCGCAGCGTGACGGCATTTATAGCACCTTGCAAATGCAGCACGACGTTGACGTCCCGGCATGGTGTCGCCTGGTCAATACCCGTTATGACCACCCGCGCTATCGTGGGTTTGCCCATGGCGCCAACCGCCGGCAATTGGCAGAAAACCTGGCGCAACTCACCGCGAATAAAGCGGAGAAACCGCGCCCGCAGGTCTGGCTCTTCCCTGGGCAGGGAACGCAGCAAATCGGCATGGGGGCGGCTTTATACCAGCATCTGCCGCACTACCGCAGGTGCTTCGATAGCCTGGCTGAGCGGGTTCAGGAAGAGTATCAAATCGATATTCGGCAAGCGCTGCATGCGCAGGACGACAGTTGGCAGCATTGCGCCAAAACCTGCCAGTTGGCCCTGTTTGCCTGCAGCTATGCCACGGCGGACTGCTTGTTGCAGTTCGGGCTACGCCCGACGGCGGTGATTGGCCATAGCCTGGGCGAGTATTGCGCTGCGGTTGTCGCCGGCCAGATTTCGCTGGAGCAGGGGTTGGCGATGGTTCATCAGCGCGCACGCCTGATGGGCAACCTGGAGCAGCGGGGTGCGATGGCGGTGGTGTTCAGCGGCGAAAACGAGGTTCGCCGCTGTATCGCCCCTTGGGCCGATGATATCGATATTGCCGCGTTCAATACGCCGACGCTGACCACCATCACTGGCAGTTCGCCGGCGATTGACGCTTGTCTACAGGCGATTTCGGCGCAAGGTGGCCATGCCCGCCGGATCAAAACCAGCAACGCCTTTCATTCTCACCTGATGGATCCCATCTTGCCGGCGTATCGCCTTTGGTTGACGCAGCATATTGATTTCGCTGAGGGGAATATCCCTTTCTACAGCAATCTGGACGCTCTGCCGCGTCGACACACCGATGCCGACTACTGGAGCCAACAAATCCGGCAGCCCGTTCATTTCCTGCAAGGCATACAGGCGCTGCGGGAGGAAGGGAAATATACCTTTGTGGATCTGAGCGCCGACAGTTCGCTGGGCAAGTTTGTCGCCGCCACCGATCGCAGCCAACCGATTTTGGCGGCCGCCGATCATCGCCATGAATACCAATCACTGCTGACGCTGCTGGGTTCGTTGTGGCAGCAAGGGCATGACATCGACTGGTCCAGGCTGTATCGCGCAACAAGTCGTGAAGCGTTGACGCTGCCGGCCATTCAATTTTGTCGGAAAACTTATTGGCTGGCCGATGAAACGCCAACGCTGCCGCCATCTTCACATGAGGACGCTATGTCAAAACAACATCAATTACACGCCGAAATCAAAGCGATCATTGCCGGGTATTTGGGGGCATCGCCCGAAGCTCTGGATGATGATCTGCCCTTCCTGGAGATGGGGGCCGACTCGCTGGTCTTGCTGGATGCGATCAATACCATCAAGGATCGCTATGGCGTGGTGATCCCGCTGAGATCGCTGTTTGAAGAGTTGAATACGCTGGATGCGGTGATCCATTACGTTGTGGAACGTGCGCAAGTGGCGGAGCCCGTCGCGGTGGTCAGTGAAAGCCGGGTTGTGACGGCAATGCCGCAAGCCGACGCTTCGGTGATACCTGCGTCGTCTCCTCAGCTCGAACCGGAAGGGGGAATACCGGCAACGGCAACGGCCGAGTTGCAAGGCGTGATTGCGCGGCAATTAGAGGTCATGTCGCAACAGCTGCGCCTGTTAAGCGGCGGCCAGGCTCAACCGCTTTCCGCGCCCGCGCTGCCTTCGGCACCGGCAAGCGCGCCGGTAGCCGCACTTCCTGCACCGGCAGTGGCGAGTAATGCGCCTGCTACCGCTGCACCGGCCAAAGCCGGCCCGCACGCTAGCTGGTTTAAAAAGGAAACCAGGAAGGCGTCATTAGGGGCCGAGCGCGATAAACACATACAGCAATTGACGCAGCAGTTTGTCAGCAAAACCCCGGGGTCCAAGCACAATGCGCAGCAGTACCGCGCCGTGCTGGCGGATAACCGGGCATCGGCGGGTTTCCGTTTATCCACGAAGGAAATGCTGTATCCCCTGGTGGGCGTGCGTTCACAAGGCTCCCGTATTTGGGATGCCGACGGTAACGAGTACATTGATTTCACCATGGGGTTTGGCGCCAACCTGTTGGGCCATGCACCTGAGTGCGTGCAGCAGGCCGTTGCCGCACAGCTGGCGCAAGGCATGCAAATCGGGCCGCAGAGCCCGCTGGCCGGTGAGGTTGCAACATTGATTGCAGAGCTGACGGGCCAGCACCGCGTGGCGTTTTGTAACTCCGGTTCTGAAGCCGTCATGAGCGCGGTGCGTCTGGCGCGTGCCGTAACGGGCAAGAACAAAGTGGCGCTGTTCAGCGGCTCTTATCACGGCGTTTTCGATGGCATCCTGGGGCGTCAGCAGGGGGGCGAAACCCCGGAGCGGGCAGTGCCGATTGCCGCAGGGACGACGGCGTCCCTGGTCGAGGATCTGCTGGTGCTCGACTACGGCAGCGAAGAGAGTCTGGCTTTGATTGCCCAGTATGCCGATCAACTGGCCGCGGTCATTGTGGAGCCGATTCAAAGCCGCTATCCCGATCATCAGCCGCGCGACTATTTGCATGCGCTGCGTAAGCTGACGGCCGAGCGCAATATCGCCTTGATGTTCGATGAAGTGATTACCGGTTTCCGCCTGGCTGCCGGCGGTGCGCAGGCGTATTACGGTGTCCAGGCCGATATCGCCACCTACGGCAAGATTGTCGGCGGCGGCATGCCGATTGGCGCTATTACGGGGTCGGCGCGCTTTATGGACAGCATCGACGGCGGTTTCTGGCAATACGGCGATGAATCCTGGCCGCAATCCGAACTGATTTTCTTTGCCGGGACCTTCTCCAAACACCCTCTGACCATGGCGGCCAGCAAAGCGGTGCTCGACTATATCAAGAGCCACCCCGGGCTCTATGACGACATCAACCAAAAGACGCATTACCTCGCGCAGACGCTCAACACCTGGTTTGTCACGACGGGTACGCCGATCGAGATCGTCTCGGCGGGCAGTTTGTTCCGTTTCAAATTCAGCGGTAACTACGACATTCTGTTCCACCACCTCATGCTGCGCGGCATCTTTATTTGGGAGGGCCGCAACTGCTTCGTGTCCACCGCGCACTCTTCGCAAGATATAGAGCTCTTTATCGCGGCGGTAAAAGAGAGCGTTAAGGCCATGCGCGTTGACGGTTTCTTCGGTGATGCCGGTTTGCACCCCGATACGCCTTACCCGGCCACCGACAGCCAGCAGCGCTTTATGCTGCTGGCCGCCAAAGACGAAAGCGGGCTGTGCGCGGGCAACGTTGGCTGCGTGGTTGAAACGGCGCGTGAAATCGAGGGTTCACTTCTGGCCGAAGCCTGGGCGCTGCTGAGCGAACGTCATGACTCTTTGCGTATGCAGTTCAATGACGCGGGGGAGTTGCGGGTGGCGTCGGGCGTGGTCAATGTCGATTTTATTGAGGAGCGCAGTGAGTCCACGGACCCTGCAGCCCGCCTGGCCGCGTTTGCCGCTAAACCCTTCGCATTGACGGCAGCGCCGCTGGCGCGCGTCTTGTTGCTGAGCCAGCCCGGCCAAACGGCCCTGGCGTTGACGGCGCACCATACGGTGGCGGATGGCTGGTCATTTATGGTGATGCTGCGTGAACTGCTGCATATCTACGATGCGCTGGCGGCAGGGTTTAGCCCTGAGCTGTCGGCGGCGCCGAGCTATTTGCATTTTATGCGTGCGGAAAAGACGGCCAATGATGCAGAGGTTGCTCAACGGCTGGCCGCTATCCCCGCGCGTCGTTTCGATCCCGCCAGCGCGCTGCCGGTTGTCCTGCAGGCCGCGCCGTATCAAGGCCAGCGTTTGAAGCAAGGGCTGGCTTACCCGAACTTGTCGGCCCAACTGCGTAAAGTGGCCGCCGAACTGCGCACGACTCGCTTTGCGATGTTGAACGCCCTGTTTGTACTGACGCTCGAGAAGTTTGTCGGCCACTCTCTGTTGCCTGTCGCTGTGCCGAATGCCGGGCGTGACTTCGAGAACAGCGAAGGGTTGGTCGGCCAATGCGTCAGCCTGATGCCGTTGTGTTTCAACAGCGCCGCGAGCGCTTCGTTGCCTGAGTTTGTGGCCAAGGTGCATCAGGCCATTCTGGCGCAGCGTGACGCGCCGGCATTGCCGTCCCGCTGTTTCCATGGCGAGCAAGCGCCGCTGCCTCTGCTTGCCACATTCAATGTTGAGCCGTCCGTTCCGTTGGCGGAAATGCGCCAGTGGCAGGCCAGCCTGTCGATGCTGCCGGTCAACGCGGTCGAGTTCCCCCTGATGATCAACGTGGTGGAAATGGCCGATGAGCTGTCGATTGAGCTGGATTATCAGGCGCGTTATTTCACCGAGCAAACCGCCTCAGCGCTGCTGGAGCCGTATCTGGCTGCGATTGCGGTTCTGGTAGAGCAAGGCGTGAGCGCCGTAAATCAGCAGTTTTATTCACCGGTTGCCGTGGAAGCATGATGAAAAAGTTGATGGGGATAGCGCTGGCCGTCGCTGTGCTGGCGTATGTAATCAATCTGCTGTTTGACGCCGGCGTGTTCTACCGCGTTCAGGATATCAACCTGCAGCAATGCCAAAAAATACCGGGGATCAGCGGGGCGGAGGATATTGCGCCGCTAAAGGAGGGGGGCGCGCTGATCAGCAGCCTGAATCGCCACGATAACGCGCCGGGGGCGCTCTATTACCTCCAACAGGGGCAAGCGCCCCTGCGTTTACCCGGCGACTATCCGGCTGAGTTTTACCCGCACGGTATCGATGTGTGGCAAAAGGGCGCAGAGACGTGGGTTTACGCCGTGAGCCACGCCTCTCGTGGGGATCGCATTGAGACGTTCCGTTTTGAGCGTGCGGCGATGCGGCTGGTTTATCAGCCTGAGCTGTCGCGCAGCGTCGGCAAGAATATCAACGACATCAGCGTCATTGATAAATCCCGTTGGCTGTTGACGCGCGATCACGCCTTTTCCGGCATGTTGGGGCGCGTTGAAGACTATCTGCGGCTGCCACTCTCGCTGGTCTTGCTGGTAGACGACGCGGGGGAACATAGGCTGCTCGATGGGTTGCATTTTGCCAACGGCATTTACTACGACCCGCAACGGGGGCGGCTGTATGTGGCGGAAACTACCAACGGCACCCTGAGCAGTTGGGCATGGCGGCCGGGCGAGGCGTCCCCCGTCTTGCTGGGGCGGTTCACCGGGTTGCACGGGGTCGACAATATCATGCCTGACGGAGATGGGCTGCTGGTGGCCGCACATCCGCAACTGTTAAAGCTGGCCGCATTTCAAAAGGATGCGCAAGCGCGTTCGCCGTCGCTGGTCTGGCAACTGTCGCTGGGCCCACAGGGTGCGGTTGAGCACTCGCAAATTTTTTACCAGAGCCATGGCCAGGCGCTGGCGGCGATCAGCGTGGCGGCGCCGCTCGGCGGGCGGATCCTGATGGGCAGCGTATTTGACGATGGCCTGCTGACGTGCGGGGAGCAATAACATGCTGAAGAGATGGTTCTCGCGCCGCAGCACCTTTCAAGGGGTGCTGGAGGGGAAAACTTTCACCTTGGCTGCGGGGGAAACGGTGCTGGAAAGCGCGCTGAAAGCCGGCGTGGCGTTGCCTTATAACTGCCAGGTGGGGTCTTGCAAATCCTGCCTGTGCCGGGTGGTCAGCGGTAAAGTGCGTTCGCTGGTGGATCTCGGCTATTTGCTCAGTGCCGAAGACATTGCGGCCGGCCATGTGTTGGCCTGCCAGTGCCTGCCCCAGTCTGATTTAACCCTGATGCCGGCTGCGGTAGCGACAAACTGGGTGCCGGCTCAGATAAAACAGGCGACGCCTCTCTCAAGCAGGGTGTGGCGGATCACCCTGTCGCCTGAGCAGGCTATGCCTTTCCTGCCCGGGCAATTTTTGCAGCTTTGCCACCAGCCGGGCACCGATGTCCGCAGTTACTCGGTGAGTTGGCCCAGTAACGCGCGGGAGATTGTCGTGGATGTCACGCTGAGAGAACAGGGACGCGTTTCCCCCCTTTTATGCAATCCGGGCAGCGTCGGGCGCACCCTGTGGGTGTCTGGCTGTAGCGGGCGGTTTGGGCAAGTCGATGACGGGAAAGGGCCATTGCTGGCCATAGCCAGCGGCTCAGGTTTAGGGACCACGTTGGGGCTGGTTCGTGCGGCTCTGGCGCGTAATCCCTATCGGGCGGTGATGCTGGTGCATGCGATTCGCAAGCGGCAGGACAAGTTTGACGTTGCCGAACTGCAGCGGTTGCAACAACAGCATGAAGGCTTCCACTACTTGCATGCGTTGTCGCAGGAGAATGAGGGGAAACAGCACGAACTTGTGGGGCGCTTTACATCCTGGCTGGAAGAGTGGCGCAGCCTCTATCCGTACCAAAAATACCGGCTGGAGGCTCACGGCTGGCTGGCGATGATCTGCGGTAACCCAGGGCTGGCGCAGGCGTGCCAACGGGGGCTGCTTGCCACCGGGGTGATGGCGCGACATATCCAAACGGACTGTTTTTCTCCCGCCGGCGCCGAGGAAAAAATCTCGAACAATAAGGAGTTAGTATGTTGAGTTACCTAAGATTCGCCCTGGTGCCACTGGTGTTTTTACCCATGACGGCGGCGGCCAACCTGCTCGGCGGCGGGTGGATACTGGCCGCCATGCTGTGCGTATCCTTGAGTTATTTGATCTTTGATAATGTGACCCCGGTAGATACTGCCGATCACCACTATCGCTTCACCGCTCTTCTGGCGCTGATCCCCTACCTGCAACTTCCCGCTGCCCTGCTGGCGTTGTTTACGTTGATCTGGCAGGCGGCACCGGGCGATGTGCTGGGGTTTGGGGCGGGGATCTCGGCGGCGACGGGGTGGGATGTCCCGGCCTTGCACGGTATGCGAATGCCGGAATTGCTGCTGGCCGCCGTGTCCACCGGCTATACGCTGAGTACCAACACGGTGGTGGCTCATGAGCTTATCCACAAAACCCAGAGCTGGTTGGCGATGACCGTCGGGCGCTGGTTACTGGCATTGGTTGCGGACGCGCAGTTTTCTATCTCCCATGTGTACTCGCATCACCCCAATGTGGCGACGTACGCCGATGGGGCGACGGCACGCCGTGGCGAGCATGTTTACCGTTTCTTTATCCGCTCGTCCCTGTCGCAGTACCGCGAGTCGTGGCAGGTGGAACAGCAACGGCTAAAAGGCCAGGGCAAGCGGAGTATTACGCTGGGCAATAGGGTGATTCGCAGCGTTATCATGAGCCTGACGATCCTGGCCGCCTGTTATGCAGCGGCAGGGGGGCGTGGATTACTCGCTTGCCTGATGGCCATGCTGGTCTCCAAGTTCTTGTTTGAAACCGTCAACTATATCCAGCATTACGGCTTAATCCGGGTTCCCAATACCCGCGTTGAGCCACGCCACAGCTGGGATTGCAACAACCAGGCATCTTCTGCCGGCCTGTTGAATCTGACGCGCCACTCGGATCACCACACGAATCCACGTCGGGAGTTCTGGCGGCTGCAAGCGCACAGCTATGCGGTGGGGATCGATCATGGTTACGTGGCGCATATCCTGTATGCGTTGGTACCGCTACTGTGGTTTAAACGCATGGAAGCAAAGCTGGCGTATTGGGATCTGCATGTCGCCACGGATGCGGAAAGGGCCCTTATTCGGCAGCTCGATAAGCGTCAAGCGGCGCAAGATGCGCCCGCGCAAGTCTAACGTCACCCGCGATTCTGGAGAGTACAATGAGCGAACATTTTGACCAACTTATCGAACAAGCCTACCGGCAGTATCGTGGGCCGGCTTATATGCGCTCACCGGTCGTATCCTGCATTAAAGTGGGTATCCGGTTGATGGATTTTGTGGTGCCTGGCCCAACGGCTGCCTACCTTGGCAAACGCTTTTTCACCCCACGCCGCGTCCCGACGCGTGAAAGCGATAAACAGACGATGGGCATGGCGAGCAGCATTACGTACATCACCCTGAGCAACGATAAGCAGGCGGTGGTGTACCACTGGGGGCAACAGGGGCCAAAGGTGCTGTTGGCGCACGGTTGGGAGTCGCGGGCATCGCATTTCTCGCGTTTGATCCAGGTATTGGTGGAACGGGGTTTCCAGGTTGTCGGCTTTGACGCACCGGCACACGGGGATGCGGAAGGCGACCAGAGCAGCATTGTCGAGTTTATCGAAATCATTCAGCGACTGGAGCGGCAAGAGGGCGGGTTTGACGCGATTGTGGCCCACTCCTTCGGTGGCCTGTCGGCGATCAACGCGGTGAAAGCCGGGCTGCGTACCAAAGCCTTGGTGATTGTCGGCGCCCCCACGCACTTTAGCGGCCTGGTGACCAAGTATGCTTCTATCCTCAATTTGCCGGCGCGCCAGCAGCAACGCTTACGGGGTTACATTGAGCGTTACTTTGGCATTGGGGATGCCGTTTGGCAGCGCTTTAACGCCTATGAAGGGTTGCGGCAGATTGAACAACCGGCGTTAATCATCCACGACAGCGCCGACGATATCGTCCTGGAAGTGGAAGCAGAATGCCTGGCCCAAGCCTGGCCCGCCGCCTGTCTGGTGAAGACCCAGGGGCTGGGGCATAACCCGTTGCGCCGCCCGGGGGAGGGCATAGACCTGGTGCTGGCGCATTTGGCTCCGCTTCAACCTTAACCGGCGCTATTCTTGCCGGGGCGGGATTGCCCGATAGCGAGAAATAATGGCTATCGGGCTCCGCTAAATAGCAGCGGTTGACGCTTATCCTGCTTACGGGGATTTCAAGTCGAAGGGCCGATGAGAATGCTGCGGGCAAAATTATTCTTACTGACATAGGGTGAAAAGCTAAAAGTATGCAATAGCTACAGGCTGACAAATTGATGTAATTCATTGAATAGAGCTATCATCAAGCCTTGTATATAGCGGATTACGGCAAATGTTCAGAAGAGATAATGTGATACCACGCGCCTACAAACAGGTGGATGTATTTACCACCTCGCCCTTGCAGGGGAATCCCTTGGCGGTGATCCTGGAGGCGGAAGGGTTGAATGAAATGCAGATGCTTTCATTAGCTCGCTGGACCAACCTTTCGGAAACGACGTTTGTTTTCAAACCGACTAATCCGGTTGCAGATTATCAGGTGCGCATTTTTACCCCCGAAAAAGAGTTGCCCTTTGCCGGACATCCGACATTGGGTACGGCCCATGCATTATTGGAAGCCGGGTTGGTGACCAAACAGCCGGGGGTTGTTATGCAAGAATGTGGGGTTGGTCTGGTTGCGGTCAATATCTTGCCTGATGAAACACTGGCGTTTGCCGCACCTGAGGTAACGTTTCGAACGCTGGCCGTTGAGGAAAGGGAACGGCTCATGGCTGCTTTTCAGCCTGCGGTCATTGAAACGGACAGGATGCCGGTGATTGCCGACATGGGCATTCGCTGGCTTATGGTACGTATGCCAAACGCTCAGTCCTGCCTGACGATGACGCCGGATCAAGCCATGATTAAAAAGCTGCAAATGGCTTGTCATGTTGATGGCGTGGTGATTTATGGCGCCTATTCATCTGGTGGTCCGGCAGATTACGAAATGCGAGCGTTTCTGGTCGAATGGGATAAGTTGGTTGAGGATCCTGTGACCGGCAGTGCCAATGCATGCCTGGCCCGTTGGTTGAAGGCCAATAACTTCCCCGACGGTGGCTTGACGGCACAGGGGTATCAGGTTCGACAAGGTACCCAACTACATCGGGAAGGACGGGTTAGCGTTCGTTTTATTCACGATGAGCCATGGATTGGTGGCCAGAGTTGTACGCTGATTAATGGCTGGTTGCATATTCCAGAGGAACAATAATCCTCGTTGTTAAATCGTCAAAATAATCATTCTGAATAATCAGGCAAACTACTCCGTTGAATCGGTGTGGCGGGTAATCTCCCGCACCACTTCCAATAGCCACAATAAGGCCGGATCCTGATTGCGTTTGTGGTGCCACAGCATTGCTACTTCGAAAGGTGGGATCTCGAGCGGGAGTTCACTGCGTTTCAGGCCGTAATTCTTTTTCCAACCAGGACTAGCAACAGGCGGTGCAAACGCGCGAGCGCATTCTGGCGCAGGTTGCGCGTGAAGGGGACTGGGTGGCCGCGGCCCATATTTCATTCCCCAGGCTGGGGCATGTGAAGGCCGAGGGCAGCGGCTACCGTTGGCTAGCCGCCAACTACACCACAGAGTTGGCGCATTGACGGGAGGCGTTACTTTTCTTCTCCAGGGCGGAAATAGTGCCCGCATTTAGGGCAGATCATGGTGATATTTTTGCGCACCTTGCTGCTGCTTT
>RCUM01000800.1_pt1 | contig 15360 bp, 18 predicted proteins | sample 2166141 | NCBI WGS metagenome assembly RCUM01 (sample SAMN09932756, study PRJNA488358) | compost metagenome | isolation source: compost soil in crotonic acid-enriched | place: Germany: Experimental Botanical Garden
ATCCCAGTTCGGTGCCAGGCCTTCCGGGCTGACCAAACGGCCATTGCTTTCCAGCGTGGCGATCTCCGCCATCTCTTCTGCAGTCAACGTCAACTGCTGTGCCAGCAGGTTGCTCGCCAGGTTTTCACGCTTGGTGGAAGAAGGGATCACCGCGTAACCCAGTTGCAGCGCCCAGGCCAGAATAACCTGCGCCGGGGTCGCGTTGCGCCGCGTCGCGATAGCCTTGATGGTTTCATCCTGCAGCGCTTTGCCATAGGCCAGCGTCATATAGGAGGTGACGGCAATGCCGTGCTGCTGGGCAAACTCAACCACCTGACGGTTCTGCAGATACGGGGACAGCTCAATTTGGTTAGTCGCGATCTGCTCTGCGCCCACGGCATCGATCGCCTGCTGCATCAGGTCCAGGGTGAAGTTGGACACCCCGATTTGGCGCGTCAGCCCCAGTTTTTTGGCTTCCAGCAGCTCAGCCATAAACTCGGCAACGGGGACTTCGCCATTGGGTGACGGCCAGTGGATCAGCGTCAAATCGACGTAGGTTGTCTGCAGCTTGCTCAGGCTCTCTTGCAGGCTCGGGATCAATTTGCCCTTCGCCAGATTGGCGATCCAAATCTTGGTGGTGATGAACAACTCGTCGCGCGGTATGCCGCTGGCGGCAATTGCCTGGCCCACCGCCGCTTCGTTTTCGTAGATCTGCGCGGTATCAATCGCGCGATACCCCAACTCCAGCGCAGTGCTGACCGAGTCGATCACGACCTGATCCTGAAGACGGAAAGTGCCTAAACCAAATGCAGGGATGCTCATAATGTTATTCTCTCATTAGGATGTTGATGCGATATGGGAGGATTATGGCAACTGTTTTGTTGATCAAAAACGCCCTATTGCGCATAAGACTTTTGATTCAACGGCAACAATAACCGGAGCGAACGCCCCGGTTTGCAGGAATTACGCCCAGCGCCGCAGGATCAACGAGGTGTTGATCCCCCCGAACGCGAAGTTGTTCGATTGCACGAACTCGGTATCAATTTGCCGATATTCCCCCATGATGTAATCCAGATCGCCGCAGGCACTGTCCGGTTCACTGAGATTGATGGTCGGCGCAAAGCGGCCTTCGCGCATCATCTCCAGCGTCATCCAGGCTTCCAGTGCGCCGCAGGCACCCAACGTATGGCCAAAATAGCTTTTCAGCGAGGAGATTGGCGTGCGGTTGCCAAAAATCGCCGCCGTTGCCTGGCTTTCCGCTATATCGCCGCGATCGGTCGCCGTACCGTGAGCGCTGATGTAGCCGATATCGCCGGTCGCCAGCCCGGAAGCCTTCAGCGCCTGCTGCATGCAAATCTGCATGGTTTCCTGCTGCGGCTGAGTAATATGCGCCGCATCGCAGTTGGTCGCAAAACTGATAATCTCGCCGTAAATAGTGGCGCCACGCGCCTGCGCATGCTCCAACGATTCAAGGATCAAGGTTCCCGCCCCTTCGCCAATCACCAGGCCGTCGCGCTGACGGTCAAACGGGCGTGGCGACAGATCCGGGCGATCGTTTTGCTGGCTGGTCGCAAACAGCGTATCAAACACCGCCGCCTCCGAAGGACACAGCTCCTCGGCCCCGCCCGCCACCATCACCGTCTGATAACCGTGGCGGATGCTCTCGAAAGCGTAGCCAATCGCCTGGCTGCCTGAGGTACAGGCGCTGGATGTCGGGATCACCCGCCCCCGCAGGCCGAAAAACAGGCCGGCATTCACCGCTGCGGTGTGCGGCATCATCTGCACATAGGTGGTGCCGGTGATATTGTTGGTGTGTTTTTCCGTCAGCATGGTGGCGAACTCGCTGACCGGTTTGGTGCTGCCGGTAGAGGAGCCGTAGGCGATGCCGGTCTCGCCGTTGGTCAACACCGCCTCACCCAGCAACCCGGCCTGCTCAAGCGCCAGTTCGGTCGCACGGGTAGCCAACAGTGAAACGCGCCCCATCGAACGGATGCGCTTGCGCGTATAATGCTCCGGCAGCACGAAATCATCGATCGGCGCGCCAAGGAGGGTGTTCAACCCCTGATACTCTTCCCATTGCGCCATATAACGCACCGCATTCTTACCCTGCTTCAGCCGGCCGGATACGTCCGCCCAGTTATTGCCGAAAGCGGTAACGCCCGCCATGCCGGTCACAACCACTCGCTGCGTCATACCATTCCTCCGTTAATGGAAATGACCTGCCGCGTTACGTAGCCGGCAATATCTGACATCAAATAGCTGGCCAGCCCGGCCACCTCTTCCGCCGAGCCCATGCGTTTGAGCGGGATCGCGCGCATCGCTTCAATCAGCGCCGCCGGCTCCATGTCAATCATGCCGGTGTCAATCAGGCCCGGGGCAATGCAGTTAACGGTTATTTTGCGTTTCGCCAGCTCGATCGCCAGTGCCTTGCAGGCACCGATTACGCCGGCCTTGGCCGCGCTGTAGTTGACCTGCCCACGGTTCCCCATTACGCCGGAAACCGACGAGAGTGCAATGATTCGCCCGCCTTTGCGCAGGCCAATCATCGGCATGACGCAGGGATGAAGCACATTGTAGAAGCTGTCGAGGTTGGTGTGGATCACTCCGTCCCAGTCCTCTTCACTCAGTGCAGGGAAAGCGCCATCACGGGTAATACCCGCATTATTCACCACGCCGTAATAGGCGCCGTGCCCCTCAATATCTTGCTCAAGCTGCTCGCGGCACTGGATGCGGTTGCCGATATCAAACTGAATCAAACGCCCTTGCCCGCCGGCGGCGACAATTTGTTGCAGCGTGTACTCTGCCCCGGTTTTATCGCGGTGGTAGTGAACGACGATCAAAAAGCCATCCGCAGCCAGGCGGCAGGCAATGGCCTGACCGATCCCTTTACTGGCGCCGGTGACTAAAACGGAACGCATCATGCGTTTCCCCTTAAGGTAGTCAATTGGATTATTTCTTGTTGATCAGGCTGATAAGTGTTCAGCCTGCCCTGTGCGACCCGCACATTATCGATACTGATTTCACATTCGAAACTGGCCAGTTTTTCGTCTTTCAGCAGTTGTTGCACGCTAACCCGCAGTTCGCTGCCGGCAGGAAATACCGGCAGTTCGCAGTGAATGGCACGCCCACCGAGCAGCATGCCAAGCCGCGGCTGTTGGGCTGCCTGCCTGCCATGCCAGCCGCTCCAGACGCCGATAGCCTGCGCCATCAGCTCAATGCCGTACCAGCCCGGCAATGCGCCCTGTACGTCAAGAAAGGGGGCCAATACGCCGTCAGGTCTGACCGTCACCGCACATTGCGCGTGCTCCTCGCCCACCTCAAGTACCCATTCCAGCAGCACCATCGGTGATGCATGAGGCAAATAGTATTCCGCAGTGTGATAACGACTCATGGCGCATCCCCCAGCAACAGGCAGGCATTATTGCCGCCGAACGCAAACGAATTGGACAGGATAGCGCGCTGGCGTAACGGCTGCTGTCGGCAAACCAGGCCGATCGGCGCCAGCTCGCCATCGCAGGGCACAACGCTGAAATCCTGCTGCGGCAATGGCAATGGCTGAGTCAATAACAACCAGCTCAGCGCCGCTTCTACCGCACCGGCGGCACCCAGCGTGTGGCCGGTGAGGTGCTTGGTGGAGCTGCACGGCGTCTGTGCGCCAAACAGGCGATTCACCACCTGAGCTTCTACCAGATCGTTAAGCCGCGTCGCGGTGCCGTGCAGATTAATATAACCGATCTGTTCAGCGCTCAAACCGGCCTGTCGCAGCGCCATGGTCATAGCCCGCTCGGCGCCTTCACCTGCAGGATGCGGTGCCGACATATGCCAGGCATCGGAGGACTCCCCTACGCCCAGCAACGCTACAGCTGCCGGCTCACGCGTCAACAGCATCAGCGCAGCGGCCTCGCCAATATTGATGCCGCTACGCCCGGCGGCAAATGGCGTGCAACGCTCCGCGGACAGCGATTCCAGGCTGTTGAAGCCGTTGATCGGCATTTGGCACAGGCTATCGGCACCGCCCACAATCGCCGCGTCCACCAGCCCGGCGTCAATCAGGCGTTTACCGCTGATGATGGCGCGCGCACTGGAGGAACAGGCGGTAGACAGAGTGTAGGCCGGGCCACGGGTAGCAAGAAAAGCGCTGAGGAACTGGCCTGGGTCGCCCAACTCCTGCTGCTGATAATCATAGCCCTGCGGCCACTGCCCTGCCTGATGCCGTTGCAGCGCCAGCTCACCTTCGTGAATGCCGGAAGTGCTGGTGCCCATGATCACCGCAACGCGTTCGGCGCCGTAGCGGGCGATGGCCTCGCGCACCGGTACCTCGATTTGCGCCAATGCGGCCAACAGCAAGCGGTTGTTGCGAGAGTTATGGCGTTTGAGTGGCTCAGGAACTGCGGGCAGTTCGCCCTGTACGTTACCGAACCAGGATGGCGCATCTCCGAGCAGCCACTGCGTCTGCCTCTGCATGCCAGGCGACACGCCGCGAGCCAGATTTTCCGCGATCTGCGGCAGACTGTTACCCAGCGCGTTCACCATACCTACGGCAGAGAAATAGATCATTATTCGCTCCCCAGATTCTGAATGGTGATGCGGTAATGGAAAGCGGATTGGGTTATCGACAGCGGATTGCGTTGGCCATTGGCTTGCTGATAACGGATTTCACTGATCGTTGCGCCGCGATCGTCATACAGACGGCGTACCTCCGGCCGATCCTCCAACCGCCACCCTGCCGGCAGCAAGGGCTGCCAGTCGGCCGCCGGCCAATAGCTCAGCATGATATCGGCCAGCACCTGGCTGGCGGGCGGCAGTTCACCCACTTTGATCAACTGCTCGGTGTGGATCCCCTGACGATCGTAGGTCAGGTTGAACAAGCGGATGCCCAGCGGCGACATACCCACCAGTTGCAAGCGGTGGCCGTCGGCATTGAGCAGCACCAGCATCGAATGCCGCTGTCCCTTCACTTCAGCGGTCAACAACTGCTGTTGGCTGATCGGTTGCTCCAACACGGGAGACGGCAATGCCACCCGCGTCCCGGGTTTCAGCCACGCCTGCGGCAAGGTGGGATCCTGCGAACCGGCACAGCCGGCCAGCAGGGTTGCCAGCATTAACAGCATCATTCGTAAGCCGCGCATCAGGCTTTTCCTCTTTTTCTTTTCGTTGCTAACGTCAGCGGCGCCAACAGAAATGCCACGGCGATACCGCTGCTTAATACAATGCCAAAACTGCTGATAGCCTGAGTATGACTCAGCACCAGCATGCCAAAGGTCAACTGGGTGGTGAAGACCGCCATAAAGATGGCGAACATCGAGGTGGTCGGCGTGCCCCGGGGATTGGTGAAGAACAGCGTATAGTTAATGCCGATCCCCAATACCAGTATCAGCGCCAACAGCGAAAACAGATTCAGCGTATGCCCGCTCAACGCCAGCACGGCAATGCCGCAGCCCAGCGACAGCAGCGTCGGCACCATGCAGCGCAGGCCGTGCCCCACCCCGAAACGCCACAGGTAGATCAGCGCGATCGCCGCTACCGACAGCGCCAGCAGAGACGAAAGATACAACCGGTACTGGCCGAACAGTTCACTGAATTCGGTTTTCCGGTCGATCCAACCGGCGCCCGGCACCTGCCCGGCCAACGCCTGCATCGCCGCGCTGTTTTGCACGCCGTTGACCGGAACCAGCGCCGCACTGCGGCCATCAGGTAACGTCAGCCACAGTAGCCGCCAACCCTCGCTTATCACGCTGCCCAGCCACTGTTCCGGCGTCACCCATTCAGCGGTCAAGTCCGGCGCATTCAGCGTCAGCTCCGCCTGCCGCAACTGTGCCATCACCTGTGGCGCCATACGTTGCAACAGGGTGACGTTTTCCTGCTGACGCTGATGCGAAGGCAGCGGCAGCAGGCGATAATCCGCCAGCACGCCTTGCCGTTTGGCCTGCGCCAGCTTGGGTTGCAACAACTCCAGCCGCTGCAGCAGTTGTTCACCATTGGCACCGTACACCACCAGCCATTTCTGATCGTTATGTTGGCCGGTCAACGCGGCGATACGCTGTTCTTGCTGCTGCAACGCCACCGGCAACGCCTGCAGTTGGCCGATATCGTCATCCACTTTCAGTTGGCTGAAACCGGCAATAATGACCAGCAACGCCGCGCCGGGCAGCCCGTAGCGCAGCAGTGGCCGATGGCGCCAGGCGTGCAGCCAACGAAGGATGAGCGCCAGCCCCGGCGCCGGACGCACCGGCAGCCGACGCGACAGCTGCGGATACCAGCAGATCACGGTAATGCAGGCGGCGCTCAGGCCTGCGGCGGCAAACACCGCCAACTGCTGCAAGCCCGGGAACGGCGCAATCAACAGCGCCAGATAGGCGACCACGGTGGTCAGCAGCGCCATCGACAGTGCAGGCAGCAGTTTTTGCAAACTGGCCAGCGGCGTCGACTGCTGCCCATGCACCCGGCGCTCGGTCAGAAAATAGAGCGCGTAATCTGCCGAAATGCCGACGATGCTGATGCTCAGCACCAGCGTCATCAAATGAATTTCACCAAACGCCAGCAGCGTGGCGACGGTGCCCGCCAAGGCGCCGATCCCCACCGACAGCGCACAAAGCAACAACGGCAGTACTGAGCGGAACATTAACAGCACCAGCAGGAAGACTCCCGCCACCGAGGCCAGACCAATGGTCGAAATATCGTGTTCAGCCTGCTGGCTGGCGTAGTTGCTGTAATAAAGCGTGCCGCGGTTCAACACCTCGGCGCCCGGCCAACGTTGTTGCAGTTGCTGTTGCAACGCCGTCAGTTTATCTACCGTGCTTCGTGCGCTGCCGATGTCATAAGAGGAAGCGCCAAGCTCGGCGTGCAGCAGATACCAACTGCGCCCCTGCGGGTCACGCGCCACCAGCCAGCCGTTTGATAAGCTCAGTGAACCGCCGTTGCGCTGCTGCGCCAACTGCGAACCACGCACCAACATCAGCGGGTCGTTAGCCAGTTCCTTGCCGCTGACGCCGGCGAAGGCCGAGTAAAGCTGGCCGAGGATCCACTGGCTCTGCGCATCCGGCCCCTGTATCAGCCGTTGTCGGGTAGCATCGTCCAGCAACACGTTGCGGTGCCGATAAAAAAACAGCCCCCACTGCTGCTGGCGTTGCGCGTCCATCGGGCCGCCAACCTGCTGCAATTCCGGCATCTGCCGCAATTGCTGCCACCACCAGCTCACTGCGGCGCTGTCCGCACCTGGCGGTGGGCTCACCAGCCACATCAATTGGCGATCGAGCCGGCGGCTGAAGCCGTCGGCCAGTTCATCGGGCACGCCCGCCAGTTGCTGCTTCGGCAATAACGCCAGCACACTGCTGTTGATCTGGCTGCGGGGCAGCAGCCAGCACAGCGCCGCGAGCAATATCAGGCAAATCGCCAACCAGCCAAAAGCCAGCCGCCGATGCTGTTCAGGACGCAAAACGCTGTTGCTCATCAACGGTCAGTTCCTGCGGCGCCGTACGTTGATTAAAGAAGCGAATGTGCGTGGCATCGCTTTGCATATCGTCGATATCAATGGTTTCCAGGAATTGCTCCCCGTTGAGCGTAATGCGTTTGAACAAACGGTCGAGCGGCGTGGTTTTTGGCGTCAGTACCAGCCGCCATTTGTTGTGCCCGAGATCGCTGAACTGCAAGGCAAAGTTTTGCTCCAGCGCCTGGCTATCGGCGTGGAACAACGCGGTCAGCAGGTGGTTAAACTGGAACATCTGCGGATTGTTATCCGCCGTCACCACCTGCGGGGGCTGGCCGGCCAGGGTTTGCACCATGCGTTTATCGTCCAGCAGCAGGGTCAGCGGGAAGGGTTTCTGCTGCGCCCACCACAGCCCTTTTTGCTGGGAGATCAGTAGTTCGCCGCGCGATTTCAGCGGTTTATCCATGCCGCTGATGCTGCGTTGCTGTTCGAACTCGGCACGCAGTACCGGCTGTTGGCTAAATCGCTGCTGCAGCTCCGCCAGCGTGACCGCCTGGGCGCTCAGGCTGAACAGGGCGAAGACCATCAATAACCAGCTTTTCATTGCTCGCCCCCGATGTTATCCAACAGTATCTGCGGTGAAACAAAGCACATCTCTTTGCTTTCGACATCCACCGCCACCTGGATACTGTGCCCGCGGGTGGTGGTTTTGCCGCTTTGCGCATCCAGGATACGGTAACCAATGCGCAGACGGTTTTCGTACTCCTCCAGTTCGGCGCAGACGATGATCCGTTGCTCAAACAGCACCGGCGCGATGTATTTCACCCGCGTATCCACGATCGGCCAAACATAACCCGAAGCCTGCATCTGGCGATAACCGTAATTGAACTGTTTCAGCAAGGCTTCGCGCGCGATCTCAAAATAGCGAAAGTAGTTGCCGTGCCACACCACGCCCATGGCGTCGGTATCATGGAACGGGATAGTCATCTCAATCCGGGTGGAAAAACGCGGATCTTCTGTTAGCTTCATGTCTCAGGCTCCTGTGCCGCCAACTGCCAGAAATCGAAAAAATTGAACCAGTCGAGCGGTGCCAACAGGCAATAGTGCTCGAGCCGCGCGGCATAGCTATCTACCGCCTGCTGCAATGCCTGCCGGCGCTGAGCGCGGGGTAATAGCAGCGGATCGGCAAAGGGTTCGAAATAAACGTTCAGCCGCCCCTGTTGCTTGAGGCCGAACATCAGAAATACCGGGCAGCGCAGCGCGGCGGCCAGGACGAACGGCCCCTGCGGAAAAGGTGCCGGCTTGCCGAGGAAATGGCTCCAGACCACGCGCGGCTGCTCGCCACGCTGATGCTTTCCGGCTGAGGTGCGATCGCCGACAATCGCCACCCATTCACCGGCGTTGAGCTTGTCTTGCAGATGCATGGCCGTTTCCGGCCCCAACGAAGTGACCTGAATCAGATTCAGATTGGCACGCGGGTTCACCTCTTTCATCACCTGGTTGAAGCGCTCGGCATGTTCGGTAAACACCAGGGCATTGACCTTAACGTTCGAATCCAGCTCACCCAGCGCGCGACACGACTCAATATCCCCCAGGTGTGAAGCCAGGATCAGCGTGCCTTTGCCGGAAGCGATCTGCCGTTCGCAGCCGGCGCGATCCACCAAACGAATGTCATGCAGTTCCCCACGCCAGCTTGACAGCTTATCGAGCATCGCATCGCCGAAGCGCATAAAGTGACGAAAACTGTTGAGCGGTGCGGGCAAGGCTTGTTGCCTACCCTGTGCAAACTCTTGCAAGCGTTGCAAATAGTTGCGTGATGCCTTGCGCTGAGCACGGCCGGTCAGCCAGAAATAGCCAATCACCGGGTATAGCAGCAGTTGAAATGCCCGGCGGCCAAATAGCCGGTAAACCTGCAGCATGAGCCGGATGCCCCACAGACCGTGGCGCTCTTCGGTTGCCGACCAGTGCAGTGAACTCGCCGGCTTGCGGCGCAGCAGGCGTGGAATACGCGGCAACATGCCGAAAAACAAACGGGTGTGCATCCAGGAAATACGCAAGTTGTCGCGCAGCGCGTCAAAATGGGAAACGCCATCGGCCGGATAGGTGACGCGCGTCGGCAGGAAACGGCTCGGCACGCCTTGCCAATAGAGCCTGACCATCACCTCGGTATCGAAATCCATGCGCTTGCCGAGCGGGTGACTCGCCGCCAGCGCCAGCGTCGATTCCACCGGGTAAACGCGAAAACCGCACATGCTGTCTTTCAGCGACAGCGACAGGGTTTCTATCCACACCCATACGTGAGTGACATAGCGGCCATACAGCCGCGCCTTCGGTACCGAGCTGTCGTAGACCGGTTGACCGGAAATCAAACAATCGGGGTGAGCGCGCGCTTCGGCAATCATGTCCGGAATATCGCTCAGTTGATGCTGGCCGTCGGCATCCACCTGCAGAGCGTGACTGTATCCCTGGTTGTGCGCCAATTGCAGCCCGGCGATCACCGCTGCGCCTTTGCCCTGATTTTGCTCCAGCCGCAGCAATTGAACCCAGGGCAACCCGGCCGCCAACCGTTGCAATTCATCGGCGGTGCCGGCAGCGCTGCCATCATCCACCACCAGGCACGGCAGACCATAACCGGCCAGCGAGGCCAGCACATCGGCCATCATCTGCCCATGATTGAAACAGGGGATAACAATGCAGGGGGAGAACGGTGCGATCACTGGCATAACGAAATCTTACCGCTGCTGGCGGTAGCCTCACCGAGGCGATAACTGAACAAAAGTTTGTGGCGCGCCGGTTGCCATTCAAGCAGCAGCGACAAAGTCTGCCCCGGTAACAAGGGTTGCTGAAACTTGACGACTTCGATGCCTTTGAACGCCGCCTCGATACCCAATAGCTGATGCGCATACTGCATCGCCCAGTTTACTTGGGCCACACCGGGCAGGATCGGCTGCTCAGGAAAATGGCCGCGAAACCAAAACAGCCCCTCGGGCAGACGCAATAACAGGCTGGCGTGGGTCTCATCGCTCACCTGCTGTTGCAGTACCTCAGGTTGCATCATAAAAACAGCTCCTGTAGTTCGGCATAGGCGCGCTTGCCCTGCGGGTTAAGCGGGATGACATCAATAATGCGCCAACTGCGCGGCAACGCCACCGGCTCCAGCCAGCTACGCAGAGCCTGGCGGAGTTCCCGGGTGAAAGCCCCTTCGGACATGCTTTGCCGGCGAATTTCACCGTGCGGGGAAAGCACTATCGCCGCAGCCAGCAAGGTTCGCCCTCTTTGCTGGAGTGGCAACACCGCGGCATCGGCGATCTCCGGCAAGGCTTTCAGGCGCCGCTCAATTTCCGTCAGCGACAGACGTTTCTCTTCTACCTTGATAATCCGGTCGGCACGGCCATTCAACTGAAACAGCCGGCCATTCGGCGCGAGTTGAATGATATCGCTCAGCGCCGCTTCACCACTATCAGGTATCAGCGGTGAGGCTACGTTGACACTATTATCCGAATTAACCCTTAGCCCAATGGAAGCAAACAGTTGCCACAACGCAGCCTCCTCGGTTTGCCTGCGCCATGCCAGCATGCCGGTTTCGGTGGTGCCGTAAATCTCCAGCGGCAACGTCTTCAGCATTTGCCGGGCAAGCTGCGCTTCGGCAAAGGTTAACGGGCCACCGGCGGAAAACACCTGGGCACAGGCTGAAAGCGCCAACCGGTTATCCAAACGTTTAAGCCACGCCGGGCTGCTGACAAAAATCAGACGCCGTCCCTGATGTCTGGCAATCAGTTGCTCATGATATTCCGTCAGTTGCGCATCAAAAGGCAGGCCGAGCGCCAGCGGCAGGAACAGGCGAAAGCTCAGGCCGTACATATGCTGATGAGATACCGATGCCGCCACGCTGCAACCCTGAAAGACTTCGCCCCACTCGGCTGCCAACAGCTCGCTCTCGCGATCCATGCAGGCGACAGATTTGATTACCGCCTGCGGCTGGCCGGTCGAACCTGAGGTATAAAGAATAAATCGGGGATCCTGCGGCCAGATGGGTAGAGGGATATCCACAACAGATCCCTCTGCCACGCTCAGAACCGGCGTACCGGGATCGAGGGGAAAATCGGTCAGCAAAGCGTCGTAATCCGCCCGCTGCTCTTTGAGGATAGCTTCACGCTGGTGACCGAAGATCACCGGCAACCTGGCGGCATAAAGCGATGCCAGCCAGGCAACGGCAAAACGATAACTATCATCAAAACACAACGCCCAACGTCGTTCTTCCCTGACGGCCAATCTTGCGGCCAGAGCGGCGACATCGCGACGGAATTGGCCAAGACGCAGTGCCTGCGGGCCACGCCAGGCAATAAGCAGGGAATCGTCCCGCTCCGCGCTGAGCCACTGGCTCATCGGCAAACTCAGGTGCGCCGGATCCTTTTCCTGACTATCCATTCAATACCCATTAATGCCCCCATCAGCAGATAACTGATGCCGCCGTTGTACAGCGTCCAGAGCGCTATATCGCCTGACAGGCAGGTTGCCAGCGCTATTGCGCCATTAACTATAAAGAACCCGCACCAGACCTGAGTCACCCGTCGGGTATAAGCCACGCCGGTGGCGTCTAATTGCGGTTCGGTAATTCGTGCCAGCCGTTCAACCACCGTGGGCGGCGAAAACAGGGAGTAGGCAAACAACAAAAGCAGTAAAACGTTGACCAACACCGGGTAATACAGCAACCAGTGGCTCTGTTTTAGCCCCCAACTGGCGAGTGCCAGCAGGGTACCTACTCCGGCTAACGCCTTGCCCAGCCACATGTGCCGGTGCAGGTTGCCGCGCAAAACCAACAGCCGCAACGCAAAAACCGCCGCCAGTAAGGGCGCCAGGATTGTGGTTCCCCAACGTGTCAGGCCGGCCCACACCGCCAGGGGGTAAAGCAACAGCAGCAGCCAGGTCAGACTCTGCAGCAACCGCAAAACAGGGTTCAGCCAAGAAGCGGTTCTCATCTTAGCGCCGCGGTGTTAACTGTCTGATTTCAGCAGTTCATCGATAGCGTCAACCACGTCCTGCACGGTGCGCACCGACTTGAACATTTCCGGCTTAATCTTCTTGCCGGTGGTTTTCTGCAGATGCACCACCAGATCTACCGCATCAATGCTGTCCAGCTCCAGCTCTTCGTAAAGGCGAGATTCCGGTTTAATATCATCAGCATCCAGTTCAAACAGTTTGACCAGCAACGCCTGAATTTGCAGGTAAATAGCTTGCTTATCCATGAAAACCTCTTATTTGCTACGCAGTGCAGAAACAAACTTCACCAGCGTTTCCACGGAATAAAAATGTTGGCGCATGTCTTCGCTTTCAGCTGACAGCACCACGCCATAACGGTTCTTTAATGCCAGGCCCAATTCCAACGCATCAATCGAGTCCAGGCCCAGTCCATCACCAAACAGCGGTGCTTCGGCGTCAATCTCCTCCGGCGTCATACCTTCAAGATTGAGCGTATCAATGATCAATTGCTTGATTTCGGTGCTCAATAAATTCATTCCACTATTTCTCATTATTTATAGAGTCTGACTGTAAAGCGTCAGTTAAATGCTGGGTTAATCTTCTTGCCGCAAGGGCGGGAGAAACGTCATCCGCACGAATAAAGGTACGGGTTTCGATCTTATCCTGAACGGTGATATGGAACTGAGGTTTTATCGGCGGAATGTTATACCATTTACCCTGTTTCGTCAGCATGGGCGGGCGACAGTGAATCTGTACCACCCTAATGTCACACTGGCTGCGCAGTGCTATATTTGCCGCCCCTCGCTGTAGTGTGAGAGCCTTGCCTGGCGAGGTACGTGTCCCCTCAGGGAAGATCAGGATAGTCCCGCCGCTAGCCAGACGTTGCCGGCATTGTTCCAGTAAACGATCCGACTCCGCATTGGCCAGGTAACCCGCCGCCTTTATCACGCCGCTGACAAACACATTATTCAGCAGGGCCTCTTTAACGATGCAGTCGCAGCGCGGCATGCGCGAAGCCAGCAGCACATAATCCAGCAGGCTGGGGTGGTTGGCGATCACCAGACAACCGCGATCCTCTTTGAGACGCTCGGCACCGTCGAAACGATAATCCAGTACGCCAAAAAACCGGGTAGTCGCCAGAAAAAAGCGAAAGCTGATTCGGATCGAACTCTGCGTCAGGCGACTGCGACGCGCAGGATCGCGCACCGCCAGACGCATCAGGTTAAACCAGATGCCGGACAGCAACAGCCCGCCGAGGCCAAAAAGCGAAAAACATAAACCGGTGGCGATAACCCGCCAACAACGGTTCAGCCATGAGGATGGTTTGAGGGTTTGTTCAGCAGGAACAACCGTAGCCATCAGCGCCCCCACATCCAGCCATGCTGCGGGCCCGGCACCGCGAACTCCGTATCTGAGCCAAGCCATCCACGCAAAAACGACAGGCTCTGCGGTTCCTTACAAAGATCCGCAACAGGCGCTACCGCACGGCAATTCAATGAACCAGCGCCTTCGAGCAGCAGCGCGACCGCATAGGGAAAAGGATTAGCCGGGACAAAGGGTTGGTAAACCTCCGGCACAATACCGTCGAAATCAACTAATAGCACCCGCTCGGCACTGCCGGTAGCCAACACTGCCTGGGCTTCAATCATTCCCTGTTGAAAGCTGTCTTCACCGGCCGCCAGTGAGGTGGCTGGCAAAGTATTATTCGCCGTAATGGTCAACCACCCCGCTGCGGTGTTGTGCACCGACATCGCGAAATCCGTGGGTGACAATGGCTGTTCCTGATGCAGATGCCGCAGAATTTTTTGCGTACGCTCCAGCTCACCGTGACGGCTGGTAAAGATAGCCATATCCGCCTGATGGTCGTTTAACAAGATTAGCCCGCTCTCTACGGCCAACCGCGTTCCAATACTCATCCGGCGTAGCGACATCATGGGGATATGAGAACAGCCTGGCAACGCCCCCTGACATTCAGCGGCAGGATGCTTATCTGTAGCCCACTGGCGCCATGCTTCACGCGTTCCACGATCGGGAGCCATTGCCCACCAACTGAGTATATTCATGCCGCCCGCCATTAGTGCTATTACAGGTCAGAAAAATTCCGTGCGTAAATTTATTATATTTGACCACAGAATGCATGCGCAAAATTCCTATTTTTGCTCGGAATATTCGATTAAATCATTAGGTTTATTTATAAACATAACATAGAGAGACTTGAGCCGCGTGAAAATTATCACGATGAAAAGCATCAATATTTGTCGAAAAAGGTGCTTGGGGTATCTTAATGAAGGGAGGCCGTACATAACACCATACGTATGGCTAATACATTTCTTATTTACTATCACTCAGGGAAAAGAGTATGAAACCCTTAAAACTCATTTTAACTGGCGTATTCGTCGCCGCTCTGGCTAGCGGCTGTGCAGGTACCGCTCCGGTGCAAAACATCAACCAAAGCATTGCCGGCAATCACAACGAAGTTCAGGTACGTCAGGCTATTCTCTACGCCGGGCTTAACCGTGGCTGGATCATGAACCCGACCAGTGAAGGCATGATCGATGGAAAAATATTGCTGCGCGGCCACAGTGCCGACATTCGCATCACTTACAATGCAAATAATTACCAGATTAAGTATATTGGCAGCAGTAATATGGATGCCAAAGAGGGTAATATTCACTCAAACTATAATCGCTGGGTGGCTAATTTGAATAAGGATATTCAGTTAGAACTGGCGCGTCAGAATATTAAATAATACTCGGCAAGTACATTACCCGGCAAAAATAATGATGTCGGGTATATTATTCTTTATATTGGTATTAAATTCAGACAATTATTTATGAATGGTCGCCTTCCACCGCAGAAATCACACGGCGACATGCTCATCCATAGTAAATTTTCAATATGAAAAAGCCCTGAGTCAGAAACTCAGGGCTTATCAATAAGTGGCGGAACGGACGGGGCTCGAACCCGCGACCCCC
>RCUM01000810.1_pt1 | contig 15255 bp, 13 predicted proteins | sample 2166141 | NCBI WGS metagenome assembly RCUM01 (sample SAMN09932756, study PRJNA488358) | compost metagenome | isolation source: compost soil in crotonic acid-enriched | place: Germany: Experimental Botanical Garden
CGGCGTCGATGTCTACACCGGCGTCCTTGTAGCTCAGGGAGGGTTGCTTGCTCATTGATCCAGGCCTTTAGGAGGGAGGGATTCTTAAAAACGACCATGACGGCCAAGGCCGGCTTGGAAGCGACGGCTGCCTGAAACGTCAGAGGTCTGCGAAGGCGCGCGATTTTATCAGGGTTGCCGTGCAGCGGCCATCCTCAGGCCGACGGGCAGGGCGGTAAATTGTTGAAAAACGCCTGCGGGTGGTTGAGCGGGTTCCTTGTGTATAAGCTGCAAGCAGCGAGCCTCGAGCTCAACTGGACAGGAATCCTCAATGCGTTTTCTCAATTACCTGGCAGCCGGCTGCCTTGCCCTGGCCTCTGTTGCCGCGCAAGCCGAGACCGTCTCCGGCCTTTATCAGGTGCGCGAGCCCCTCGAAGGGCAGGGCGCCGAGGCCCGCACCCAGGCCACTGGCAAGGCCCTGGAAACCTTGGTCCTGCGCCTGACCGGTGACGCCAAGGCGGCGCAGAATCCGGCCCTGGCCGAGCTGCGCAAAGACCCGCAACAAATCATCAACCAGGTAGGCACCGAAGCCGGTCCGCCCGAATCGGTGCTGGTCGAATTCGACCCCGGCAGCACCGAGCGAGCCTTGCGCAAAGCCGGTCTGGCCCTGTGGGGCAGCAACCGACCTTCCATCCTCGGTTGGTGGCTCAACGACAGCGCCGAGGGCAGCAACCTGGTCGGCGACGGCCAGACCAGCGCCCAGCCGCTGCGTCGCGCCGCCCAGCACCGTGGCCTGCCGTTGCGTCTGCCGCTGGCTGACCTGCAGGAGCAATTGCTTGCCAATGCCAAGCAGATCGACGGCAGCGATCCGGCCCCTTTGCGCGAGGCTTCCGAGCGCTATGGCGCCGATGCACTGCTGGCGGTGCATGCCCAGGAAGCGGACGGCAAGTGGCAGGGCAAGTGGCAGTTGTGGCTGGGCGACCAGCGCGAGCAGGGCAGCGCCGAGGGCGTTGACCAGGCGGCCCTGGCCGATGCCGTGATGCTGGCGGTGAGCAGCCGTCTGGCCCCGCGTTACGTGACCCGGCCCGGTGCCAGCAGTCAGCTGCAGATCCAGGTGCAGGGCATGAATCTGCAACGCTATGCCGAACTGAGCCGGGTGCTGGAGCCTTATGGCCCGCGGCTGAAGCTGGCCGAGGGCAGTACCTTGACCTATGGCGTCACCGCCAATCGCGAGCAGCTGCGTGCCCAGCTCAGCCTGGCCAAGCTTCAGGAAGTACCGGTTGAACCTGCGCCTGCGGTGCCTGCCACCCCAGCGCCGAGCGCCAGCCCCGAGCAGCCGGTGGCCGCCCAGCCGACACCCAAGCCATTCGATGGCCTGCGTTTTCGCTGGTAAGGAGCCCTGATCGTGATCGATGTACGTCGTTGGATCTGGCTGGCAGTTGCGCTGCTGGTCGCCGTGTTGCTGTATAGCCTGCACAATATTCTCACCCCCTTCCTGGTCGGCATTCTCCTGGCGTATCTGGCCGATCCGCTGGTCGACCGCCTTGAGCGCCTGGGCCTGTCGCGCACCTGGGGCGTGGTGGTGGTGTTCAGCCTGTTCACCCTGGTCTTCCTGGCCTTGCTGTTGGTGCTGGTGCCGCTGCTGGCCAAGCAGTTGTTGCGGTTGTACGAACTGGCGCCGCAGATGCTCGACTGGCTTCAGCATGTGGCACTACCGTGGACCCAGCACCGCCTGGGCCTTGCCGATGGTTTCTGGAAGTTCGACAAGATCAAGGCCGCCATTGGCGAACACATGGGGCAGACCACCGACATCGTCGGCATGTTGCTGTCCCAGGCCACTGCGTCGAGCCTGGCGTTGATTGCCTTGCTGGCCAACCTGGTGCTGATCCCGGTGGTGGGCTTCTACTTGCTGCGTGACTGGGACGTGATGATGGCCAAGCTGCGCAGCCTGCTGCCGCGCCAGCGCGAGTCGCAGGTAGTCGGCTTGGCAGGCGAGTGCCACGAGGTGCTGGGTGCTTTCGTGCGTGGCCAACTGATGGTGATGGTCGCGCTGGGTATCATCTACTCGGCTGGGTTGATGCTGGTAGGGCTGGAGCTGGGTCTGCTGATCGGCATGCTGGCTGGCCTGGCGGCCATCGTGCCGTACATGGGCTTCATCATCGGCATCGGCGCGGCCCTGATTGCCGGCCTGTTCCAGTTTGGCGGCGATTTGTATCCGATGCTCGGTATCGTCGCGGTGTTCATGGTTGGTCAGGCGCTTGAAGGCATGGTGCTGACGCCGCTGCTGGTAGGTGACCGTATTGGCCTGCATCCGGTGGCGGTGATTTTCGCCATCCTCGCGGGCGGTGAGCTGTTCGGATTTACCGGTGTGTTGCTGGCCTTGCCGGTGGCGGCGGTGATCATGGTGCTGCTGCGCCACGTGCATGACCTGTACAAGGAATCGGACATGTATGCCGGCGATACCGACCCGCAACTGTGAGTGGGGCCGCGTTGCGGCCTCCAGAGCGGTGCAACTTGTTGATTTTGCTTGGGCTATCGGGGTCCGAGATTGTGCCGCTCGCGCTCCCGGTATAGACTTTGCACACTGTTCACCAAAGGCCCCCTGTGGTCCTCGCGACCGCCCGCCAGCATGAAACCACCGATCCAGTTGCCCCTGGGTGTGCGCCTGCGCGATGACGCCACCTTCATCAACTACTATCCGGGCGCCAATGCCGCGGCATTGGGCTACGTCGAGCGGCTATGCGAAGCCGACGCCGGCTGGACCGAGAGCCTTATCTACCTGTGGGGCAAGCAGGGTGTTGGCCGTTCCCACCTGCTGCAGGCCGCCACCCATCGCTTCCAGCAACGTGGCGAGCCTGCTGTGTACCTGCCGCTGGCGCAATTGCTCGATCGTGGCGTAGAGCTGCTCGACTACCTGGCCCAGTACGAACTGGTGTGCATCGACGACCTGCACGTGATCGCCGGCAAGGCTGACTGGGAAGAGGCCATGTTCCACCTGTTCAACCGCCTGCGTGACAGCGGCCGGCGCCTGCTGCTGGCTGCCTCGGCATCGCCGCGCGAACTGCCGATCAAGCTGCCGGACCTGAAGTCGCGGCTGACCCTGGCCCTGGTGTTCCAGATGCGTGGCCTGTCCGACGAAGACAAGCTGCGTGCCCTGCAACTGCGTGCTTCGCGCCGTGGCCTGCACCTTACCGACGAAGTCGGTCACTTCATCCTCACCCGCGGCGCACGCAGCATGAGTGCGTTGTTCGACCTGCTCGAACGTCTCGACCAGGCCTCGTTGCAGGCACAACGCAAGCTCACCATCCCGTTCCTCAAGGAAACCCTGGGTTGGTAACCCCGAAAACGCTGGGCCAGAGCGGCAAAACAAAAAAGTCACATCTTTTTCGATAAAATTTGCAAATGGCCATGATAGAGGGCATAGTTTCCCCCTTCTAAAGGATTACAGACACGGTCGTGCCCATGCTGAAGCGCTTCGCACCCCTCGTGCCACTCGCACTCGTGACCCTGCTTTTTGGCTGCGCGGCCCAAGGCCCGGTATCTCAGCCCCAGGATCACACGCCGATCACTGCACAATCGGCAATCAACGCCAAAGCCTCTTCCTCGTCGGTGTTCGGCGAGCCGGAAGAGCTGGCCACCGAAGATGACCTGGCGTCTTTCTCCGGCAGCAAGCCTTACCAATTGCCGGTTCTGGCTGACAGCATTCTCGAGCGCGGCATGTCGTTGATCGGCACCCGCTACCGCTTCGGTGGTACCTCGGAGAAGTCCGGCTTCGACTGCAGTGGTTTCATCGGCTACCTGTTCCGCGAAGAGGCGGGCGTTACCCTGCCGCGTTCCACGCGTGAAATGATCAACGTCGATGCCCCGAAAGTGGCCCGCAACAAGCTCAAGCCAGGTGACCTGCTGTTCTTCAGCACCAATGGTCGCGGCCGCGTCAGCCATGCCGGCATCTACCTGGGTGACAACCAGTTCATCCACTCCAGCAGCCGCCGCAGTGGTGGCGTGCGCATCGACAGCCTCGGTGACCGCTACTGGAGCAAGACCTTCATCGAAGCCAAGCGTGCCTTGGCCATGGCGCCGACCAACATCGCGCGCAACTGATATCGAAGGCTGTAGCCCGCCACGGCGGCGATGCTTGAAAAAAGCTCGCCGCCGTGCGCATTTGCAGAAAGCGTCTAATCTAAATTCTCAACTCTTTTCGGCTGCAGTGCGGCGGTCTCAGACAGGATGTTCTGGCCATGGCGATGATGGCGCGTTTCGCATTCTTTTCCCTGGTGGCTTTGCTGGCCGCCTGCTCCAGCCGTGCCCCGGCACCGGCACCTGTGGTCAAGTCGCAAGTTGCGTTCAATCAGCCTAACGGCTCACCCATTGCCGATGACGTCTTGATCCGCGCCATCGGCCTGGTCGGCACGCCGTACCGTTGGGGCGGCAACACGCCGGCTGCCGGTTTCGATTGCAGTGGCCTGATTGGCTATGTCTACCGCGATGCTGCGGGCATCAGCCTGCCACGTACTACGCGCGACATGATCGTCATGCGCGCGCCGACCGTGAACGTGAATGCGCTGCAGTCCGGCGACCTGGTGTTCTTTGCCACCAGCGGCGGCTCGCAGGTGAGCCATGCGGGCATCTATGTCGGAGAAGGCCGATTCGTCCATGCGCCTTCCGCTGGCGGCACGGTGCGGCTCGACTATCTGTCCAACAGCTACTGGGCCAAGGCCTACCTGCAGGCCAAGCGCGTCATTCCGTCAGGGCATCTGGCGCAGAATCCCTGAGGCTGTCGCCTAAGAGTTCAGGGCGCTCCTGTGAGGGCGCCTTGCTCACCCGCCAGACCACATTTCCTACATCGTCTGCCACCAGCACCCCGCCGCGGTGGTCATTCACCACCCCGACCGGCCGCCCCATGGCCTTGCCTTGGTCATTGAGAAACCCCGTCAGCAGATCGACAGCTTTGCCTGAGGGTTTGCCCCTGTTGTCGAACGGCACGAAGATCACCTTGTAGCCACTGTGCGGCTTGCGGTTCCACGATCCGTGCTGGCCGACCAGCGCTCCTTTTTCGAAGGGCGCAGGCAGCGCGCCAGGCTCGGTGAACGTCAGTCCCAGGGACGCCGTATGCGGGCCAACTGCGTAGTCCGGGGCGATGGCTCGGGCGACTTTCTGCGGATCTTGCGGTGATACCCGCTCATCCACATGCTGGCCGTAGTAGCTGTAGGGCCAGCCATAGAAGCCGCCATCTCTCACCGACGTAATGTAGTCGGGCACCAGGTCGCTGCCAATCTCGTCACGTTCGTTGACGGCGGTCCACAGTGCGCCGCTGTGCGGTTCCCAGGCCATGCCATTGGGGTTGCGTAGCCCGGAAGCGTAAATCCGCTGCTGGCCACTGCTGGGGTCCACTTCCCAGATCGCTGCCCGTCCTTCTTCCTTTTCCAGTCCGTTTTCACCGACATTGCTGTTGGAGCCTACCGTGACATAAAGCTTCTTGCCGTCGGGGCTGGCGATGACGTTCTTGGTCCAGTGATGGTTGAGCGGGCCGCCAGGCAGATCGACCACCTTGTCACCCTCGCCGCGGATCTGCATGGCGCCGGACTCATAGTGAAAGCGCAGCAGTTTGTCGGTGTCGGCAACATAGAAGTCTTCGCCGACCAGCACCATGCCGAAGGGTGAGTCGAGCCCTTCGATGAACGGCACGCGAATTTCTGCGACACCATCATGATCGGCGTCGCGCAACAGGGTGATGCGATTGGCGCTGGGTACGCCCGCGCCCGCTTTGGCCATGGCCTTTTTCATGAACCAGCCACGCAGCCCCTTGCCGTCTTCGGGCTTGGGTGGGGCGTTGGTTTCAGCGACCAGTACATCGCCGTTGGGCAATACGTACAACCAGCGGGGATGGTCGAGCCCATCGGCGAAAGCGCGCACCTGAGTGCCGTCGGCGGCCTGTGGCCTGGTGCCGTCGGACCAGCCGACGGCCGGGGCTACGTTGATGGTCGGGATCACCGATGGATTTGGTTTCGGCAGCTGCGGCGCGGGTCCGAAACCCTGGCTGACGTCGAGGCTGGCGGTATCGCCACACCCGGCCAGGCAGGCAGCCAGTAGCAAAGGCAACACCTTGCACATGCGGTTCATGTTCATGGTTCTCCGAAGAGGTAGCTCCTGAAGATTCAGAGCCATCGGCGCCGGCAGAGGTTCAGTCGCCCCGTGTGTACCTATCTACCTCCTGGTGCTTGCCCGGACTGGAAGGATGGTGGCCCGCAAAACCGGAATTCAGGATCAGCTGATGAGCGATATCAATAGCAAGGCGCTGCATGACTTCGAAGCACTGAAGGCAGGACGACCGTTGGCGCACCTGGTGTACGACGTCCTTCGCGACTACCCCGAGCCCTATGTGCTGGCCACCCGATACGCGGCGCACATCGTTGCCGCACGCACAGGCCTGCAGATCGATCCTCGGTTCGTCTGGTGGCACGAATTCGACACGGCGGTAAGCAGTGACCGCACTTTCAACGGCTGGCGGCACAGTGGCAGGCCGAAGAAATCGATGCGCATGACCGATCTGGTGATGCAGCGTTTCGACCTGTTCTACCAGGACGCCACCGACCAGCTCGATGCCACTGGAGGCTTCTATCGACAGGGGCCCAATGCAGATTTTTTCGATGAACACAATGAGCTGCGAATGCTAGCGGTGAATGTTCAGAGCGACCTGTGGGCATTGAATTTTACCGAGCTGTACCGGGCAGCAATCGCAAAGTTCTGGAGTAAGCACGGCGCCGATATTCCGGTCCTGATGAAGATCAATCTGCTAGGTCAGGCGGTCAAGTCCAGAAGCACTGGGTTGATCGATGACGTCGATCAGCAGCGGATACAGGCCATGGCCGTGCAAGGTCTGAGCGGCGGGTTGCCGACCCTGGAGCAGTTACGCCAGGACGGCTCCGCTGAGGTTTTGTCCGTATACCGCTATGGCTTGGGGCAGGAAGATCGCGCGAGCTTCTACAGCCTGCATGCCAGCGATGGTCGCGTGCAGCTCTATCTGCCATGGGCGGGCCAGGCCTTGAGAGGTTTCGCCAGTGCCCAGGCGATGGCTGGATGGCTACGTTCGCAGTTGCAAAGCGCCGAGACCTTGAACGCTTTCCTGGTCGCGGCGCTGTCCGATCCGCTTGAGCATGAAGGTAGCGCGACGGCACGTCAGGCATTGCAGGGTCTTGCCAACAGCCGAACGGATGAAGCGGCGATGCTGCTGCTTGAGTTTCTGCGTACCCCCTTTACGGGTGACGTCTTTACCCAGTTGACCGTTCAATCGAGGCGCGAGATGGAGCGTCACACCGCGATCATGGTCAGCAACGGTCAATTGCGCAAAGGCATGTGGCGCGGTTACCTGTCGGCTTTTCTCAGCACGTTCGCAGGTCTCGCCCCCTTGGGCTGGCCCATATCGCTGAGCTTGCTGGGGGCAGGGGTTGCCAAGTTGGCTCTGGATGTGGACGTGGCTGCCAGCGCTGCCGATGAACAGATCCGCAAGCAAGCACTCTGTGACGCCATGTTCGACAGCCTGATGGCGGCCCTCAGCCTCACCGATCTGTCCTTTCAGTCGAGCCTCGCCACCTTGGCCTATCAGGCGCCGTTTCATGAGGAGAATGCTCTGATCAGCCATTGGCAGGCGGTCCAGTCTCCCGATCGGCTGTTGACGGAGCTTGAAGCTAATCCGTTGCTGGAGAATGAGCGGGTTGCCGATGGGCCTTTGCAGGGTTTGCATGTCAGCCAGGATGGCAGTACGTGGGTCACCATCAAGGGCGTGACCTACCGCGTGCGCTTCAGTCAGGAGCTGTCGTCCTGGCTGATCGTGTCTGCCGAAGACCCTTTTGCCTTCACGGCTTTGCGCCCGGTTCGGCTGACGGAGAGCGGCGAATGGGAGTTGCTGGCACCACCTCGGCTGCTGGGAGGAAGCCCGCCGCCAAACAGTTTCACGCCCAGTGAACACTCACCGTTCTGGGATGAGTACACGCAGGTCAATCAGAATCGCAGCAAACTGCTGTCGGCGCGGGCGCGAGTGCGTCAGAAGCGATTGCTGACGGGGCTTCCTACCTTGGGTCATGACCAGGTTGCCGCAGAGGACAGCGACAAGATCTATTGCATCATGGTCGAAGGCCAGCCGGCCTATTCCTACCTTCATGAAGGTGACGGGTATCGCAACGAGCTGATCGACTTCTATACGGATGAGAATTCTCAAATCAACAAAGTGCTGCGCTTTGGTGAGTACGTGCATGATGACACCGACAGCTATATCGCCAAGCTGGCCGACTCGCTCGACCGCTTGCCGAAAAGCAGTGAAGTCACTCTGTATCGCGGTGGGAGTACAGCACGCAATACCGGTGGTGAGCACTTTCGCTCAGGACGGGTCGCGGTAGGCGATGTGCTGATCAATAGCGACCTTGCGTCTTTCACAGAGAATCCCTATATCGTTCCCGAGTTTTCGGCCCGCCTGTCCAGGGAGAATGACCAGGTGTGGTTGTTCGATGACAGTTCGGTGATCTACGAGCTGCCGGCAGGGCGGTACTGGAGCGGCACCCCGATCAGTGCGTTTTCCATGTATTGGGAAGAGGCCGAGACGATTTTTCTTCCGGGCCAGTATTTTCGGATCGAAAAGATCAACCAGATCTACGGGGCCAATTATCACTTCATCCACGTAGTGCTTGGCCAGACGACTCAGCCGCTGGAGGGGGCGGTGTATGAATTGCGTACCGGGCAATTGTTCGACCCGGCGGCGGTGCGGGCACGAATCAGGAACCAGGTTCTCGCCGAGCGTTTTTTCCCCAAGGCTTCAAGCCAGTGATGAACCGTTTACCCAAGGTTGACTGAAGTGCCGGGCTGGCCCATTCGCGTAGCGTTGGGGCGAATGGGCCAACGGTCGTGATCAAGCCTGCTTTACCAGCAACGCTATGCCCGGGTAATACTGCCCCAGCGCGTTATGCAGCTTGCGATACGCATAAGGGAAGTACCAGGCAACCGCACACGCTGTATGTTTCTGCAGGTCATCGACCAGGTCCTGCAGCTCTTCCGGACTGGCATGTTGCCCCGCCTTCCACGGACAGATGAACAACGCCCCAGCCCTCAATTGGCTGGGGTAGGCCACCTGCCGGGCCAGGGCGGCGGTTTCCTGCAGGGCTGCCGTCATGTCCAACCGGGCGATTCGGGGGTTGCGCTGACCGGCACGCAGGTGCAGCGTTTCCTCGGCACTGGCGATGGAGAGGTCGCAACGCCCTTCCTGTTCGCCTTCGTCGTGCTGCTTCTTGCTCTGGAAATGTTGCAGTGCCACCAGTTCGGCCTGCCAGGCGGCCGCCGCGAGCATACCGATGTTGGCCGCGGTACCATGCCAGTAAGGCGCTTCGCCATCCCCTGCGAGGCTGTTGAAGCGGTCAATGTTGTCAGCCCAGCGCTCTAGCACGGGGCTGAGAAACTCAAGGCGCGGATTGTGGATGGTATGACCTTGCATGCTGCGCTCTCCTTGTAGTTATGATCGCGTACAGCGGAAGTGATGGCTACGTGATATCACTGCTTTCAGTGTGGCACAAGCTGTCGGAACGGCCATTGTTACAGGCCAATTCGGCCTGGTTCGATTGACGCTCCCGGTGCAACCCTCTAACCTTCGCGGCGTGTTTCAGGTGCCCTGCCAGCCCCGACTGGGCAGGGTGAAACTGGGAAGCCGGTGGGCGCCAGCATGGCGCGATTCCGGCGCTGCCCCCGCAACGGTAGGTGAGTCGCGGCCGCGCAGGGCCACTGGGTGCCAGCACCCGGGAAGGCGCGCAGGCTTGGGCCAAGGCCCGCTCACAAGCCCGGAGACCGGCCTGATACTGCCAACGGCATCACGGAGGGTGATGCGCGGTGCACCGTGGCGTACGGCCACGGCCCCTGCGCGTTCTCCGTCTGCCCGCCTTTTACCTGTCGCCGCGCGTTGCCGTGGCGCCAGCCAGCGGAGAACCCTGATGAGCGAATCCACCGAACGCGACGAACGCCACCTGGCGCGCATGCAGCGCAAGAAGGCGATCATCGACGAACGCATCGCCAATTCCCCCAACGAATGCGGCCTGCTGCTGGTGCTGACCGGCAATGGCAAGGGCAAGAGCAGCTCGGCCTTCGGTATGCTCGCGCGCGCCCTGGGCCATGGCATGCAGTGCGGTGTGGTGCAGTTCATCAAGGGCCGCAACAGCACCGGCGAAGAGCTGTTCTTCCGCCGCTTCCCCGAGCAGGTGCGCTACCACGTGATGGGCGAGGGCTTTACCTGGGAAACCCAGGACCGCCAGCGCGACATTGCCGCCGCCGAAGCGGCCTGGGCCGTGTCGCGCCAGTTGCTGCAAGACCCGAGCGTGCAGTTCGTGGTGCTCGATGAACTGAACATCGCCCTCAAGCACGGCTACCTCGACCTTGACCAGGTGCTGTCCGACATCCAGGCCCGCCCACCGATGCAGCATGTGATCGTCACTGGCCGTGCCGCGAAACCCGAGATGATCGAGCTGGCCGACACCGTGACCGAGATGGGCATGCTCAAGCACGCCTTCCAGGCCGGCATCCGTGCACAGAAGGGCGTGGAACTGTGAGCCAGCCGCGCCATTGCCCCGCCGTGCTGATCGCGGCACCGGCCTCTGGCCAGGGCAAGACCACCGTCACCGCCGCCCTGGCCCGCCTGCACCGCAACCTCGGGCGCAAGGTGCGGGTGTTCAAGTGCGGGCCCGACTTTCTCGACCCGATGATCCTCGAGCGGGCCAGCGGCGCGCCGGTGTACCAGCTCGACCTGTGGATGATCGGCGCCGAGGAAAGCCGCCGCCTGCTGTGGGAAGCCGCCGGCGAGGCCGACCTGATCCTGATCGAAGGGGTGATGGGGCTGTTCGACGGCACGCCGTCCAGCGCCGACCTGGCGCGCCACTTCGGCGTGCCGGTGCTGGCGGTGATCGACGGCACGGCCATGGCCCAGACCTTCGGCGCGCTGGCCCTGGGCCTGGCACGCTACCAGGCGGACCTGCCGTTTGCCGGTGTGTTGGCCAACCGGGTCGGCAGCCTGCGCCACGCGCAACTGCTGGAAGGTAGCCTGACCGAGGGCCTGCGCTGGTATGGCGGCTTGTCCCGCGAGCGCGGTATCGAGCTGCCCAGCCGCCACCTGGGGCTGGTCCAGGCCAGCGAGCTGAACGACCTGGACGCGCGCCTGGATGCCGCTGCCGAGGCGCTTGGCGCCAGTTGCGATGCTGCCTTGCCGCCGCCAGTGACCTTTGCCGAACCCGAGCCGCAAGCCAGTACTGCCTCGTTGACCGGTGTGCGCATTGGCGTGGCGCGGGACGAGGCCTTTGCCTTCACCTATGGCGCCAACCTCGACCTGCTGCGCAACCTGGGCGCGCAGCTGGAGTTTTTCTCGCCGCTGCATGACCGCGAACTACCAGCAGTGGACAGCCTGTATCTGCCGGGCGGTTATCCCGAACTGCACCACCACGCCCTGGCCGGCAATGCGCCGATGAACGAGGCGATCCGTGCCCATCACGCCCAGGGCAAACCGTTGCTGGCCGAGTGCGGCGGCATGCTGTATCTGCTCGATGCCCTGACCGACGTGGCCGGCGAGCGTGCCGAGCTGCTCGGCCTGCTGCCGGGCGAAGCGACCATGCAGAAGCGCCTGGCTGCCTTGGCCTTGCAGGCGGTGGAACTGCCTGAAGGCACCCTGCGCGGTCACACCTATCACCATTCGCTGACCAGTACCGCACTGGAGCCGATCGCCCGTGGCCTGAGCCCCAATGGCGGGCGTGGCAACGAAGCGGTGTACCGCCTGGGTCGGCTGACGGCTTCCTACGTGCACTTCTACTTCCCCTCCAACCCGGATGCGGCGGCGGCGCTGTTGCGACCATGAGCGAACACGCCTACAGCGACGCCGAGCGCGCCGCGATCTACCGGGCCATCGGCGAGCGCCGTGACATGCGCCATTTCGCCGGTGGCGAGGTAGCCCCGGAACTGCTGGGCCGCCTGTTGGCTGCCGCGCACCAGGCGCCCAGCGTCGGGCTGATGCAGCCCTGGCGTTTCATCCGCATCACCCGACGCGACCTGCGTGCGCGCATCCAGGCCTTGGTGGAAGCAGAGCGGGTGCGCACCGCCGAAGCGTTGGGCGAACGCTCCGACGCCTTCATGAAACTGAAGGTGGAAGGCATCAACGACTGCGCCGAGTTGCTGGTGGCCGCCCTGATGGACAACCGCGAGCCGCATATCTTCGGCCGCCGCACCCTGCCGGAAATGGACCTGGCCTCGCTGGCCTGCGCCATCCAGAACCTGTGGCTGGCAGCCCGTGGCGAAGGCCTTGGCATGGGCTGGGTGTCGCTGTTCGACCCGCAGGCGCTGGCGGCGCTGCTGGGCATGCCGGCCGGGGCCAAGCCGGTCGCGGTGCTGTGCCTGGGGCCGGTGACCGAGTTCTACCCGGCACCGATGCTGGTGCTGGAAAACTGGGCCGAGGAACGGCCCTTGAGTGAAATGCTCTTTGAGAACCAATGGGGAGAGCGCCAATGAGCGTGGCCTTGCTGACCGTGGCCGGGGTGGCCCTGGATGCCTTGCTGGGCGAACCGCAGCGGCGCCATCCGCTGGTAGCCTTCGGCAACATGGCCAGTAACCTCGAGCGCCGCCTGAATGCCGGTGGGCGCGGCTGGCGCAGCCACGGGGTGAGCGCATGGTTCCTGGCCGTGGTGCCGCTTACCCTGATGGCACTGATCCTCTCCTGGCTGCCGTACATCGGCTGGCTGGTCGACGTGCTGGCGCTGTACTGCGCCGTCGGGCTGCGCAGCCTGGGCGAACACGTGTTGCCGGTGGCCAGTGCCTTGCGCCAGGGTGACCTGCAAGAAGCGCGGCGCCGTGTGGGCTACCTGGTCAGCCGCGAAACCCGTGAACTGGACGAACCTGCGGTGGCCCGGGCGGCCACCGAATCGGTACTGGAGAATGGCAGCGATGCGGTATTCGCCGCGCTGTTCTGGTTCGTGGTCGCCGGCGCGCCGGGCGTGGTGCTGTACCGCCTGAGCAACACCCTGGACGCCATGTGGGGCTACCGCAACGAGCGCTTCGAACGCTTCGGCTGGTGCGCGGCGCGCGTCGACGATGTGCTGAACTATATTCCCGCCAGGCTGGTGGCGTTGACCTACGCGCTGCTGGGCAAGACCCGCCTGGCCCTGGCCTGCTGGCGCAAGCAGGGCCCGCTGTGGGACAGCCCCAATGCCGGGCCGGTGATGGCCGCCGGTGCTGGTGCGTTAGGGGTGGAGCTCGGTGGCCCGGCGGTATACCACGGCGAGCTGCATGAGCGGCCACGCCTGGGTGACGGGCCAATGGCCGACGCCGACGCCATCGAGCGCGGCTGGGGCCTGGTGCAGCGCGGCGTATGGCTGTGGCTGCTGGTGATCTGCCTGGGGGCCTATATCAATGCTTGAACACGGAGGCCGCCTGCTGCGGGCGGTACGGCAATACGGCATCGCCCGCGAGCAGTGGCTCGACCTGTCCAGCGGCATTGCGCCATGGCCTTTCCCGATTCCACCGATTCCCATGGAGGCCTGGGCCCGCCTGCCGGAGACCGAGGACGGCCTGGAGGACGCCGCGCGTGCGTATTACGGCGCCCGCCAATTGCTGGCGGTGGCCGGTTCCCAGGCCGCGATCCAGGCCTTGCCGCTGTTGCGCGCAGCCGGCCGGGTAGGGGTGTTGACGCCGTGCTATGCCGAGCACCCATACGCCTGGCAACGGGCGGGGCACCAGTTGCTGGAGCTGGACGAAGCGCAGGTCGAGGCGACGCTCGACAGCCTCGACGTACTGGTGCTGGTCAACCCCAACAACCCCACCGGCCGCCGGGTGCCGCGTGAACGCCTGCTGGATTGGCACGCACGCCTGGCCGCCCGCGGTGGCTGGCTGCTGGTCGACGAAGCGTTCATGGACAACACCCCGGCGCAAAGCGTGGTCGATTGTGCCGAGCGCCCGGGGCTGATCGTGCTGCGCTCGTTCGGCAAGTTCTTCGGCCTGGCCGGCGTGCGCCTGGGGTTCGTTGCCGCCGAACGCAGCCTGCTGCTGCGCCTGGCCGAGTTGCTTGGGCCGTGGACCGTCAATGGCCCGACTCGGGTGCTGGCCCAGGCCAGCCTGGCCGACCACGCCGCCCAGCGTGTGCAGGTCGAACGCTGCGCTGCCGCCAGCCAGCGGCTGGCTATGCTGTTGCGCAGCGCCGGCCTGGCGCCCAGCGGCGGTTGCGACCTGTTCCAGTACGTGCGCAGCGAGCACGCTGCGCAACTGCATGACTTTCTTGCCCGCCGCGGCATCCTGGTGCGGCTGTTCGAGCAGCCGTCGGCGGTACGCCTTGGGCTGCCTGCCCATGCGGCGGACGAACAGCGCCTGGCCCAGGCCCTGGCGGCCTATCAGAAGGAAACGGCATGACCACCCTCATGGTGCAAGGCACCACCTCCGACGCCGGCAAGAGCACGCTGGTGACCGCACTGTGCCGCTGGCTGTTGCGCCAGGGCGTCGGCGTGGTGCCGTTCAAGCCGCAGAACATGGCGCTGAACAGCGCGGTGACCGCCGACGGCGGTGAAATCGGCCGGGCCCAGGCGGTGCAGGCCCAGGCCTGCCGGCTGCAACCGCACACCGACATGAACCCGGTGCTGCTCAAGCCCAACAGCGACACCGGCGCCCAGGTGATCATCCATGGCCGTGCCGTCACCAGCATGAACGCGGTGGCCTACCACGACTACAAGGCCATCGCCATGCAGGCGGTGCTGGCTTCGCACCAGCGCCTGAGTGCTGCCTGGCCGGTGGTCATGGTCGAAGGCGCGGGGTCGCCGGCGGAGATCAACCTGCGTGCCGGTGACATCGCCAACATGGGCTTTGCCGAAGCGGTGGACTGCCCGGTGATCCTGGTTGCCGACATCAATCGTGGTGGTGTGTTCGCCCATCTGGTCGGCACGCTGGAACTGCTGTCGCCCAGTGAGCAGGCGCGGGTAAAGGGCTTTGTCATCAACCGCTTCCGCGGCGACATCGCCTTGCTGCAGCCGGGGCTGGACTGGCTGGAGCAACGCACCGGCAAGCCGGTGCTGGGCGTGCTGCCGTATGTCACCGATCTGCATCTGGAAGCCGAAGACGGCATCGACGCACGCCAGGGGGCAAAGGCCGAGCGCGTGCTCAAGGTGATCGTCCCGGTGCTGCCGCGTATCAGCAACCACACCGACTTCGACCCACTGCGCCTGCACCCCCAGGTGGACCTGCAGTTCATCGGCCCGGGCCAGCCGATCCCGGCTGCCGACCTGA
>RCUM01000814.1_pt1 | contig 15106 bp, 13 predicted proteins | sample 2166141 | NCBI WGS metagenome assembly RCUM01 (sample SAMN09932756, study PRJNA488358) | compost metagenome | isolation source: compost soil in crotonic acid-enriched | place: Germany: Experimental Botanical Garden
GTCACTGCGAAAACGACACCCAGAAAATTGTCTATACCCGCCTGAGCAACGGCGATGACAACGGTGACGCGGCTCAGACCGGCACCAGCCAGGACACCAAAACCGCGCAATAACCGCAGTTCAGGGCGCAACCGCGCCCTTTTCTTTCTCTCGGAAAACGGAAAATATCCCAGGTTCAGCCGGTTTCTTTGGCAGGGATGACAGGCAGCTTTGAGCGAGAAGCAAACATTCTGCCTTCTGAAACAGGTTCACAATAATGACATCCCTGACAAAATTGAGGCCGGGGGTAATTACATGCAATTTCTGCCTACCAGACCAGATATTCCGCCACCTGCTGGAGCTGACGTGGCCGTCTTCATGTCCCCACGTTATCGATATAAGCCTGTAAGCCTGCTGCGAGAATATCGAACACCGTTTTACAGGCCTTACTGTGCCGCAAGTCCTCATGCATCACCAGCCAGGTGTTGAGATGAAATGCAAAGAAATCAGGCATCAATCTCTGTAACGGAACGGGAGAATCGGCCAGTTGAACCTGACACATCCCTATGCCCGCACCTGCGCGGATAAGGTTCAATTGTGCTACATCACTGTCACTGCGCACGGTAAAGCGTTCACGATTTAACTGAGGAAAGTATTTCAGTGCCTGTAAAATAAAGGGCGTCGTTTTATCAAAGCCCACCAGCGTATGGGTGAACAACTCGTCAATACTTTCCGGTGCGGCATGGCGTGCCAGATAGGACGGCGCGGCATGCAGACCAATTTCAATACTGCCCAGCCGACGCGCAATCAGTTGTTCCTGCGCCGGTGTGCTCATGCGTACCGCAATATCCGCTTCCCGGTTCAATAAATCCTGCATTCGGTTAGACAGCACCAGTTCAATGGTAATTTGCGGATAATCTTCTTTAATTCGTGCAATCAGGGGGGGCAGCACTTCAGTACCGATAATTTCGCTCGCAGATACGCGAACCACGCCATGTAATCCGGCGGAGTGGGCGCTGAAGCTGGCAGCCGAACGCTCAATCATACTGGCCGTGTTTTCCATCGCTTGCGCATGGCCTTGCAGCGCAGCTGCCGCATCCGTGGGGTGCAGACCAGTCTGAGAACGTGTAAACAAAACCAGACCAAGGGCGGATTCCAGTGCCGCCACGTGACGCCCCGCTGTGGGCTGGGTGATGGCAAGCATGCGTGCCGCCCCCGACAGGGAACCTTCTTTCATCACCGCCAGGAAGGTTCGATACCATTCCCATGGAACATTTAGCTTCATACAAAAATGCATACCTGCTGTCTGATGTCATGCAATTACATTTAGCTCGCACAGGCACTACGATGTCAACAGACATCCGGCAAAGGTAAGACAATGAAAAGCAAAAACAAGGTACTCATACTGGGCGCAACAGGCGGAATCGGTGGCGAAATCGCCCGTAAACTCATCCGTGAACAATGGAACGTTCATGCATTGCGCCGCAACGCCCCGCAGAATGAAGGACACGGGGGTATGACGTGGATAAAGGGTGATGCGCTGAATGCTGAGCAGGTCGCGACTGCCGCGTCAGAGTGTGATGTGATTGTTCATGCTGTTAATCCGCCAGGTTATCGAAACTGGGAACAACTGGTTTTGCCAATGTTACAGAACACAATCAATGCAGCAGAGCGAAATGGTGCATTAATCGTTCTCCCGGGCACCGTTTATAACTATGGTCCGGACGCCTTTCCACTTTTACGGGAAGACTCTCCTCAAAATCCTGTCACCAGAAAAGGGGCAATACGGGTGCAAATGGAGAAGGCCTTGTTCGCTTACGCGCAGCGTGGCGGAAAGGTGCTGATTCTGCGGGCCGGTGACTTCTTTGGCCCTGACGCAGGCAACAACTGGTTTTCGCAGGGATTGATCAAACCGGGGCACCCCCCGCGAATAATTAAAAACCCAGGCAAAGCCGGGACAGGCCATCAGTGGGCCTACCTTCCGGATGTCGCCGAAACTCTGGTTGCGCTGTTGGCACGTCGGGATCAACTTGACCCTTTTACCTGCTTTCATATGCAAGGACACTGGGATGCCGATGGTACGGCGATGGCCGGAGCCATACGGCGTGTCGCACAGCTTGCAGGTGTTAACGCGAAGGTAAAATCATTTCCCTGGTGGCTCATCACGGCGATGGCACCTTTCAACACCACACTGCATGAAATGCGGGAGATGCGCTATTTATGGGAACAGGCAATACAGATGGACAATGCAAAACTGATCGCTTTCTTAGGCCACGAGCCGCATACCCCGCTTATTGAGGCTGTGCGTACCACTTTAATCGGCCAGGGCTGCTTTAATCACGCGTTATCCACGCATTCGTGAGCGGATCTGAGTATCGTTTCTGGTACGAAGCGGCAAATCAAGGCATCGCCAGGTCCGCTGTGAGCAAAGCGGACCTTAGCCTTATAGGATACCTGAACCGTTCTCTGGAAATTCTCTAAAAGTGAATGTATTGAAGGCAGCGAGCGGCTCGCTTTTACTACGCCTGCTCCGCCTCTTCACCCTCGCCTTGCGGCCTGTGCCGCGCGGGGATCAACATCGCCGCCGCCAGCGCCAGCAACGAAATCAGTGCGGAAACCAAAAACACCCAATGCAACGAAGCGGCCACCTGCTGAATGATATCGGCCAGCTTTTCCGGCGTCATTGCGCCCCGCACCGCCGGCTCCATCAGTTGCTGCACCGGATCGGCCGTCTGCGGCAGACGATGCTGCAAATTCAGATTCAACGTAGCCCCCAGAATAGCGGTGCCGATGGCCGATCCCATCATCCGGGTGAATACCGTACAGGCGGTAGCTATGCCGCGAATGCTGTGATGCGCGGCGTTTTGCACTGAAACCAGAAACGTGGTGTTGCACAGCCCCATGCCGGCACCCACCATAAAGGCCGCCAACCGCCCCCACAACAGACCGCCGTTCGGCTGCAGCAGCAGTAAGATCAACCCGCCTGCGACCAGCAACAGCGCCCCCAGCAACGCGGTGGTACGGTAAGACGTCATCAACATCAGCCGCCCGCTCAGGGTGCTGGCCAGCGGCCATCCGATCGACATCAGCGCCAGCGTGGTTCCGGCTTCCAGCGGCGTTCCGCCCATCACGCCCTGAATAAAGGTCGGCAGAAAAGCGCTGATCCCCATCATCGCCGCACCGATCACCACCCCGCCAATATTGCCGGCCACAATCACCCGGCTTTGCCATAATGCCAGCGGGAACAGCGGCTCTGGCGCACGGCGTTCCTGGCGGATCAGCAGCATCAGCGAAACCGCCGCCAGCGACAACAGCGGCAATACCCACCACCCCAGACTTTCCGCCTGCAGCAGCGACATCAGCAGCGCCGCGACAAACAGCGTCAGCCACGCCGTGCCCGCCAGATCCAGCGCGTGTTTACGCACCTGTTTACTGGAAGGCAAATAGCGGCCAAGGAAAAACATCGCCAGCAGGCCGATTGGCAAGTTGACCCAGAACACCAGCGCCCAAGGCAAATGCTGGACGATAAACGCCCCCAGCAGCGGACCGATGATTGCCGACACGCCCCACACGCTGGACAGATAGCCCATGACCTTCGGCCGCTCGGTCGCACTGTAGATATCGCCGATAATGGTGGTTGCAATCGGCATAATCGCCCCGGCCCCCAGCCCCTGCAACAGCCGAAAACCAATCAGCCAGTACATGTTGGGCGAAAAACCGCACAACACCGAACCCAGTAAAAACAGCGATGCGCCAAAGAAAAATACCCGCTTGCGGCCCAGCAGATCCGCCAGCCGGCCATAGATCGGAATGGTGATGGCCTGCGCCAGCAAATAGACCGCAAAGACCCAGCCCAGCAGCGAGAAACCGCCGAGATCGCCGATGATGGTCGGCATCGCCGTGGCGACAATGGTCGCCTCGATGGCTGACATAAACATGGCCAGCATGCAGGCGATCAGAATCAGCGGGCGATGAGCGAGGGGTGCAGATGAGTCGTTATTTGTCATGGCGTTGTTTGGCTCTGGATTTTTATTGTCATCAAATTATACCCGCCGGGTTAAACGCTGCCGTAAGCTGTGTCTATTTCCCTGTTTTCAATGGCGAAGAACGCATCATTTGAACATTTAGTGACAACGTCACCAAAAAATGAACGGGATTTATCGCTTCGCCGTTGAAACCACGATCCCGGCGGCGGATCTGCAAAGATTCTCTGGCCTTCGGCCGGACCGCCAAGCACAATGCTCAGCTGAACCTTTCATTTTTCTCACGATTTTACCGACTCATGAAACGATTGGTCCACCTGCATCACTATCGCGCCCTGCTGCGCCGCCTGTTTATCGCCATCTTTCTGGGCATTGCCGCCGCGTTGGTCGTTTGGCTGTTTCACCGCGCCATGCTCGGGCTGGAGTGGGCATTGCTCGATCACGAAGATGGCAGCCTGGTGGCCGCCGCCGCCGCATTACCGGGCTGGCGCCGAGCCTTAACCCCGGCCCTGGGCGGCCTGGCGGCAGGTTTGTTGCTGTGGGTGTATCAGCGTTATCAACATCAGCGGCAAATAGCGCCTACCGATTATATGGAAGCGATAGAAACCGGCGACGGGCGACTCGATGTCAGCGCCAGCCTGGTTAAATGCCTGGCTTCATTGCTGGTGGTGTCCAGCGGCAGCGCCATCGGCCGCGAAGGCGCGATGATCCTGCTGGCGGCGCTGGTGGGATCGGTATTCGCCCAACGCTTCACCCACGAAAAAGAGTGGAAACTGTGGGTAGCCTGCGGCGCCGCCGCCGGTATGGCCAGCGCCTATCACGCGCCGCTGGCGGGCAGCCTGTTTATCGCCGAAATTCTGTTTGGCACTCTGATGCTGGCTTCGCTCGGCCCGGTAGTGATTGCCGCCGTCAGCGCGCTGCTGGTGACCAATTTACTCAACGGTGGCCAGGCACCGCTGTATTTGGTGGAACCGCTGCCTGCGCCCTGGCCGGTACAATATCTGTTGATGGCGCTGCTCGGCGTGCTGGCCGGCATCTGCGGCCCGCTGTTCCTGTGGGCAATGTCGGCTTCCGGCCATGCTTTCCGTTCACTGCGCCTGACGCCACCGCTGCAACTGGCGCTGGGCGGATTCATTGTTGGTTTGCTGTCGCTGCTGTTTCCTGAAGTGTGGGGCAATGGCTACAGCGTGGTGCAGTCTCTGCTCAGCGCACCGCCCGGCGTATTACTGGTCGGCGCCATATTGATCTGCAAGCTGCTGGCGGTGCTTGCCAGCAGTGGTTCCGGCGCGCCCGGCGGCGTGTTCACCCCAACGCTGTTTGTCGGCGCTGCGCTGGGTTCGGTGGTTGGGCAGTTGTGCGCCACCTGGCCCGAACTGGGTGCCGCCGTGCCGCTGTTGATGGCGTTGACCGGCATGGCAACCCTGTTGGCCGCCACCACTCACGCGCCAATCATGGCCGCGTTGATGGTGTTTGAGATGACCGGCGAATACACCCTACTGCCCGGCATTCTGCTGGCCTGCGTGATAGCCACCACAGTGTCGCGCGGCTTGCGTTCGGTGTCGGTCTATCACAATGCCTAGCGGTTCGGCAGCGCGGAGATATCGAGGTAGTGCGCCAGTTCGCGCTGCTCGGCGCGCGGCAGATAAGGGATTTCCCCCAACAGCGGCGCAGGAATGCGTTGGCGCAAAGCTTCGATTGTTTCTGCGTAATGTGCCAGCCCCGGATTAATCCGGTTCGCCACCCATCCCAACAAAGGTAAACCGTCATTAATGATCGACTGTGCGGTCAATAAGGCATGGCTGACGCAGCCCAGTTTGATTCCCACCACCAACACCACCGGCAATTGCTCCTGGATCACCCACTCGGCGTAGGGACGCAGATCGTTCATCAGCACACGCCAACCGCCGCTGCCCTCCACGACCACGGTGTCGGCTCTGGCGGACAAACTCTGCAACCCGCTGCTCATCACGCCGTAGTTGATATCCTCGGTGGCATGGGCGTGAAACACCTCATCCAGGCAGGTGATGGGATTAATTTCCTCGTACGACAGCGGCAGGGTCGAAGACGCCTGTAAAACCAAAGCGTCTTTATTGCGAATGCCTTCGCTGGTTTCCTGACAACGCGCCGCGATCGGCTTATAGCCGGCTACCGAACGGCCCTGCGCGGCGAGCGCCTGCAGCAAGGCGCGGGAAACCACGGTTTTACCGACGTCGGTATCCGTGCCTGTTACAAATAAACGCTTTAACATGTTTTAATTGCCCCGAAATGCTCCATTAACCCAAATATCGCCACGATAAGGCGAAGGAGACGAACGGGAAAATTTTAGGGGATGCTGAGCGAACGGGGCTTGAGGTAGCGCAATCTTTTATCGTTAAACGATAAGTATTACTGATATTACCCTTGCAGCAGCTGTACCAGCAGCGAGCCGTTGTACAAGGCTTCCTTCACCAGAGCGGCGCCGGGCATGGTGCCCTTGTTGAAAAACTGAGTGGACTCCACCTGCACATGATCGCTGTAGGCCGGCAGAGATTGCTGACGAATGCAGGAAGCGATGGCCGGATGCAGAATTTCCGCCGCGCGGTTCAGCGGCGAACCGACCAGAATTTTTTCAGGATTGAACAAGTTGACCATGATCGCCAGAATCCGCCCCACGCTGTGGCCCACGCCCAGAATGATATCTTTGGCCAGTTGATCGCCTGCCAGCGCCGCATCGCACAGGGATTCTGCCGTCAGCGGCGCACCGTGCAGGCTGGAGCTCATGGAGGTCGCGAGACGCTGTTGGGCGATCTCCAGGATGTTTTCAATGCTGGCGACGGTCTCCAGACAACCGTGATTGCCGCAGTAACAGCGTTTGCCGTAAGGATCGACCTGCGTATGACCAATCTCCACCACGCTGTGGCTGCCGCCATGCAGCACTCGCCCGCCGGTGATCACGCCTGCGCCGACGCTGTGGTCGATCACCACCTGAATCACGTTCTGGCTGCCGCGCGAGGCGCCATACAGCGCTTCGGCCATGGTCCAGGCGCTGATATCGTGCTGCAGGTAGACCGGTAACCCGGTGCGCGTTTCCAGCGCGGGGCCCAGCGGCATGTCCACGACGTCGTAAAACGGCATACGGTGCACCACGCCGGAGACCACATCGATCGTGCCCGGCAGGGTAATGGCGATCGCCGTCAGACGCTCAAGTTTGCTTTGATGGCGGATAAAGAACTGGTCGACTTCGGCGAGAATGCGTTTTAGCAGCGGTTCGGGGTGTTCGGCGTCCAGCGGCAGAAGCTCTTCCACCACCAGTTTGCTGCTGATATCGCGCAGCGCCAGCGTAATGGTGCCACGGCTGATGCGCGCGGAAAGGTAATGCCAGGCTTCGGTGTCCAGCACCAGCCCCACCGCCGGTCGCCCGCGGCTGCCGACTTCCTGGTATTCGTTTTCTTTAACCAGATGCGCTTCCAGCAGCTCGCGTACGATTTTGGTGATGCTGGCGGGGGCGAGTTGCGCGCGTTTTGACAGTTCGATGCGCGAAATTGGGCCCAGTTCATCGATTAACCGATAAACTGCCCCTGCATTTGTTTGTTTGATTTGATCGATATGCCCAGGCTGCCCAACAGCAATCACAAACCTGCTCCTACTATTTTTCGCGCTTCTAAATAAAGACTATCGGCTATGGTGGGGCTTTTGTAATACAGCGTCAACTATTTGATTCGTTATGTGATTTGCAGCACAAATTCCCCCTGCTTTCGCCGCGGATTGCGTTTTATTTGCGCAGAACTCCGTTACGGCAACAGCAGCGTCATCAAGGATTTGGCTGCAGCGGTCAGCGCCCTTTGGCGGTGATGCACCAACCAGACTTCGGTCATCGCCTCCGGTTCCGCCAGCGGCAGGTATTTCACCCCATCGACTTTCACCCGGCCAAAAGACGCCGGCAAAATAGAAATACCCAGCCCGGAAGACACCAGGCCGATGATGGTCATCGCTTCACCGACTTCCTGGGTGATATAAGGCGTGATCCCCGCTTTGGCCAACAGCGACAGGATTTCGTCATGCAACGCCGTGCCTACCTCCCGCGAGAAAAACACAAAGGGTTCTTCCGCCAGATGCTGGAAACGCAACGTGCCGGGCGCAATATGGGTTAACGGATGCCCTTCCGGCACCACCGCAACCAATGGCTCGCACAGCAACAGTTGATGCTTCAGCACGTCCGGCAAGCGCGTATTGCGCATCACGCCCAGATCCAGCTCGCCGTTAAGCAGCGGTTCGATCTGTTGCTTGGTATTCACTTCGCGCATTTTTATATGCACGTGAGGATGCTGTTGGCGGTAAGCCCGCAAACTGCGCGACACTACGCTGATAAAGGGGGCCGAAGAGGTGAAACCAATGGTCAACTCACCCAGTTCGCCACGCTCCAGTCGCGCGGCCTTCTCCGCCGCACGGCCGACCTGATCGAGCACCTGATAAGCCTCTTTCAGGAACATTTCCCCCGCCTGCGTCAAGCTGACATTACGGTTGTTACGTGCCAACAAACGCGCACCGACCATTTCCTCCAGCGCCTGGATTTGCTGGCTGAGCGGCGGTTGCGAAATGCGCAGACGCTCCGCCGCCCGACCGAAATGCAGTTCTTCCGCCACGGCGACAAAATAGCGCAGGTGTCTCAGCTCGATATTCATACTTTAAACGTCTTAATTTGAATTATTAATATATTAGACAAAAAACTGGGCTCTCCCTATCATTTTGTTACCCCATGATGTACCTGTTTAAATCGCCCGAAGTTCGGTAAGGAAAGACTGTGACAACCCCTGTGCGTTCTACGGCGAACATGCCGTCGACGCTGGCCGCCAACGACGATGCGGCTGCTGCGCCAAAAGCCAAACGCTCCACCCTGAATAAACTCCCCTACATCGAACGCGGAACGCCGCAGTTTATGCGCGTTACCCTGGCGCTGTTTTCCGCCGGGTTGGCCACCTTCGCCCTGCTGTATTGCGTGCAGCCGATCCTGCCGGTTCTGTCGCAGGACTTTGGCATCTCGCCAGCGGAAAGCAGCCTGTCGCTTTCGGCCTCTACCGGCCTGCTGGCGGTCGGCCTGATGTTTACCGGCCCGCTGTCCGATGCCATCGGCCGTAAATCGGTGATGGTGGTGGCGTTGTTGCTGGCGGCAATATGCACCCTGATTTGCGCCTTTATGACCAGTTGGCACGGTATCTTGCTGATGCGTGCGCTGATTGGGCTGTCGCTGAGCGGCGTGGCGGCCGTTGGCATGACTTATTTAAGCGAAGAGATCCACCCCAGTTTTGTCGCCTTTTCGATGGGGCTTTACATCAGCGGCAACTCCATCGGCGGCATGAGCGGCCGCCTGGTCACCGGGGTGCTGACCGATTTCTTCTCCTGGCGTGCGTCGCTGGCGGTGATCGGGCTGTTTGCGCTGGCCGCCGCCTGCATGTTCTGGCGCATTTTGCCCGCTTCTACGCATTTCCGCGCCAGTTCTCTGCGCCCTCGTACCTTGCTGATTAACTTCAGGCTGCATTGGCACGACAAGGGTCTGCCGCTGCTGTTTGCCGAAGGTTTTCTGCTGATGGGCAGCTTTGTCACCATGTTCAACTACATTGGCTACCGCCTGCTGTCCGATCCTTATCACCTCAGCCAAGCGATTGTCGGCCTGCTGTCGGTGGTGTATCTGACCGGCTCTTACAGTTCGCCGAAGGCCGGCGCGATGACCTCTCGTTTCGGTCGTGGCCCGGTTCTGCTGGCTTCAATCGTGATTATGCTGATCGGGATCCTGATTACCGCATTGGCGCCGGTAGCTATTATTTTTATCGGCATGATGCTGTTTACCGCAGGTTTCTTTGCCGCCCACTCGGTTGCCAGCAGTTGGATTGGCCGACGCGCAAGACGCGCCAAAGGCCAGGCGTCTTCTCTTTACCTGTTCTGCTATTACGTCGGCTCCAGCGTCGCCGGTACGCTCGGCGGTGTGTTCTGGCACAGCTTCGGTTGGAGCGGCGTGGTGGCGTTTATCAGCGTGATGCTGCTGCTGGCGCTGCTGGTAGTGCATTATCTGAAGAAACTGCCGGAAGCGGCGCGCGTCTGACCCCTTCCCCTTGCCGCCTGTCCGTACGCTGAAACAGGCGGCCATCTTAATCCCCCTGCCAGGCTGGACCACTGGGAGCCTGGCGTTATCACTGTGGCCGAGGTTGCCCTTTCGTTTGCCGTTCCCTTAATGTATGTTGTAACTAAAATGCGAGGTGAATGATGGATAAATACGGTCTAATCGGCAGGATGAATGCGTGTTTCATCGAGTTGGAGCAGGCTCTGGCGGCGCTCCACCAGCAGATCTTGCCGCTGCGGCTGCTGGCCGCACGGGTGTTCAGCCTGCCGGAAATCGAGAAAGGCCAGGAGCATGCGGCGGTGGAACAGATCGCCGTCGAGCAGCATGTCGGCCAGGCGGCGCGTGCGCTCGCACTGGAACACTACCAGCGGCTGTTTATCCATCACAATAAACACAACGTCAGCAGCAAGGCGGCGGTACGCCTGCCCGGCGTGATCTGTCTGGCCGTGGAACTGCCGCAATACCAGGCATTGCAGGCGCAGATCGCCCTGATTAATCGGCTGAAGGCCGAACTGGAGCAGATTATCACCGTCGATTCGGGCCTGGCGCCGGAGCAGCGATTCGATTTCGTCCACACTCATCTGCATGGCCTGATCACCCTCAGCGCCTATCGCGCCATCACCGCCCTGAGTAACCCGGATTCGGTCCGCTTCGGCTGGGCCAACAAACACATTATCAAAAACGTGAAACGCGACGATATTTTGGCGCAGTTGGAAAAAAGCCTGAAGGCCGGGCGCGCAGTGCCGCCGCATAACCGCGAGCAATGGGCCGAACTGGTCAGCCGCGAGATCGATGACGTCAGCCGCCTGCCGCAACAGGCAGTGTTGAAAATCAAACGCCCGGTGAAGGTACAGCCGATCGCCCGAGTGTGGTATCAGGAGCAGCAAAAGCAGGTGCAACACCCCTGCCCGCTGCCGCTGATCGCCCTGTGCCAGGTGGAAAGCGGCGCACAGGTGCCGAAGATTGGCGAACTGCTCAATTACGACGCCGCGGCGGTCAAACACAAATACAAACCGGATGCCAGACCACTGCGGCTACTGGTTAAACGGCTGCATTTGTATACCGACGCGCCTACCGGGTGAGCGCGTAGCCCCGCAGGCGGTGGCCGTCCGGATCGGTGGCGACGAAGGAATAACCGAAATCGAGCGACACCGGTTGCTGGATAATCTCAACCCCCAGATCACGCCACTGCTGACAAAGTACCTCGACCTGCTGCGGTTGCTCGCACAGAAAACCAATCTCACCGCCGCCACCGACAGCCGTTGCGGCCGGTTCTACGGTATGCTTCGACCACATCGCCAGTTTGAAGCCGTTACTCAGTACAAACAGCGCGAAGGTGGGTGAAAGCTCCACCGGCTCCCGCCCCAGTAACCGGCGATAGAAAACGACGCTTTTTTCCGGGCTATCGACGTAAAGCAGAGTCATGTTTGGGGTTGTCATCAGACTGTCCTCATGGCTGAAGGGAACCGGCGGTTCCCGATAGCGATAAATTAGCCCGCCCTGCTGACAGTTTTTGGCAGTAGTGATTATTGTTTACTGGGGAGTAATGCCTTGAATTTCATACCACTCTTTCAACAGCACGCGGCGGCCGCGTGGGTAGCGCTGTGCCAGCGGCGTAGCCAGACGGATACGATCGAGGCGGAAATGGCGGAACTCCTGGCGCAGCTCGCACCAGGCGACCAGCATGCGTGCCTGTTCAAAATAACCAAGCGCGAACGGCCACAAAATACGCTCGCTGATTTTGCCGGCAAGATCGCAATAATTTACGGCGAGCTTGCGCTCCTGGCGGATAACATCACGGATCAGCATCACCGTTTCGTCCGCCACCTGAGCCACGTCTATCGGGCCAATCAACAGGGTGTTCGCCTCCAGTTCATCGCGCAGCGCGGCGGGCAGAACGTCGGCAATTTTCGCCAGCGCATTATTCGCCGCGCCGGCCAATTGGGTGTCGCCACGCCGCCCTACCCAGCGCATTCCCAGCACCAGCGCTTCGATTTCCTGCGGCGAGAACATCAGCGGCGGCAGCATAAAACCGGGCCGCAACACATAACCCACCCCCGCCTCCCCGACGATCTCCGCCCCCTGCTGTTGCAACGTGGCGATATCGCGGTACAGCGTGCGCATGCTGATGTTCATTTCCTGCGCCAGCGCATGGCCGGCGACCGGATAACGATGGCGCCGCAGGATCTGCATCAGATCCAGTAAACGTTCGGTGCGCGACATATCATGACTCCCTGTACAAGGCTTGCTGGACAACATCGGCGAATACCCTGGCCTTGGCGGGGGCGAAATGGCCGCCGGTTTCCCTGCGCTTAATCTGCGGGCGGCGGCGATAAAGGATGCCGTTTCGCACACGCAGATGAAGGTTTCCAAATCAGAAAACTTGCCCACGTCATTATAACCATTAGCTATTTTGGCAGTTTACACGGGTCGTTAAGGTATGGGCAAGATGGCGACAATGACGTTTGATACTGAAAGGGGCGCAGTCATAAATGCGCGGCACCCCTCGGTGACGTTCAATAAGGCGGGAGGTTAATTCTTCATGCTGCCGACCATCTCTTCCGGGCGCACCCATTGGTCGAATTGATCTTCGGTCAGGTAACCCAGTTTCAACGCCGCGGCTTTTAGCGTCAGCCCCTCTTTATGCGCTTTCTTGGCGATTTCCGCCGCTTTGTCATAGCCGATATGGGTATTCAAAGCGGTAACCAGCATCAAGGATTCGTTCAACAACTGGCTAATGCGATCGCGGTTGGGTTCGATGCCCACCGCGCAGTGCTCATTAAAGCCCTGCATGCCGTCGGCCAGCAGCCGGATAGACTGCAGATAGTTGTGGATCACCATCGGGCGGAACACGTTCAGCTCAAAGTTGCCGGAAGCGCCGCCGATATTCACCGCCACGTCGTTGCCCAGCACCTGCGCGCACAGCATGGTCATCGCCTCGCACTGGGTCGGGTTGACCTTGCCCGGCATGATGGAGCTGCCCGGTTCGTTTTCCGGGATGGAAATTTCGCCGATGCCGCAGCGCGGGCCGGAGGACAACCAACGCACATCGTTGGCGATTTTCATTAATGAGGCCGCCAGCCCTTTCAGCGCGCCGTGCCCATGCACCAACGCATCGCAGGTCGCCAAGGCTTCAAATTTGTTGGGTGCGGTAACGAACGGCTGGCGGGTCAAGTCGGCCAGCGCCCTGGCGACGCGCACCGCATATTCAGGATGGGTGTTCAGCCCGGTACCCACCGCCGTGCCGCCCAACGCCAGCTCGCAAATGTGCGGAATGCTGGCTTCAATGTGCTGCAAATTATGTTGCAGCATCGCCGCCCAGCCGGAAATTTCCTGGCCTAGCGTCAGCGGCGTGGCATCCTGCAGATGGGTGCGGCCGATTTTGACGATATCGCGGAAAGCTTCCGCTTTGTCGCTCAACGTTTTATGCAGCACTTTCAGTTCAGGGATCAGATGTTCGCGCACCGCTATCACCGCCGCCACGTGCATCGCGGTCGGGAACACGTCGTTGGAGCTCTGGCTCTTGTTAACGTCATCGTTTGGGTGTACCCGCCGCTCTTCGCCGCGTACCCCGCCCAACAGCTCGCTGGCGCGATTGGCCAGCACTTCGTTCATGTTCATGTTGGTTTGGGTGCCGGAACCGGTTTGCCAGATCGACAGCGGGAACTCGTCCGGGTGCTTGTCCGCCAGCACCTCATCGGCGGCGTTGATAATGGCGTCAGCGCGTTCCGCAGGCAGCAGCCCCAGATCCCGGTTTACCCCGGCGGCGGCGCGTTTGGTCAGCGCCAGTGCATGAATCAATGCGGTCGGCATCTTTTCGGAGGAAATGCGAAAATGCGCCAGGGAACGCTGAGTTTGCGCGCCCCATAGCCGATCGGCCGGCACTTCGATGGGCCCCATGGAGTCTTTTTCAATACGAACGGCTGCCATCACTGTCTCCTTAGTACAATTCCTAAAAATGTACGATTACGCCAACGCGCTCAAGCCCGTCGGCACGCCCATTCAGTATAGTGACATAATAACTATTCGCATTAAGAGAGTTGCCTCACAGCATTTTTTCTTCATTGCCTTTTTTAGCGTATGGCTATTATTTTCTCGGCCGAACATCCTTGCGGCGCGCCTGCTCTTCGATAACGCGCCAATACAATAAAAACGCCATCAGACGTTCGGCACGGATATTTCGGTGACCCGGTTGTGAATGAGTGAATGATGATGCTGATTGTTGGCATTAATTCTTTCATCCTGCAGAGGATTGATTTCATCATGAGCATTCTGCCGTTCATTGCGGCGATCCCTCTCACGCCAACCGCCGCAGTGGCTGCCGTCGGTGCCGCAGTAACCGCAATCGGCGTCAGCAGCCACAATTTTTTCATCCGCGCCTCGACGTTTAAATAGCGACACGCCAAGGGTTAATTTAATTTCGCTCAGTGTATCGCGATGCGATGTTTCAATTTACCCCCTTTGCCTGGTTGCCAATAAAAAAACACATAATAGTGATGTAAATATTCAACAAGTAATAATCCACATCAGAATTCACACCTTGAAATAGAGCGAAATAAAATAACGCCAAAATGGCATTTTTGAGTTTCCATTTAATAGCCTGAGTAAAAACTGCCGATGCAACACCCTATTCGCCATCCCTTTTGGTCGGCGTTTTTTTACCCAACCGCAACCCCATCGAACCGCCAGAGGCATTTGTGACGCTTATTACTATCACGTTATACTTTGCGAATGTCGAACAGCAGCGTGCCACAGAGATTATTTCCCCTGCCCGGCGCAGGTGGCCTATTGTTTGATCGCGCACATGATGTGGCGCCGTCGGATGAGCGTACGATGGGCGCTCAGGGTCTGCTTGTTTTAGCCGTATAAATCAGTCAGCTACTCCCCCGCCACCGCGGCGGCGAACGCAAAGGATATTTATCAAGATGCAAAAAATGACCAACGCAGTGCAAAACTATGCATGGGGCAGTCACGACGCCTTAACCCGGCTGTATAACATCGCCAACCCGCAGGGGAAACCGATGGCGGAGCTGTGGATGGGCGCTCACCC
>RCUM01000825.1_pt1 | contig 14963 bp, 5 predicted proteins | sample 2166141 | NCBI WGS metagenome assembly RCUM01 (sample SAMN09932756, study PRJNA488358) | compost metagenome | isolation source: compost soil in crotonic acid-enriched | place: Germany: Experimental Botanical Garden
AGAGCCAACTGGGCGGCCTGATCCAGAATAACCCCAACCTGCAGGCCGGCAAGGCGGCGCAGGGCATCATTAACGAAGTGGTGGCGCCCAATCCTTCACAGCTGCAAGGCTACCTGGAAGTGGCGGGCAAGCAGGCCAGCGTGATGGTGGCCAACCCTTATGGCATTACCTGCGACGGCTGCGGTTTTATCAATACCCCCAACGTGACGCTGACCACCGGCAAACCGGTGCTGGGCGCTGACGGCAAGCTGCAGGCGCTGGAAGTGACTCAGGGGGCGATCACCGTTCAGGGCCAAGGGCTGGACGCCAGCCAGAGCGATAAATTCGCCCTGATCGCTCGCGCCACCGAGATCAACGCAAAACTGCATGCCAAAGACGCCCGCATCACGCTCGGTGCCAATCGGGTAGACGCGGCAGGCAACGCCACGCCGATCGCCGGCCACGGCGCGGCACCCAGAGTGGCTATCGACACTGGCGCGCTCGGCGGCATGTATGCCAACCGCATCCATCTGGTGTCCAGCGAACAGGGCGTGGGGGTGAATCTCGGCAACCTTAACGCCCGCGAGGGGGATATCAACCTCGACGCCAGGGGCAGGCTGACGCTGCACAATTCGTTGGCGCAGGGTGCGTTGAGCGCGAATGCGGCCGACCTGGCGCTGAGCGGCAGCCACCAGGCCGGGCAGGCGATAACCCTGAACAGCGGGGGCAATATCGCGTTGAATCAGGCCACGCTGAGCGCGGCAGGCGATATGGCGCTTAACGCGGCCGGCAAACTGCAGGCCGACGGCAGCACACTGTTGGCCGGCGCCGATCAGCAACAACGGGCCACCGGCGGGCAAAGGCTGAAGGTGAAAACCGGGGAGCAGCAATGGAATAACAGCCGCCTCACGGCCGGGACGATAACGGCGCAGGCGCAACGTGACCTGCAACTGGACGGTACATCAACGCTCACCGGGCTGAAGCAGTTGGATCTGCAAGCCGGCGCGTTGACGCTGGCGGGTAAGGTTGCCTCCGGCGGCGATCTGCAACTGAACGCCGCTAGCCTCAACGGTGGAGCGACCAGCCGGGTGACCGCCGAAGGCGATATCGGGCTGACGCTCAGCGGCGATGGCGACTGGCAGGGAACATTGACTGCCGGGCGTGATCTGCAACTGCAGGCCAACACGTTGAAAAACCATGGCCAATTGGCCGCCAATCGCGACAGCCGGGTTCAGGCACAGCAACTGAGCAACACCGGATTGATGCAGGCGCAGGGGGCGCAGAACCTGACCGGCAGGCAGTTGGATAACAGCGGCAAACTGCAGGCGGGCGGCGCGCTGACGATCAACGCCGATGGCGTGAACAATCAGGGGCTGATTGGTTCTCAACAACGGCTTGATTTGACGGTGAAAAACGGCCTGAACCTGGGCGGTTCTCTGTATGCCGACGGCCCGCTGAGGGTACGGGCGGGCGAGTTTTTACTGGCCGGCAGCGCTACCGGCAAACAGGGCGTAGCATTTAATGGCGGCGTGCTGAAAACCGCGCAGGGTTCTTCGCTACTCAGTGATGGCGACATCGCGCTCCAGGCGGATGAGGTGCGGCTCGGTGGTTTGCTTTCTGCGGAGCGCGAGCTGACGATCGACAGCCAACGGATGATTGCCGCTGCGAGCGGACAAACCCAGGCCAAACAGGGCATGTCTCTGAAAGCCACCGAGGGTGCGCAACTTGCCGGGGTGTTCAGCACCCTGGGGGATCTGAAGGTCAGCGGCGCGACGGTGGACAATACCGCAGAGATCGGCGCGCGCAACCTCGACTGGCACGGGAATTATTTGAACCAGCGTGGGCAGTTGCACGCCAGTGAGCAATTGACGCTGGCCGTCAATCGTCTTGATCAGCAGGGTGAATTGCTGGCCGGCCAGCAACTGACTCTGCGCGGCGAACGGCTGGCCAACAGTGGATCAATAGGTGCTGCGGCGCTGGATTTGGCCTTCACGCAGTCGGTAGACAACCTGGGCGAGCTGGTGGCGGAGAATGCGCTGACGCTGGCCGCCCCGCTGCTGAATAACGCCGGACGGCTTGCGGCGACCGATGTCGCAATCAATACAAGCGCTCTGGAAAACGGTGGGCTGCTGCAGGCCAAAGGCAAGGCGGATGTCGCTGCCAACGAGCTGCAGAACCGCCTGTCGGGCAGGATCCTGGCCGGCGGTGCGCTGGGGCTGCAAGCTGCGCAACTGAACAACGCCGGCAAGCTGCAGGGGCAGGTTATTGATATCACCGCGCAGCGCTGGGACAACGCCGGCAGCGCACTGGGCATTGACGGGCTGACCGCCCGGGTCGGCCAACTGGATAACCCGGGGCAGGTATTGAGCCGCGGGGCATTGGCGTTGAACGCCGACGTGCTGGACAACGGCGGTAAGGTCCTGACGGAAGGCGCGCTGAGGTTGAAAGCCGGCAGCGTCGATAACCGGGGGGAAGTACAGGGCGACAGCGCGCAGATCGAAGCCGACGCGTTGAACAACAGCGGCAACCTGATCGGCGTGAAAAAGCTGGCGCTGCAACTGCAACAGGATCTGCATAATCTTGCCGCTGGCCAGTTGCTGAGCGGCGGCGAACTCAACGTCGCGGCGGCAGCGGTCAATAACGCCGGGCTTTGGCAGGGCGATCGCATTCTGCTGTCGGCGCGGCAGCTGGATCATACCGGTACCTTGCAGGCGAAACAGTTGATCCGCGTGGATCTGAACGGCGATCTCAACGCCGGCGCGGGCAGCAAAATCGTCTCTAATGGCGAAGCGGCGCTGACGGCGCTGGCGTTGAACAATCAGGGCAGCTGGCAGGCTGCCGCATTGCGCCTGAAAGGCGACAACCTGAATAACGGCGGTGTGTTGACCGGCGTTAAGCGGCTTGATGCCGAGATCGCCGGTGCAGCAGTGCAACAGGCCTCGGGGCAGATGCTGAGCGACGGCGAACTGCGACTGAATGCGGAACGCATCGATAATCCAGGTCTGATACAGGCGGGGGATCTGCGGCTCACGGCCGTGCAATTGGACAACGGTGGCAGGCTGCTGGGGAAAAACAGCCTTAACGCTGAGCTGAGTGGGGTATTCAATAACCTGGCCGGCGGCAACGTGCGCAGCCAAAATGCGCTGCAACTGACGGCGGCAGAGCTGAACAACGCCGGTGAGATGCAGGGCGATGGCCGCAGCGAACTGCGGCTGGATCGTCAGTTGATCAACCCGGGCAAACTGATCGTCGGCGGCGCATTGGATCTGCAGGCGCCAACGCTGAATAACGCTGGCTGGCTGCAGGCGGGTAGTCTGATCTTCAACGGATCTCAGCTTGATAACAGCGGTACACTGCTTGCCGCCGGTGATAACCAACTGACGCTTAACCACCTGAATAATCAGGGGACGCTGCAAGGCGGCAATCTGCAACTCAAGGCGGACAGCCTGGAGAATGCCGGTACGCTGCTGGCTACGCGCCAGATGGCGATCGAAGCGCGGCAGATGGATAACCGACAGGGTGGCAAGCTGTTCAGCGCCGGTGATGCGGTGCTGGCAGGCAGCCTGTTGAATCAGTACGGCCAACTGGTGGCGCTGGGCAACATCGCGCTGACGCTGAAAGAGGCCTTTACTCAGCAAGGTACCCTGGCGGCGGGCAATGCGCTGAGCCTTGAGGCCGATGGCGATATTCTGCTGCAAGGGACCACTCAGGGGCAAAGCCTGAACCTGCGCAGCCGCGGGCTGCTGACTAACGCCGGCACGGTACGCGGCGGTGGTGGAGAGGTGCGTCTCGAGGCTGAGCGCATCAAACAAAACGATGGCGCCAGCCTGCAATCGGGCGGGCGGGTGCAACTGCTCAGCCGCAGCGACATTACCAACAACGGTTTTATCGGCACCGCCGGCGATCTGCTGCTGATTGCCGCCAATCAGCTGTTTAACAGTGGCATGCTGTACGGCGGTGGCAATATGCAGCTGATGGCGGATCGCATCGTCAACCAGCGTGGCGATATTCTGGCGGGCAACAGCCTGTGGATGCAGAAAGATGCCGACGGCAATGCCAACAGCGAGATCGTCAATACTTCCGGCACCGTCGAGACCGAAAACGGCGATATCCAGATAAAAACCGCGTACCTGCTTAACCAACGTGATGGCCTGAAAACCTCGGTTACGCAGGAGGATCTGACGCAGAAATACGATTGGCTGAACGGCGCTACCGCCAGCATTCCGTTGAGTTTCTTTAACGACGACGAGTACGGCTACTACACCGTCACCACCTGGCATCAATTGGCGGGGAATGACGCGCGGGAAATCACCAAGGTGTATACCTACGCCTCGCCGTATGCCACCACCCGTGAGGTGGCGCTGTCGGTCAGCAAAGTGACGGTCAGCAGCGAGGGCGGTGCGGCGCGCATTGCCGCCGGTCGCAATATGGCTGTGAATGCCGCGACCCTGGATAACCTGGCCAGCGATATTCTGGCCAACGGGGATATTGCGCTCTCCGGCGGCACACTGAATAACCAGTCCTGGGCGGCGGGTACGGAAACGCGTTATCAAACTTATACCTATCAAAAACCTGAGCTGCCGGGCTCGGATCGCCCACCTCGGGTATCAGAGGTTTCCCCCATCAACGACTATTCGAAAGGGAAAATCGACGATAAGCATATTCACTACAAGGCCAGTGGTGAGGTACGGACCGAACGCACCGACGATGGCGTCTACCGTTCGGTGATTCAGGCTGGCGGTGCGGTTAACGCCAGCTTTACCGACACGATCAGCAACACGGCGGTAACGCCGAATGCCGGCAGCCTGAGCCATACGATCGCCCGGCCGACGCTCGACAGCCTGCAACAACCGGGTGCCATCGACGGCGCACAACAGCAGGGGCTGGCGGGCGATCAGGGTGTCGCCGTCGGCGGCCCGGCATGGCGCGACAGTCTGCAGAATGCATTGGGTTCGCTCGGCAACAACGCCGCCGAACTGGCGGATTACCCGCTGCCGAATGGCGGTAATGGCCGCTTTGTCCCGACCGAGGATCCGAACAGCCCGTACCTGATCACCACCAACCCCAAACTGGATGGTCTGGGGCAACTGGACAGCGGTCTGTTCAACGATTTGTACGCCATGCTGGGCCAGCAGCCCGGCGCTGCGCCGCGTGAGAATGACAGCCGCTTCACTAACGAGACGCAGTTTATCGGTTCGGCCTATTTCCTTGATCGTCTCAAACTGAATCCGGACTACGACTACCGCTTCCTTGGCGATGCGGCGTTCGATACCCGTTACATCAGCAACGCCCTGCTGACCCAGACCGGCAAGCGCTATATCAACGGCGTCGGCTCCGATTTGCAGCAGATGCAACAACTTATCGACAATGCTGCCCAGGCGCAGAGCGGCCTGAATTTGCAGCTCGGGATCAGCCTGACGCCGCAGCAGGTGGCACAACTGGACAGCAGCATCGTCTGGTGGGAGAAGGTGACGGTCAATGGCCAGACGGTGCTGGCACCGAAGCTGTACCTGGCCAAAAAAGACCTGGCACCGCTCAGTGGCAGCGTGATTGCAGGCAACAGCGTTAATCTGAACGCCGGCAGCATCGGCAACGACGGCAGTACGTTGCAGGGCGGCGAACGGCTGAGCGTTACCAGCCAGAGCGGCATCAGCAATATCAATCGCGGGCTGATCGACGCTGCGGGCGAACTGCAACTCACCGCCATCGGCGATATCAACAATATCGGTTCCACCCTCAGCGGCCGGCAGGTGGCGCTGGAAAGTCTCGACGGCAGCATCATCAACAAAACCCAGACCCGCCAATGGGATGCCAAAGGGACGCTGGGCGGCGAGTCCCTGACCCTGTCGCGCACTGAAATCGGCGATATTGCCGCCATCAGCGCCGAAGGCGGGCTGAGCATGAAGGCGGGTGGCAACATCGACATCACCGGCGCGAAGGTGGCCTCCGGCGGCGGGATGAGCCTGCAAGCGGGCGGCGACGTTAACCTGATAGCCAACAACACCTATACCGCCGACAGGGCGGACGGTGGCCGCTGGGGGGGCGGGCTTAAAGAAAGCGAAGCGCGCGGCAGCCAGGCCAGTGAGATCAGCGCAGGCGGGGCGCTGGGCGTGAAAGCCGGGCAGGATCTTAACCTGACCGCCAGCCAGATCGGCAGCAAGGGGGATGCCGCATTGAGCGCAGGCCGCGACATCAATCTGCACACCGCCGAACAGAGCCAACGCCAGAAAACCGACGGTGACGAGCGCATCGGCAGTGGCGCTATTCGCAGTACCCTCACCAGCGGCGGCGATTTGCAGTTGCAGGCCGGGCGTGACCTGAACTCGCAGGCGGCGGCGATAGTGGCGGATAACCATGTCGGGCTGAACGCCGGGCGTGACCTTAACCTCAACGCGCAGCAAAGCCGGGAGTATCAGGCGAGCCACGACGGCGGCAAGCAGCAGGTGAACGAATCTTTCCGCCAACAAGGCACTGACATCGCCAGCGGCGGCGATACGCACATGCAGGCCGGACGCGACGCGACCCTCAACGCTGCGCAGGTGCAGGCAGGCGGCGACGTCTCGGTCAACGCCGGGCGCGATATCGCGCTCAACAGCGCCACCGAGAGCGACTACAGCTTCTTCGAGGAGACCAAAACCAGGAAAGGCTTGCTCTCCAAAACCACCACCCATACGGTGAAAGAGGACTATGCCACCCACGAGAGAGGCAGCTTGCTGAGCGGCAATAACCTCTCGCTCAATGCCGGCAACGACCTGAAGGTACAGGGCTCGACGGTAGTGGGCGACGGCAAGGTCAATCTGCAGGCGGGCAATAATGTCGCGATCGTGGCGGCCACCGAAGAACAATCGAGTTACCGGCTGAACGAGAAGAAAACCAGCGGCATGTTCAGCGGCGGCGGCATCGGCGTAACCTTCGGCAGTAAATCTTCGCGCCATCAGTTGAACGAAGACGGCACCACCCAAAGCCAGAGCGTCAGCACCATTGGCTCGACCGGCGGCGACGTGAATATCGTGGCGGGCGGCAAGGCGCATATCGGCGGCGCGGATGTGATTGCGGATAAAAACCTGAACGTGGTGGCGGGGGACATCAGGATCGATCCGGGCAATGACCTGCTGCGGCGCAAGGAGCGCTACGAGCAGAAGCAGAGTGGGTTGACGGTGTCGGTGTCCAGCCCCATCACCGATACCCTGCTGGCGATCAATGATTCGCTGAAGCGTGTGGAGGACACCGGCGACGGCAGGCTGAAAGCCCTCTACGCGGTACAGGCCGTGCGCGCCGGTTGGGTTAACTCGGAGGCTAGCGCCGATCAGGCGCAGGGGCTGGCCAACGGCGAGCTGTCCAATAGCGTGAAAGTGCAACTGAGCGTGGGTGCCAGCAAAAGCACCTCCGAGTCTGAACTGGCGCAAAACCAGGTACGCGGCAGCAACCTGACGGCGGGCGGCAATGTCGCGCTGGTCGCCACGGGGGCGAACGGAGCCGGCGGTGACGTGCATGTCAGCGGCAGTGGTATCACCGGCAACAAGGTGACGTTGGTGGCGCAAAACGACGTGTTGCTGGACGCGGCAAGCAACAACAGGGAGCAAACCAGCAAGAACAACAGCAGCGGCTGGAACGCCGGGGTGCATATCTCGCTGGGGCAGGAGACCGGCATTGGTGCCTCGGCCAGCGGTTATCAGTCGAAAGGCGCCAGCGACGGCAACAGCACCGAGTACATCAATACGCGCGTCAGTGCCAAAGATGAACTGAGCCTGAGCAGCGGGCGCGATACGGTGCTGTCCGGCGCGCAGGCGCTGGGTGAGAAGATTAAGGTGGATGCCGGTCGTGACCTGTCCATCAGCAGCCTGCAGGATACCGACGATTACCACAGCTGGCAGAAGGACAGCAGCGCGGGTGCGAGCTTTACCTTCGGTTCGATGACGGGTTCGGCATCGCTGAGCATGAGCCAGACCAAAATCGACAGCGAATACGCCAGCGTGGGTGAGCAAAGCGGGCTGTTCGCGGGTGATAAAGGGTTTGATATTAACGTCGGCAAACACACTCAGCTTAACGGCGGGGTGATTGCCTCGACGGCGGACAGCATCAAAAACCAGCTGTCGACCGGTACGCTGGGCTGGGACGCCATCGATAACAAGGCGGAATACAAGGCCAGCAGCAGCGGGTTCGGTCTGTCGACCGGCGGGCCCACCGGTGGCGGGCTGGCGAAGGAGAAGGGCAAGGCGAGCGGCACCACGCAGTCGGCCATCGCTGCGGGCAATATTGATATCCGCGATACGGCGAATCAAACTCAGGATGTCGCAGAGTTAAGCCGGGATACCGACAACGCCAACGGACGCATCGATAAAATCTTCGATGAAGCGAAGGTGAAGGACAACCTGGCGTTTACCCAGGGAGTCACACAACTGGCGACGCAGCTGGTGAGCGACTACGGCAACAAGCAGATGTTGCAGGCGCAGCGTGCAGCGGCGGAGAAGCTGAGCAAAGACCCGGCTTACCTGAGTGCCTCGCCAGAGCAGCGGCAGCAGATGCTGGAGGCCTCGCCGGAGTATAAGGCGGCGCAAGAAGCGTATGGGGTTGGCAGCAGCTTCTGGGCCGCGGGTACGGCCATCAGCGCGGCACTGGCGGGGCTCAGCGGCGGTGATATCGGGGCGGCGGCGGGTGGTGCGCTGGCCCCCTATCTGGCGAAGGAAATCAAAAGCCGGACGGAGGGCAACACGGCGGCGAACGCGGCAGCGCATGCGGTGGCGGGTGCCCTGGTGGCGCTGGTGTCGGGCAATAACGTGGCGGTGGGAGCTGCGGGTGCGGCGAGCGGTGAACTGGCTGCTAAAATCATCAGCGAGCAGTATTATGGCAAGGCGCCGTCGGCGCTGACGGAGGCCGAGAAGCAAAACGTCAGCGCGCTGAGCCAACTGGCGGCAGGGCTGGCGGGTGGACTGATAGCGGACAGCACGGCGGGCGCCGTGGGCGGTAGCGTGGCCGGTAAGACGGCGGTGGAGAATAACTATCTGAGCGTGTCTGAAAAGACGGAGTTTGAGATAGCGAAGCAGAAGCTCAGCAGTAAAAACCCGGCAGAGCGCGTGCAGGCGCAACAAAAAGTTAACGAACTGATGGAGCTGGATATCAGTCGTGACAAGAGGGTGATCGAGGCTTGCGGAAATGGTACGGCAGCGAGTGCGGCCTGTGGGGCGGCGAGACTGGAAGTTATTGCGGCTAAAGGTGAGTATGAAACCGGGCCGTATAACTCGAGGGTAAGCCAGCAATACGCGGATGCTTACGGCAAGATAGTAAACCTGCTTAATATCACCAGTGTTGATGCGCAGAATCAACAGCAGATACAAGACGCAATGATCAACTTCTTTATGACAACGAAAGGAGTTGATTACGCAACAGCCAAAGATTACACCGAGTTGAAGCAAGGGGCCGATATTATTATGGCTTCGGTTACTCCGGTACTTGGTGCGGCAGCGGCGAAACAACTTGGCAAGATTGTCGATGCGAATCTGAAGGTTGTTGCGAAAGGAAATGTTGATGGCAACAAGTTCACTGATACTAATCAGGGAGTGAGACCACCATCATTAGCCGATATTAATAAGCCAACACTTATAGATGGAAGGATACAAGCCAAAATAGAAAAGCTTGGTAAAGATATGCCTAACGGAAATATGGCAACGGCTCATGCTGAAGTAGGAGTGATCCAACAGGCTTATGAAAAGGGCATGACTCTAGGTCGTGAGATGACTATGACTGTGTCAAAAGAGCCTGTGTGTGGCTTCTGTCGTGGAGATGTAGCTGCAATGGCTGAAAAATCTGGATTGAAATCGCTCACTATATATGAAGAGCAGACAGGGAAAGTTCTGTATTGGCAGCCTGGAATGAAATCTCTGAAGGTGAGGGAGTAACTATGATTTTTTTATCTAGCTGGACATTGAATGGCAAGGGAGGAAATAAAAAAACTTCCCAATGGGAAGATATATCGCTTCTATTAAAAGGGCTTAAGGATGAGGCTGGGACATTAACACTTGATCGGGTAAATACTGATAATACAGGCCCTGAAATGTTACAAGTTAGAACTGAAAAAGGTAATTATCTACTGATGTTGGGGGAAACAACAGAAGATGACTATGAGGTACGTTCTTACTGGGATAAAAGCTTGCCAGAGGAAAAGATTTTAATCCTAGGAGATTATTGGTCAGCAAGGCAGGTAACAAAAGACTTTGATCTTGTTGTCAGGATCTTTAAGGAATTCTTCGAGACTGGCAATGTATCAACGGATCTTCTGAACTAATGTACTCCCCCCAGCCTTGGCCGGGGGGGTTATTGAGCCCTAAATCCTCCTTCTCCCCGCCGCCGTACCGGATAACACCGGGTGCGGCGGTGATCTCCAGCTAGTACGTTAACACGCGGGATGAACTGAGCCTGAGCAGCGGGCGCGATACGGTGCTGTCCGGCGCGCAGGCGCTGGGTGAGAAGATTAAGGTGGATGCCGGTCGTGACCTGTCCATCAGCAGCCTGCAGGATACCGACGATTACCACAGCTGGCAGAAGGACAGCAGCGCGGGTGCGAGCTTTACCTTCGGTTCGATGACGGGTTCGGCATCGCTGAGCATGAGCCAGACCAAAATCGACAGCGAATACGCCAGCGTGGGTGAGCAAAGCGGGCTGTTCGCGGGTGATAAAGGGTTTGATATTAACGTCGGCAAACACACTCAGCTTAACGGCGGGGTGATTGCCTCGACGGCGGACAGCATCAAAAACCAGCTGTCGACCGGTACGCTGGGCTGGGACGCCATCGATAACAAGGCGGAATACAAGGCCAGCAGCAGCGGGTTCGGTCTGTCGACCGGCGGGCCCACCGGTGGCGGGCTGGCGAAGGAGAAGGGCAAGGCGAGCGGCACCACGCAGTCGGCCATCGCTGCGGGCAATATTGATATCCGCGATACGGCGAATCAAACTCAGGATGTCGCAGAGTTAAGCCGGGATACCGACAACGCCAACGGACGCATCGATAAAATCTTCGATGAAGCGAAGGTGAAGGACAACCTGGCGTTTACCCAGGGAGTCACACAACTGGCGACGCAGCTGGTGAGCGACTACGGCAACAAGCAGATGTTGCAGGCGCAGCGTGCAGCGGCGGAGAAGCTGAGCAAAGACCCGGCTTACCTGAGTGCCTCGCCAGAGCAGCGGCAGCAGATGCTGGAGGCCTCGCCGGAGTATAAGGCGGCGCAAGAAGCGTATGGGGTTGGCAGCAGCTTCTGGGCCGCGGGTACGGCCATCAGCGCGGCACTGGCGGGGCTCAGCGGCGGTGATATCGGGGCGGCGGCGGGTGGTGCGCTGGCCCCCTATCTGGCGAAGGAAATCAAAAGCCGGACGGAGGGCAACACGGCGGCGAACGCGGCAGCGCATGCGGTGGCGGGTGCCCTGGTGGCGCTGGTGTCGGGCAATAACGTGGCGGTGGGAGCTGCGGGTGCGGCGAGCGGTGAACTGGCTGCTAAAATCATCAGCGAGCAGTATTATGGCAAGGCGCCGTCGGCGCTGACGGAGGCCGAGAAGCAAAACGTCAGCGCGCTGAGCCAACTGGCGGCAGGGCTGGCGGGTGGACTGATAGCGGACAGCACGGCGGGCGCCGTGGGCGGTAGCGTGGCCGGTAAGACGGCGGTGGAGAATAACTATCTGAGCGTGTCTGAAAAGACGGAGTTTGAGATAGCGAAGCAGAAGCTCAGCAGTAAAGACCCGGCAGAACGTGAAAAAGCGCAGCAAACCATCAATGATCTGCGTGAAAAGGATATCGCCAGTGACCAGAAGGTCATTGATGCTTGTGGTAACGGTAATGCCGGAAGCGCAGCGTGTGCGGGGGCAAGGCTGGAAGTTATCGTGGTCAAAGGTGAATACGAGAACACCGGCAACTACAACTCGAAAGCCAGCCAGCAGTACGGAGATGCTTACGGCCAGATAGTGAACCTGCTGAATATCACCAGTGTTGATGCGCAGAATCAACAGCAGGTGAAGGATGCGATGGTGAACTATGCCATGGTGCAGCTTGGTGTAGATAAGGCGACGGCAGAAACATACGTTGAAACCTATGATGGGATGAAGATAGTAGCAGCCTCGTTGACTCCTGTGCTGGGTAACGCCGTGGCAAGCAAACTAAGTACCTTGGTCAAGGAAGCTAATGTTTATCCTTCAGGGATTAACTTCAAGATTAATCTGCCTGAGCACTTGTCCCAGATGGATGGTTATTCTCAGAAGAAGGGAATTTCAGGGGCGCACAATGCTGATGCTTTTAATAAGGCCGTTGCTGATAATGGTGTGAAAATCCTATCCCTGCAATCAGGGATGGAGGGAGTCACGCATGTTAAATATCAAGTTCCAGCAAAAGATAGAGCTGGTAATGTTATTGGATATAAAAATGAAGTTTTAGAAAAAACTATTTATGATCCGAAAGTATTCAGCGATGAAAAAATATTGAGTTTGGGTCAGCAAGCAGCAGCAAGTGGCTATAAAGATGCTATTGCTTCTGGTAGTAGAGAGTACACGGCAACGGCTGGCGGTCTTAAGTTCCAAGTGTATGTGGATCAAAAAACCGGTACTGTAACTAACTTTTTCCCGGTGACGAAATGAATGAATATCTTTTTGAAAATATAGACTGTTGCAATGATAATGAGTGGGTGTTGAAGGAATTTTTTAACTCACTACATCTGCAAGATCGACTCATTGATGGAGTGGGTAACATTATCAAAAGATGTGGTTTTGTAATTAATGAGACGTATTGTCATTATCCAGATCTACAAGATGTAGATCCTGATTTTCATTTTGAAGGAATAATGTTCGGTGTCTGGGGAGGCGAAATTATAGTGTCAGAGGATATTGGTTTTAAATATGCCCGTTTGGCCTGTGAGAAGTATCTGAACCGTCACCCTGAAGACTCAGAAAAGGTAAACAGTTTATTGGCTAAACTTCCAACCTGATAAAAGAGCTCCCGGTCAGATGGCCGGGAGCTTTGCTTCTAAAATCATCAGCGAGCAGTATTATGGCAAGGCGCCGTCGGCGCTGACGGAGGCAGAGAAGCAAAACGTCAGCGCGCTGAGCCAACTGGCCTCGGGGCTTGCAGGGGGACTGATAGCGGACAGCACAGCGGGCGCCGTGGGCGGTAGCGTGGCCGGTAAGTTGGTCATTCCCCACTTCCCGTTTATTATCGTGTATGTGGTTGCGGATAGGGCCGTTAGTGTCCTACAGGTGCTGCACATTTCCCGAAAGATAGCTGGCCGTTACGGAAAAGGTTAGCCGGTTCCGCAGAGGGGGAGATCACGGCGTGCGCGGGGAACTGACTGCTTTTTAATAGAACACGGTGAAAATCGATTACATTATTACCAGGGTAGGTAAATAAAAAATGGCATCAGAATATTTCTTATACATTCAATTGGGAAAGTTACTCGCAGACTCTAGAAATTATTTTTGGTCTGTAAAAAAATATGAATCATACAGCGGAGAACATCTGAAAGCACTGACTAGGCACCATAATGGGCATATCCGCCAAAGAGCTGTTCTGTGCCTCGGTCTGATTCGAGATGTCTCTGCTTTACCACATATTATTAAACGCATAAACGACTGGGCAGAACCAGTACGAAAATCAGCAAAACAGAGTGTTGAAAGATTGTTAATCGATATAAATGCTGATTATTTTGTTGAATGTTTACCAGACATATTCTGGTTGTTGGAGTGTCAGCGCGTTGATCACCGAGAGTTTGTTGATAGCATAATCAAATTTTTATCGCATAGTAAAAATAAAAAAGCATTGTTTACTGGCCTTTCATTTAATGACAAGTTGGTTGCTAAGCATTCACTGGACTTGTTAGTAAATAACTCGCTATTTCCCATAGGTGTTGTTTTTACTGAGACTATGTCAAATTGCAATCCTATTATAAGAATGCATGCGACAAAATATCAACTAAAGGAAATGGGGGTGGGAAATAGATATGTAATCGAGATCATGCTCGGTGATCGCTTTGCACCGATAAAACAATTAGCTCTACAATATATGATTGATCAAAATATTATTTTGACTGAAGAGCTTGCCTTTAAACTACTAGTTGATAAAAATGCACTTGTACGCTCACGAGCATATAGATTGCTACCTGAAAAAGAATTTAATATAATTGAGTTTTATCTTGACATTCTTAATGATGCTGCAAGTTGCGCAGTAAAAAGGAAAATAGCACTTTGTGGACTAAGTGAACATAAATACGAAAGGGTTGTTGAACTTTGCGAAAGGAGTTTGGATTCTTTATCTCCGGGAATTTATATTTGTTCATTAAAAATCATTGTCCAGCACAGAGGAGAAGATGCAAGAGATATATTGTTAGACGCTATGGCCAATTCATGTATCTGCATAGTTAAATCAGCATTGAGTTTAATAAAAAAAGAAAAAATACATGTTAAAAACTCTGATGCTCAAGGTTTTTTAGATATTCTTCCATCACCATCTAACCTTTCTGTTTATTACTCACTTGCAAGCTTGTTAAATAAGTGGGATTGGTTGTTATTTATTGTTAGAAATGAAGTTGCAGGTGGTGCAGAGTTCACTAAATTACAAATAGCATATTGGGGTGAGTGCTATAATAGGTCTAGTATCCCCCCGACTGAATTTCAGAGAGAACAGTTGAAAATATTTATAAATAATATAGAGGAGTCATTTATTGTTGATAAGGTTAATTTCTTTATTTTGGAGTAAAATTAATTATATCAGCAATGCAATACCGATAGATATTAACTCGGGATAAAAATGGGAAAGGCTTTTTCAATATTATTTATGTGTTGGAAGGGCCACCGATAAGCATCATTAACTGCGAAAATTTCAGGCTGGGCGGCACTTCCAAACCGTCCAACTTACTGGCCTGTAATACCTCCGTTTAACTAAGCACTCTAAACCCGCACTTCCCCAATCCTCTCCAGCGCATCCACCACCAAATCCCAGAACCTGTCTTGATCCA
>RCUM01000828.1_pt1 | contig 14841 bp, 11 predicted proteins | sample 2166141 | NCBI WGS metagenome assembly RCUM01 (sample SAMN09932756, study PRJNA488358) | compost metagenome | isolation source: compost soil in crotonic acid-enriched | place: Germany: Experimental Botanical Garden
CCAGGGCCTCTTCGGAAAACACCGTCTGCGTCAGCCACAAATGGCGATAGCGCTCGGCCTGGTCGAACAGCGAGGTGCGCGCCTGCAACAAGTGCTTGGAACCGCACCCCGAGGCGATCGCCGCGTGGAACGCCTTGTGGCGTTGGTCCCAGACATCCAGGCGCTGCTCGCGGGTCTTCACTTCCACCACTTTGGCCAGGGTATGCGAGCTGGCCAGGATCGACGCTTCCCAGGCGTCGTCGCCTCGCTCGATAGCCAGGCTGATGATCATGGCCTCCAGGTTGGCACGGGCATCGTAGATGTCATTCATCTCGTCCAGCGACATCGGGGCGACGCGATAGCCCTTCTGGCTGATGACCAGCACCAGGTGCTCGGCGACCAATTGCGAGAGGGCTTCGCGCAGCGGGCCCACACCCAGGTCATAGCGTTCCTTGAGCGCGCTCATCAATAGCTTCGCCCCCGGCTTGAACACGCCACGGATGATGTCCTTCTTGAGCCTCTCATACCCGCTGAATGCTGAGTTTTGTCGGGGGGCGAGCGCTTCCAAGGTCCTGTTCCTCAAACGGTTTTGTCGATCATACCGAAAGCGTTCGCTGGCGAAAAACAATGGACAAACACGCGTTTTGTCTGTGAAAAATAAAAATGTAGACATTTTGCGTTTATGGCGATAATTTTAGCTCGCCCGCACTGATCCAGGTCATGACCGGACGGCGCCACTCACTTTCTCTGCCAGGACACTGCCATGAACGCTTTTACGCAGATCGACGAACTTGTGATGCCACTGCCGCTCGAACCGCGTGGTTTCACCATCGCCCCCTCGAAACAGTCGCCGCGCCTGCTTGAGCTCACCTTTGCCCGCGAAACGGTCGAAGCGTTCGTCCAGGCTGTTGCCCAGTGGCCGGTGCAGGCGCTGGAGTACAAGTCGTTCCTGCGCTTCCGGGTTGGCGAGATCCTCGACGAGCTGTGCCAGGGCACCCTGCGGCCGGTGCTGCTCAATACCATCCTCAACCGCGCCAGCGGCGGCATGCTGATCACCCCGGTCGGCCTGGATGACGTGAGCCAGGCCGAGGACATGGTCAAGTTCACCACCGCCTGCGCACACCTGATCGGCCGCTCCAACTACGACGCCATGAGCGGCCAGTTCTATGCCCGCTTCGTGGTGGTCAACACCGACAACTCCGACAGCTACCTGCGCCAGCCGCACCGGGTCATGGAGCTGCACAACGACGGCACCTTCGTCAACCAGATCACCGACTACGTGCTGATGCTGAAGATCGACGAGAAGAACATGGAAGGCGGCAACTCGCTGCTGCTGCACCTCGATGACTGGGAGCAGTGCCAGGAATTCTTCCGCCATCCGCTGGCGCGCCGCGAGATGCGCTGGACCGCGCCACCGAGCAAGAAGGTCGCCGAAGACGTGTTCCATTCGGTGTTCGACTGCGACCACGAAGGCCGCCCGACCCTGCGCTACATCGACCAGTTCGTGCAGCCGGAAAACTTCGAGGAAGGCATCTGGCTGAACGCCCTGTCCGAATCGCTGGAAGGCAGCGAGCAGAAGGTTTCCGTACCGGTCGCCGTGGGCAGCTTCCTGCTGATCAACAACCTGTTCTGGCTGCACGGTCGCGACCGCTTCATCCCGCACGACGGCCTGCGCCGCGAGCTGATGCGCCAGCGCGGCTACGTAGCCTTCCCCAAGCCGCTGTACCAGCGCGGCCAATAAATGACAGGACAGGGCGGGGTCTTCACCCCGTCCTGTGTGCGAGGTAAGGCTGTGTACGATTTCATCATCATCGGCGGCGGCATCGTGGGCATGTCCACGGCCATGCACCTGATCCAGGTCTACCCGGACGCCAAGATCGTCCTGCTGGAAAAGGAATCCGGCCCGGCGCGCCACCAGACCGGCCACAACAGCGGCGTGATCCACGCCGGTGTGTACTACACCCCCGGCAGCCTCAAGGCGCGTTTCTGCCTGGAAGGCAACAAAGCCACCAAGGCCTTCTGCACCCAGCACGGCATTCGTTTCGACGAGTGCGGCAAGTTGCTGGTAGCCACCAACGGCCTGGAAATGCAGCGCATGAAAGCGCTGTGGGAACGCACCGAGGCCAATGGCCTGGAGCGTCACTGGCTGTCTGCCGACGAGCTGCACGAGCGCGAGCCCAATATCGTCGGCATGGGCGGCATCTTCGTGCCCTCCAGCGGCATCGTCAATTACGCCGAAGTCACTGCAGCCATGGGCCGTGAGTTCGAGCGCGCCGGTGGCGAGATCCGCTACGGCGCCGAAGTGGTCGGCCTCGAAGAACGCACCAGCGAAGTCATCGTGCGCACCCGCAGCGAAGAGTATCGCAGCCGGTTCCTGGTCACCTGTTCGGGCCTGATGGCCGACCGTGTGGTGAGCATGCTCGGCATCCGTACCAACTTCGTCATCTGTCCGTTCCGCGGTGAGTACTACTTGCTGCCCAAGCAGCACAACCAGATCGTCAACCACCTGATCTACCCGATCCCGGACCCGTCCATGCCGTTCCTTGGCGTGCACCTGACCCGGATGATCGACGGCACCGTGACCGTGGGCCCCAACGCGGTGCTGGCGATGAAGCGCGAAGGGTACCGCAAGTCCGACATCAGCCTGTCCGACATGGCCCAGACCTTGACCACGCCCGGCATCTTGAAAGTGCTGGCGAAAAACCTGCGCCCAGGCCTGATCGAGATGCGCAACTCGCTGTTCAAGGGCGGCTACCTCAAGGAAGTGCAGAAGTACTGCCCGAGCATCACCAAGGCCGATCTCACGCCGTATCCCGCCGGCGTGCGGGCCCAGGCGGTGTCCCGCGATGGCAAGCTGATCGACGACTTCCTGTTCGTCAACACCGCACGCAGCGTGAACGTGTGCAACGCCCCATCGCCTGCCGCCACCTCGGCGATCCCGATCGGCGCCTACATCGTCGACAAGGTCCGCGAACAAGTCGGCAGCCAGGGTGCCAGCTTCATCAAGCCTGCCCTGCACAACAATCAGCGGGCCGTTGGCTGAGCTGCCAGCGCCCACGAAAAGCGAGGATGACAAGCGTGCAACTGAAAGACTCCACCCTGTTCCGTCAGCAGGCGTATCTCGACGGTGCCTGGGTCGATGCCGACAACGGCCAGACCCTGAACGTGAGCAACCCGGCCAGCGGCGAGCTGATCGGTCGCGTACCGAAGATGGGCGTCGCCGAAACCCGCCGCGCCATCGAGGCCGCCGAGCGTGCCCTGCCGGCCTGGCGTGCATTGACCGCCAAGGACCGCGCCAACCGCTTGCGCCGCTGGTTCGAACTGATGATGGAAAACCAGGACGACCTGGCCCGCCTGATGACCCTGGAGCAGGGCAAGCCGCTGCTCGAATCGCGTGGCGAGATCGCCTACGCGGCGTCTTTCCTGGAGTGGTTCGCCGAGGAAGCCAAGCGCGTCTATGGCGACATGATCCCGGGTCACCAGCCCGACAAACGCCTGATGGTGATCAAGCAGCCGATCGGCGTGACCGCGGCCATCACACCGTGGAACTTCCCCTCGGCGATGATCACCCGCAAAGCCGGCCCGGCCCTTGCTGCCGGTTGCACCATGGTCCTCAAGCCGGCTTCGCAAACCCCGTATTCGGCCTTGGCCCTGGCCGAGCTGGCCGAGCGTGCCGGCATTCCCAAGGGCGTGCTGAGCGTGGTCACCGGCAGCGCTGGTGAAGTCGGTGGCGAGCTGACCGGCAACCCCATCGTGCGCAAGCTGACCTTTACCGGCTCTACCGAAATCGGCCGCCAGCTGATGGCCGAGTGCGCCAAGGACATCAAGAAAGTCTCGCTGGAACTGGGTGGCAACGCGCCGTTCATTGTCTTCGACGATGCCGACCTCGATGCTGCGGTTGAAGGTGCGCTGGTCTCCAAGTACCGCAACAACGGCCAGACCTGCGTGTGCGCCAACCGCCTGTACGTACAGGACGGCGTGTACGACGCCTTCGTCGACAAGCTGCAGGCCGCCGTGGCCCGGCTGAAGATCGGCAACGGCCTGGATGACGGCACCACCACCGGCCCGCTGATCGACAGCAAGGCCGTGGCCAAGGTCCAGGAGCACATTGCCGACGCCGTCGCCAAAGGTGCCCGCGTGGTGGCCGGCGGCAAGCCGCATGCCTTGGGTGGCACGTTCTTCGAGCCGACCATCCTGGTGGATGTGCCCAAGCACGCCGCCGTGGCCAAGGAAGAGACCTTCGGCCCCTTGGCGCCGCTGTTCCGCTTCAAGGACGAGGACGAAGTGATCAGCCTGTCCAACGATACCGAGTTCGGTCTGGCAGCCTATTTCTATGCCCGTGACATGAGCCGCGTGTTCCGCGTCGCCGAGGCGCTGGAGTACGGCATCGTCGGCATCAACACCGGGATCATCTCCAACGAAGTCGCGCCGTTCGGTGGCGTCAAGGCGTCGGGCCTGGGCCGTGAAGGCTCCAAGTACGGCATCGAGGACTACCTGGAAATCAAGTACCTCTGCATCGGCGTGTAAGCACGGCGGTTCTGCGGTTTTCGTTTACTCAACCCGTTCTGTCCCACTCACCATCTGGGGCAGGGCGGGCTTTTTTGCTCCCGCGGTGATCGTGCGTGCCGACGGCCCCTCGCGGGCATGACAAGAACAAAAGGTAATGCCATGCAAGCACACAAGAACAATTTGAGTCATGGATTGAAATCACGGCATGTCACCATGCTGTCCATCGCCGGGGTGATCGGCGCCGGCCTGTTCGTCGGTTCCGGCCGCGCCATTGCCGAAGCCGGCCCGGCCACTATCCTGGCCTACATCCTCGCCGGTGGGCTGGTGGTGCTGGTGATGCGCATGCTGGCCGAAATGGCCGTGGCCTCCCCGGATACCGGTTCGTTCTCCACCTACGCCGACCTCGCCATCGGCAAGTGGGCGGGCTACACCATCGGCTGGTTGTACTGGTGGTTCTGGGTGTTGATCATTCCCATCGAAGCCAACATTGCCGCAACCATCATCAACAGCTACGTGCCGCAGATGGAGATCTGGGTGTTGTCGTTGGTGATCACCCTGCTGCTGACCGCCACCAACCTGTTCAGCGTGAAGAACTACGGCGAGTTCGAGTTCTGGCTGGCACTGGTGAAAGTGGTGGCCATCGTCGGCTTCATCATCCTTGGCGCTTGCGCCATTTTCGGCTTGCTGCCCAACACCGGTGTGAGCGGCGTGTCGCGCCTGTGGGATAACGGCGGGTTCATGCCCAACGGCTTCGGCGCAGTGCTCAGCGCAATGCTGATCACCATGTTCTCGTTCCTCGGCGCAGAGGTGGTGACCATTGCCGCCGCCGAGTCGGACGAAGCCGGCAAGCACATCTCCAAGGCCACCAACTCGGTGATCTGGCGGATCACGCTGTTCTACATCCTGTCGATCTTCATCGTCATCGCGCTGGTGCCGTGGACCGATCCACGCCTGGCGACCGAGGGCTCCTACGTCACCGTGCTGGATACGCTCAACGTGCCGCATGCCAAGGCCATCATCGACTTCGTCGTGCTGACCTCGGTGACCAGCTGCCTCAACTCGTCGCTGTACACGGCCTCACGCATGGTCTATTCGCTGAGCCGTCGTGGCGACGCGCCGGCCTGTGCGCAGATGACCAGCCGCAGCGGTACGCCGATCGTCGCGGTGCTGCTGTCGACCGGTGCGGCGTTTCTGGCGGTGATCGCCAACTACCTGGTACCGGCCAAGGTGTTCGGCTTCCTGATGGCCAGCTCCGGCGCCATTGCCCTGCTGGTGTACCTGGTGATCGCCATCTCCCAACTGCGCCTGCGCAAGCGCCTGACCGCGCAAGGCAAGACGCTGAGCTATCGCATGTGGTTGTTCCCGTGGCTGACCTGGGCGGTGATCCTGTTCATCAGCAGCGTGCTGGTGCTGATGCTGTTCCGCCCGGACCATCGTTTCGAAGTGGTGTCGACTATGTTGCTGGCGGTGTTCGTGGTGTGTTCCGGCTTGCTGATAACCCGCCGGCGGGCCCGTACCCAGCACGCTGAGGTGGGCCAGGGCGCTTGATGCGCTGAGGTCGTCGAGGTCGAGCGCCGCGTTGCGCGGCGCGTCGATCGCCGGCTCAGTCTTTGATCAGCGCACGCAGCGCGGCCTTGGCCTCGGGCGTGCGCAGGCACTCGATGAATAACTGACTCTCACGCTGCACGGTGGCTTCCAGCTCCGCACGCAGCCCCTCCTTGAGCAGGCGCTTGCTGATGCGCAAGGCGTCCTGCGGGACGCGTTGCAGCTTGCGGGCGAGCTGCCGGGCCACGGCCAGGCACTGCTCGCCATCTTCCTGCAATTCGTTGGCCAGGCCCCAGGCCACGGCCTGTTCGCCATCGAGCAATTCATTGGCCAGCAGCAGGCGGGCAGCGCGGGCATGCCCGAGCACACGCGGCAGCAACAGGCTGGAGCCGAACTCCGGGCACAGGCCCAGCGGCGCGAACGGCATGCGCAGTTTGGCCGAGCGGCTGACCACCACCTGGTCGCAATGCAGCAGCAAGGTGCTGCCGATGCCGATGGCCGCGCCCGCCACGGCGGCGATCAGCGGCTTGTCCAGGCCCATGACCACGCGCATCAACCGGAACACCGGGCTGTCCATGTCGGTGGGCGGGTTGTCGAGGAAATCGCGCAGGTCGTTGCCCGCGGTAAAGCATTGAGTGCCGCCAGTGATGACGATGGCCTCGACCTGCGGATCTTCGCCGGCTGCCAGCAGCAGGTCGCCCAGCTGGCGGTACATGGCGATGTTGAGGGCGTTGAGCTTGTCGGGGCGGTTGAAGGTCAGGGTCAGCAGGCCCTGGTCCAGGTCGCGTGTGATCAGGTCGTTCATGGCAGCCGCTTTTGTTGTTGTGGTTGAGCCCGGCGAGGACGTCGGGCATTGGCCAGCAGGGTTTATCACGGTGCTCGGCTTGTTGTACAGTCGTTCAGCCCCGTGACCCGCCGCGAGAACGCCGATGACCCAGGAAGCCCGCTACCACCGCATGCTGCCGGAACTGCGCAAAGCCAATCTGGTCGAGGCGACCTTGGCGTGCCTCAAGCGCCACGGTTTCCAGGGCGCCTCGATCCGCAAGATCTCGGCTGAAGCGGGGGTCTCGGTGGGGCTGATCAGCCACCACTACTCGGGCAAGGACGAACTGGTGGCCGAGGCCTACCTGGCGGTGACCGGGCGGGTCATGGGCCTGTTGCGCGAAGCCATGGCCCAGGCGGCGCCGAATGCGCGCGAGCGGCTGTCGGCGTTCTTTCGCGCCTCGTTCTGCGCCGAACTGCTCGATCCGCAACTGCTCGAGGCCTGGCTGGCGTTCTGGGGCGCGGTGAAGACGGCCGATGCGATCAACCAGGTGCACGACCATTCCTACGGTGAATACCGTAATGAATTGAGCCGACTGCTGGCCGCACTGGCTGCAGAAGAGGGCTGGCAGGCTTTCAATGCCGATCTCGCGGCAATCAGCCTGAGTGCCTTGCTCGATGGCTTGTGGCTGGAGTCAGGGCTCAACCCCGGGACCTTCAGCCCAGACCAGGGCGTGCTGATCTGCGAGGCCTGGGTCGACGGCCTGCAGGCCGGTGGTCGGCGGCGCTTCAGCCTGGCCGAGGGCTGTTGATCGTCTGTTCAGTAACGAGTACGCTGCGCTCGCGGGTTTGTAGAACAACACTTATAAAAACAGAGACAACACGCAATGACGCCTCGGGTATTGATCGTCGATGACGATCCGCTTGTTCGTGATTTGCTGCAGGCCTACCTGTCCCAGGAAGGCTATGACGTGCACTGCGCCGAAACCGCGGAAAAGGCCGAGGCCCTGCTCGGCAGCCAGGACGTCGACCTGGTGCTGCTCGACATCCGCCTGCCCGGCAAGGACGGCCTGACCCTGACCCGCGAACTGCGGGTGCGCTCGGAGGTCGGCATCATCCTCATCACCGGCCGTAACGACGACATCGACCGCATCGTCGGCCTGGAATGCGGTGCCGATGACTACGTGATCAAACCGCTCAATCCCCGCGAACTGGTGTCCCGCGCCAAGAACCTGATCCGCCGCGTGCGCCATGCCCGGGTGGTGCAGCCAGCACCGCCCTGCACCCAGTCGCTGAAGCAGTTCGCCGACTGGTCGCTGGACACCGATCGCCGCCGCCTGATCGACCCGTGCGGTGCCCAGACCCTGCTCACGCACGGCGAGTTCCAGTTGCTCAGCGTGTTCCTGCGCAACAGCGGTCATACCCTCAGCCGCGACCAGTTGATGGACCAGATCCGCAATCGCGAGTGGGTGCCCAACGACCGTTCCATCGACGTGCTGGTCGGTCGCTTGCGGCGCAAGCTGCATGACGACCCGGCCGAACCGCAGCTGATCATCACCATCCATGGCACCGGCTACCTGTTCACCGCCAGCGTGGCGGCGTGAACCCCCGCGCTTGCCTGCTGACGCTGGCCTGGTTGCTCTGGGGTCAGCAGGCGAGCGCGGCGGAGCCTGTGCGTTACTGTGACTACCCGGTGTACCCGCCGATTTCCTGGAGCGATGGCCATCAGGTGCGAGGCCTGGCGCCAACCGTGGTGCGAGAGCTGTTCGCCCGTCTGGGCCGCGAGGTGCAGACTGTGGTGCTGGGCAACTGGAAGCGCTGCCTGATGGACGTCGCCGCCGGGCGTGTGGACGTGGTGCTGGCCTACAACAGCGACCAGCGCGACCAGGGCATGCGTTTTTCCACGGTGCCGGTGGTGCGCGAAGAAGTGGCGGTGTTCTTCAATCGTCGGCGCCCGGTGCACTTCCAGCAGCTCGAAGACCTCGCCGGTTACCGCGGCGGGCTGCTTTATGGCGAGAGCTATGGCGCCGAGTTCGACCGCTTCGTCGCCCGTCATCAGAACATCGAACGGGTGTCTTCCAGCCAGCAGAATTTCGGCAAACTGATCCGTGGCCGCATCGACTTCGTGATCCAGGAGCGGCGCACCGGTGAGCTGTTCATCGAGCACCTGCCCGGCGCCGAAGACATCCGTGCACTGCCTGCGGCGCTGAGCGTGGACTACCTGCGCGTGGCGGTGTCGCGCCAGTCGCCGCTGAGCCAGCAGATGGACGCGATCGACCAGCAACTGCGGCGCATGACTGCCTCCGGCGAGATCGAGCGTTGGCTGGAACAGAGCGAAGTGACCTACCGCGACATGATCAACCTGCCGGCGGATGCCCGATGATTCGCCTGCACACCGACGGCCTGCTGAGGCGCCTGCTGCTGTTCATCCTGCTGTTCAGCCTGTGCTTCACCGTGCTCGCCAGTTCGGTGCAGCTGTATTTCGAGTACCGCCGCGAGATGCGCGACATCGAGGCGCGCATGGCGCTGATCCGCGCCGGCTACCTGGCCAGCCTGGAGCGCAGCCTGTGGGACCTCGACGAGGCGCAACTGGATGTGCAACTGCGCGGGCTGGTGGACTTTTCGGACGTCGCCCGGGTGCGCCTGCTCAGTGACGATTTCCCGATGCTGCGCGGCGAGCCCGAGCCCCAGGGGCCGCTGCGCATCGAGCGCTTCGCCCTGGATTACCAACCGCCTTCCGGGCCGGTGCGGCACCTGGGCGAGCTGGAAGTGAGCATCGACCTGGGCGCGGTGCACCGGCGCTTGTACGCCACCGGCCTGGCCAGCCTGCTGTGGATGGGGGTGTTTCTCTGCGGCCTGGCGGTGGCGCTGTCGGGGTTGTTCTACCGCCTGGTCACCCGCCACCTGCAGGTCATGGCCGAATTCGCCCGGCGTATCGGGGCTGGCCACTGGCAGCAGCCGCTGCGTCTGGATCGCCGCCGTTCGGCACGGCCGGACGAGATCGACACCGTGGCCCATGCCCTGGACGACATGCGTCGGGCGATCCTCAGCGACATCGAGCGCCGCGAACTCGACCGCCTGGCGTTGCAGGACAAACGCGACGAACTGCAGGCCATGGTCGAGCGGCGCACGGCGAGCCTGGCCCGGGCCAAGGACGAGGCCGAGGCGGCCAACCTGGCCAAGTCGCGTTTTCTGGCGACCATGAGTCATGAGCTGCGCACGCCGCTCAACGGCATCCTCGGCATGGCCGAATTGCTCCGTGGCGGTACCCTCGATGCCACTGACCGGCAACGCCTGGAGGCGCTGTACAAGGCTGGCGAAGGGCTGCTGGCCATTCTCAACGAAGTGCTTTATTTCGCACGCCTGGAAGAGGGAGAGAGCCGTGCGGAATGGGTCGACTTCTCGTTGCGCCAGCTGTGCGCTGAGGTCATGACCCTGCTCGAACCCAGAGCCATGGACAATGGCACGACCCTGCAGTGCGAGATCGATGGGCAGCTGGCCGACCGCCAATACGGCGCCGAGCAGTACCTGCGTCAGGTGCTGAGCAACCTGCTGGCCAACGCCATCAAGTTCACCGAGCAGGGGCAGGTGCGCCTGCAGGTGCAGGTGCTGGCTGGCGAGGGCGAGCAACAGCGGGTGCGAGTGCGGGTGCGTGACAATGGCATCGGCATCGAGCCTGCGATGCAGGCGAAGATCTTCGACCGCTTCACCCAGGCCAGCGAAGCCGTGGCCCGGCGCTACGGCGGGACGGGCCTGGGCCTGGCGATCTGCAAGCACCTGGTGGAGAAACTGGGTGGGCGTATTGGCCTGGACAGCGTGCCAGGGCAGGGCAGTTGCTTCTGGTTCGAGCTCGATCTGTCGCGCGGGCAGCAGCTCGAACTGACCGAGCCTGCTGGTCCAGCGTCGGTGTGCCTGGGTATCCTGGTGGTCGAAGACGTGGCGCTGAACCGCGACGTGGCGGGTGGGCTGCTGCAGCGTGACGGCCATCAGGTCAGCTTTGCCGAGGATGCGTTGCAGGCCATGGTGATCTGCGCGCAGCGGTGCTTCGACCTGATTCTGCTCGATGTGCACCTGCCGGGGATGAGTGGGGTTGAACTGTGTCGCCGGATCCGGGCCACGCCTGGGCCTAACCGCGACACGCGGATACTGGCACTGACCGCTGGCGTGCAGCCGGCGCAGGTGCCGGACTATCTCGCGGCGGGCATGCAAGGTGTGTTGGCCAAACCGCTGCGGCTGGACTGCCTGCGCCAGGCATTGGCCGACGGGGTGCCTGCTGCTGTGCCGCACTCGACGGAGCAGGGCATGGACTGGTCGTTGCTGCACACCCATCGCACTTTGCTCGGCGAGCAGAAGCTTGAGGGGTTGCTGGTGGTGTTGCGCAAGTCCATCGAGCAGCACGCCGTGGCGCTGACCGAAGCGCTACGCGCGCGTGACGGCACCGAGGTGCAGCACCTGTCGCACCGCCTGGCAGGCAGTTGCGATTCGCTGGGTTTCAGTGGTTTGGCTGAGCTGTTGCGGCAGCTGGAGGACGCCGCGCGCCTCAATGAGTCGCAGGCGCTGGAGGCGCTCGGCGAGCGCTTGGCGGTGCAGATCGAACAGGCCCGTGCGACCCTGGACCAGTTGATCCAGCGCTGACGTACAAAAAACTTACGACTTTTTACATCTTCGATCCGTTCGTACAACGGCACCTTACATCCGTTTCCAATAATCCATGGCAACCGTGTTGCACGCGGTCCATGAGGCTTATTGGAGACAAGAATAATGACATGCCGTAGCGCTCAGCCCCTCCTTCCCAACACACCGCGCGGCACCCCCTCGCGGCCTGGCACCAGCCGCAAAGGCGAGGTGCGCCATGACTGACAACCGCGAAAAGATCCAGCTCACCCGCGCGCTGAAAAGCCGGCACATCTTCATGCTGTCGCTGGGCGGGGTGATCGGCACCGGGCTGTTCATGGGCTCGGGCGTGACCATCAACCAGGGCGGCCCGGTCGGTGCGATCCTGGCCTACCTGGTCGCGGGTTTGCTGATGTACCTGGTGATGGTCTGCCTGGGCGAGCTGTCGGTGCAGATGCCGGTGTCCGGCTCGTTCCAGGCCCACGCCACCAAGTTCATCGGCCCGGCCACCGGCTTCATGATCGGCTGGGTGTACTGGATGAGCTGGGCCACCACCGTGGGCCTGGAGTTCACCGCCGCCGGCATGCTGATGACCCGCTGGTTCCCGGAGGTGCCGATCTGGTACTGGTCGGCGCTGTTCGTGGTCGTGCTGTTCGGCCTCAACGCTCTGGCCACCCGGGCCTTCGGTGAAGCCGAATACTGGTTCTCGGGGATCAAGGTCGCGACCATCCTTGGCTTCATCGTGATCGGCCTGCTGGTGATCTTCGGCGCCATCCCGCTGAACAATGGCGCACCGGCGCCGATGTTGAACAACCTGATGGGCGATGCGCTGTTCCCCCACGGCCTGTCGGCAGTGTTCGCGGTGATGATGACGGTGGTCTATGCGTTCCAGGGCTGCGAGATCATGGGCGTGGCGGCGGGCGAGACCGAGCATCCGGAAAAAACCATTCCTCGTGCGGTGCGCAACGTGGTGTTCCGCGTGCTGATCTTCTACGTGCTGGCGATCGCGGTGCTGTCGGCCATCGTGCCGTGGGAGCAGGCGGGGCTGATGGAAAGCCCGTTCGTGCAGGTGTTCGACATGGTCGGCATTCCTTATGCGGCGGACCTGATGAACTTCGTGATCCTCACCGCCATCCTTTCGGTGGGCAACTCAGGGTTGTATGCCTCCACGCGTATTCTCTGGGCGATGTCCAAGACTGGTATGGCGCCCAAGAGCTTGTCGCCGCTGAGCAAGCGCGGCGTACCGCTGCGGGCGCTGAGCATCACCCTGTGCTTTGCCCTGGTGTCGCTGATGACCAGCTTCATTGCCGCCGACACCCTGTTCATGGTGCTGATGGCGGTGAGCGGCATGTCCGGCACCGTGACCTGGATCGTCATCGCCCTGGCGCAGTACCGCTTCCGCAAGGCCTGGCTGCGCGACGGCGGGCAACTGCAGGACCTGAAGTACAAGGCGCCGCTGTACCCGCTGGTGCCGCTGCTGTGCATCACCCTGTGCAGCTCGCTGTTCGTGTTCCTGGCGCTGGATGAAACCCAGCGGCCGTCGTTGTACTGGGGCTTTGGCTTCATTGCCCTGTGCTATGCGGCGTACTTCTTCGTCAACCGCCGCCGGCAGGGGGCCTTCGCACCCAGCGCACCAGGGGTTTGACGCCGCAGCTCGTCGTCGGCGGGTGTCAATCGCTGCATGTTCAGCACCTGTGAGATCGAGCACCGCCCGCGCGGCGCGCGATCTCACAGGCCATAAAGCCGTCACGACGAACGCCCTTGTGTAACGCCAAACACCGAGTTGTGCGAAGTTGTAACAGCCCATCCCGTCTTGTTGAACACTCGTTTAGTATCTTCCTCGTCAAGCCCTCCAAAACCATCACAACAACACCGAGGCCCCCATGACTACCCCGTCGTCGCCACTGTCGAGCAAGGTCGAAGCCGGCGTTGCCTGGATCACCCTCAACCGCCGCGAGCAGCGCAACGCGCTGGACATCCCCAGCCTCAAGCAACTGCATGCCCTGCTCGACGCCTGCAACACCGACCCCGCCGTGCGCGTGGTGGTCCTGACCGGCACCGGTCGCAGTTTTTGCGCCGGTGCCGACCTGGCCGAGTGGGCCGAAGCCGAAGCCTGTGGCGAGCTGGAAACCTACGGTTGGACCGAAACCGCCCACGCCCTGATGCTGCGCCTGCACAGCCTCGACAAACCGACCCTCGCCGCCATCAACGGCACCGCCGTCGGCGCCGGCATGGACCTGACCCTGTGCTGCGACCTGCGCATCGCCGCCGCCTCGGCGCGCTTCAAGGCCGGCTACACCAGCATGGGCTACAGCCCCGATGCCGGCGCCAGCTGGCACCTGCCACGGCTGATCGGCAGCGAGCAGGCCAAGCGCTTGTTGTTCCTCGATGAACTGTGGGGCGCCGAGCGTGCCCTGGCGGCCGGGCTGGTCAGCGAAGTCTGCGCCGACGAGCAACTGCCCGCCGTGGCCGCCGAGCTGGCCGGGCGCCTGGCCAACGGCCCGACCTTCGCCTACGCGCAGACCAAGCGGCTGATCCGCGACGGCGCCCGGCGCACCCTGGCCGAGCAGCTGGAGGCCGAGCGCCAGGCCGGCCTGCTGTGCGGCCGCAGCCAGGACGGTGCCGAGGCGCTGCAAGCCTCGGTGGAACGCCGCGCCCCCCGTTTCACCGGCCAGTAACCCGATAACCGACCCTCACCAGGACCTTCGCAGATGAATTTCCAACTGACCCAAGAACAAGAAATGTTGGTGGAAGCGGTACGCAGCTTTGTCGCCAAGGAGCTGCTGCCCCATGAGGAAGCGGTCGACCGCGCCGACGCCGTAGCGCCGGAGCTGGCCGCGCAGATTCGTGGCAAAGCCATCGCGGCCGGGTTCTACGCGTTCAACATGCCCGAGGCCGTCGGCGGCGGTGGCCTCGACTACGTGTCCCAGGCGCTGATCGAGCGCGAGCTGTCCAAGGTCTCCTGGGCGCTGCATGTGTTCGTCGCGCGTCCGTCGAAGATCCTCATGGCCTGCAAGGACGAGCAGATCAACGACTACCTGCTGCCCTGCGTGCAGGGCGAGAAGACCGATTGCTTCGCCCTCACCGAACCCGGCGCAGGGTCCGATGCCAATGCCATCAAGACCCGCGCCGTGCGCCAGGGCGACGATTTCGTGATCAACGGCAGCAAGCACTTCATCAGCCACGCCGGCCATGCCGACTTCGCCATCGTCTTCGCCGTGACCGACACCTACCAACACAACGGCCGCAAGCGCAACGCCGTCACCGCGCTGCTGGTCGATCGCGGTACGCCGGGCATGACCATCCGCCGCGGGCCCAAGTGCGTCAGCAACCGTGGTTATCACACTTACGAGCTGTTCTTCGATGACTGCCGGGTCCCGGCCAGCAAGGTGCTGGGCGAGGTCGGCAAGGGCTGGGAGGTGGCCAACGCCT
>RCUM01000829.1_pt1 | contig 14834 bp, 13 predicted proteins | sample 2166141 | NCBI WGS metagenome assembly RCUM01 (sample SAMN09932756, study PRJNA488358) | compost metagenome | isolation source: compost soil in crotonic acid-enriched | place: Germany: Experimental Botanical Garden
CCCAGAACCTGCTGATGGTGCGCATCAGCGAAAGCGCATCGACGATCCTGATCGCCCTGGTGATCAACTCCAGCGTCGGCCTGCTGCTGTTGATGGCGTTGCTGTTCGCCAAAAACGGTGCCAGCGCCCTGGCGGAGGTGACCGGCAACTTCAGGATCTGGATGCTGTTGCCCGGCCTGCTGGGATCGTTCTTTGTCTTTTCCGGCATTTTTGGCTACCAAAAGCTGGGGGCAGCGACCACTATTTCGGTGCTGGTCGCCAGCCAACTGGTGGCGGGGCTGGCGGTGGATATTTACAAGGCCGGGCCGGTGGCGCTGCGCGAAAATCTGCCTGCGCTACTCGGCGCCGTTTTGTTGGTGGTGGGCGCTTTTTTGGTGGCCAGAAGAAGTTTTTAAAACCGAGAAAAGCTCGCCGGAGTTTCTGCGTAAAGGCTTTCCGGCGCTTTATTGAGTTACCCGATAACAGTACGGAGTTCAGCGCATCACCTCACCCCGGACTGCGATCGGATTGCCTTGCCGCAGGTTGAGCCGTCGCTAACCTGCCAAGACAAGATGCCGGTTAAAAATCATAGACTAACGCCAGGCGATTCTGCCAGAAGCTTTTGTCTGACGTTGAGGTGGTTTGAACGCCGACGAAATCGGTCAGGCTAAGCCCTTTGAGCATGCCGTCGAAACGGTAGGTGCCATAAACCAGATATTCAGACTGATTGCTGCTGGAGGCTGCCGAACTGGCGGTTAAATCCATGAAGGAATAACGGCCGCCAACGGAGATGCTGTCGGTTGCCGTCCAGTTCAGGTCGGTTGAGTAGGCGTTGCCACTGCCCAGGTCCTGGGTACTGGTGAAAAACGGCTGCGCAAAGTAGGGGCCGGAAGAGGTATTGTGCGCGTAAGGGGTGACCAGCGCACCATTGCCATAGGCATTGTTGTGAGAGGCGATATGGTCGTAGTTCAGAGACCATTTCAGTGACGGCGTAAAGTTCATGGCGAACTGCGCGCCGTAGCTGGTGCTGTTGACGTCACCCGCCAGCGCCTTGCCTTCGCTCAGGCCGCGAATGAACTGGACGCCGATTTTGGGCTGGTAAGGGGTTTCTGACCACGACAGGAAGCTGTCGGCATACACCATTTTGGTGTAATCGTCGTAATCCTGGTACCACAACTGGCCGTTAAGCTTTTTATTATCGAACGTGATGGCGCGCCCGCCGCCAATACCCCACATGCCGTTAGTGCGGCCTTCGGCGCCGGTGTAGGCGGTGGTGTCGAGGAATCGGTCATTTCCCCACGGCTTGTAGCGAGTGATTTTGGTCGCGTGCACAAAATTGTCGCCGTCGCCGTAGTTTGCATCAATGCCACGGAACAGAATCGGAGTGATGCGCCAGTCGTAGTCGCCGATAAACGGGATATTAATGCGCTGGTCACCGGCGGTAATGCGGAAGTCCTGATAGTGCCAGCTTAGATAGGCCTCGCCGATGCCGGTCTGGTTCGGCCCCAGCTCGGTGACAAGGTGATCGTCATTGTGCGAGATCCCGCGCTGGAAGATGCCGCTGACGCCGAGGCTCAGGCCGTAATATTCTGCGGAGGCAAAGTTAACGCTGCCGCCGTAGCTGAGAGTATCTTGCGAGTAGCCCGGAGAGAAATAAGCGTTATGTGTGGAATAATACAGGGTCCGCAGGCTGCCGTGCACCGAACCGCAAGTGAACATCTCGCTCAGTGAATCCGCCACGCCTGCGGCGCAGCCGGAAGCGGGCGGTGTCGCCGCCAGAGCGCTCTTCATAACCAGAACCTGTGATGCCACGAGTGCGCCCAACGTCAGTGCAACCTTGAAGGGGGATCTTTTCATTCATCTCATCCTGTCGAAAAATCAGTGTTGGCCACCGGCAGCAAAGAACCGCCGATAATGTTTTGTCGGGTTACAGGCAAAGGGCTGCCGCCCCGCCGGTTAATCGGCAGGGGGCGCTCATCGTTATTTTTATCGGTCAGTCAATAAAAGAGGGTCGTTATCTAACGCCAGCGTGTCGCGAACGTCCCAGCCACGAAGCTTACCGGGATTCATTAACCCATTGGGATCAAGGCATTGTTTGACGGAAACCACCTCGGGTTTAATCTCACCCTGCTTACCGTCTTCAATGTGAAAAACGTGCGGGTTATTTATTTTTACGTCATGGTCCCGGAATATTTGCATTATTTCATTCAGTCTTTCTGCGGTGGAATAACGGACTAATTGCAAACCGCTGGCGGTTATATTTCCATCATTGTCGCGCAGGAACTCGATATGCGAAATAACCTCATCACCGAACAGTGCGGCCATAGCGATAATTTGCCGGCGGTAATTCGCGGGATCAAACGCCGTCTGTAAATAGGTGAGGGAGCTGTCAACTTTCAGCGCGTGCAGCGTGGTGTGATTCCAGCAATATTCCATCAGCGAGGCATTGGCCTCCCGCGCCTCATCGGCCGCCTGGCGCACCGCGCCGTGCCCCCGGTGCTTCATCAACAGGCCGGCGCACAGCCCTTCGCTTTCCTGTGCAATCACGCTGATGACCGCGTGCTGACTGGCCCGATAATGCCCGTTTAAATGACTAAAATAGCTCGGTATCGGGGCGGCTAGCAGCGCCAGCTGGCGTTTGACCAGGCCCGGAGAGCGGGCAAAGGCATTGGCATAATCCAGCGCGTCGGTAAAGTCGTCGAAGACATCCAGCCGCTCTACCCAGCGGTGCGTGGGCGCCAGCGCCAGCTCAACCTCGAGCACGATCCCGTTGCTGCCGTAAGCATGGTGCAGCAGTAGCGCCTGAGGGGCGGGAACCTCAAGAATGCGCGGCTCGGCTTCCATGGTCATCACTTTTATGCCGAGCACATTTCCCGGTGCGGCCAGTGGGCCATAGTTGATCGAGCCGATGCCGCCAAAGCCGCCGCCGTAAAGCCCGCCCAGGCTGGCCAGACGATAGGTCGACGGCATGCAGCGCAGCTCCCAGCCGGCAGGGCGGGTCACCGCTTCTATGTCTGCCAGACGGATCCCCGCCTGCGCGCGCACCACGCCTTCACCCAGCTGGAGAACCTGGTTGAAGCCGGTCATGTCGACCAGGATACCGCCCTGCAGCGGCACCAATTGCCCGTAGTTGCCGGTTGCGCCACCGCGCAAGATCAGCGGCAGCCGGTGCTGAACGCAGGCTTTGACCAACACCTTCAGCTCTTCTTCGCTGCGCGGGCGCACTACCGCATCGGCCTGCTTATGTTCCAGTTGCTGTTTCAGCACCGGGCTGAACCAGTGAAAATCGCGCGAAAGGCGTTTGACCTTTGGCGCTTGCAAGGTCCACTCCAGATCGGGAAGCGCCTGTTGTATCAAGGCCAGCGCGCGCTTACGTTGTTCACTATCCATATTCTTCCTGCCCGCAAAAATGAATGATTTAATGAGACTGCACGGCTTCGCTTTCATGCCAGGCACTGAGGGCGCGGTGAGAGATCCACGACATCGCCCCGAACAGCGCAATGCCGGTCAGCGAAATTAACAGCAGGGCGGCGAACATCAGCGGAATGTCGAGCTGGTACCCCGCCTGCAATATCTGATAAGCCAGGCCGGTGTTATTGCCGCCGGCACCCGCCACAAACTCGGCCACCACGGCGCCGATCAACGACAGACCGCTGGAAATACGCAACGCGCCGAAAAAGTAGGGCAGCGCGGAAGGAATACGCAGGCGAACAAGAATTTGCAGGCGGCTGGCATGGCTCAGTTGGAAGTAGCTCAGCAGCCCCGGCGACACGCTGCGCAGCCCCTGCGTGGTATTGGAAATGATCGGGAATACCGCCATCAGCGTCGAGCAGACCACCAAAGAGAGCGTGGTGTCCTTGACCCAAATGATGATCAGCGGCGCGATGGCCACAATGGGCGTGACCTGCAGAAACACGATGTAGGGAAACAGCGCGGTTTCAACAAAGCGGTTTTGCACCAGCACAAACGCCACTGCCGCACCGATGACAATCGACAGCAAAAACGAAATCAGGGTAATTTTCAGCGTAAACAGCAGCGCCATCGTCAGCGACCCCAGATTGGTCCACAGACTTTGCAGCATCACCATCGGCGAAGGCACCAGAAACTGGGGGATATGGAAATAGCTGACCCAGCCCTGCCACAGCAAAACCGCCACAATCGCCACCAGTGTCGGGTAAAGGATCTTGCGAAACGTGGGATTATTGATCCACGGAGAAGATTTTTGAGTTTGCATACCGTTACTCCATACCTGATTGGCTGGCTTGCAGCAGGCTGTCCTGCAACTGCTTCGCATAACGTGAGAAAGCCGGGCTGACGCGGAAATCCTCGTTGCGCGGGAAGGGTTCGGTAATGGCGATATCTTCCACCACGCGCCCCGGCCGCGCCGCCATCATAATCACCCGCTGCGACAGAAATACCGCTTCATGAATCGAGTGGGTGACGAATACCACCGTCAACCCTTGCTCGCGCCACAGGCGCAACAGATCGCTGTCGAGCTTGTTGCGGGTTATCTCGTCGAGGGCGCCGAAGGGTTCGTCCATCAACAAGAGTTTGGGACGCGTCACCAGCCCGCGCGCGATAGACACGCGCATTTGCATGCCGCCCGAAAGCTCGCGCGGCAGCACCTTGGCGAACTTGCCCAGGCCGACCAGCTCCAGCGCTTCGCTGACGCGGGTGTTGGCTTCGGCACGCGGCACGCCAGCCAGATCTAGCGGGAGACGAACGTTGCTGTGCACATTGCTCCAGGGCATCAACGTCGCTTCCTGAAACACGAAGGAGAGCGGCACCTGCGTTTTTTCGCGACTGTCGCGGCGCCACAGCACCAGCTTGCCGTCGCTGGGTTCGACCAGGCCGGCAACCATTTTCAGCAGCGTGCTTTTACCGCAACCCGACGGGCCCAGCAGGGTAACGAACTCACCCTGGTTAACGGTGAGATTGACCGGCAACAGCGCGCGGGTGCCGTTGCTGTAAATTTTCTCAGCCGACAGCACCTCGATGGCCGGTATCGCCGGGGGCGTGGGGGAGCGGACATCGCTCATCACGGTCAGTTTGGCGACGGCATTCATGGCATGACCTTCGCGTCTTTGATCATATCGAGGGTGTAAGTCTGCTCGAGCGGCACCTTGTCGGCATCAATCAGCTTGTTCTTCACCAGCATGTCCCAGGTCTTTTTCAGCCGAGGTTCGGTAATGATCCCGATGCCGCCGGTCTGCGCATCGCCGCCGGTCACCAACTGGTATTTCTTCATCTGCGCGATGCCAAACTCAATCTGATCGGCACCCATGCGTGGGTTGTCCTTGCGGATCAGCGCATTGCCTGCGGTAGGATCCTGCAAATAGTCTTTCCAACCCTGCATTGACGCTTTCACGAAGGCCGCCACCGCAGCCGGGCGTTTTTTGACCGTGTCGACCATGCAGATGATCGAATTGCCGTACGGCGGATAGCCCCAGTCGCTGAGCGGATAGACGTAGAAAGGCTTGCCGCCTTTCGCGACCGAGAAAGGTTCAGACGTGACGTAACCCTGCTGCACCAGATTATTGTCTGCCAGGAACGGCTGCACGCTGAAGGTATAAGGGCGGACCTTGGCGTCGGCCAGACCCAGTTCGCTCTTGGCCCACGGCCAGAAGGAGGTGTAAGCCTCGGTCGCGAGCAGGAAGGTTTTGTCCTTCAATGCCTGCGGCTTATCAATCTTGTCATGGCTGATAAAGACCGTGGGCGAATGCTGGAACACCGTGGCGACCGTCATCGCGTGCACCCCGGCCTGCCAGGTTTCTAGCGCCTGGCCGTTGTCGCCGAGCGTGCAGTCAGCCTGACCGGCGGCCATCAATTGCATCACGTTAACCTGTGGGCCGCCCATTTTGATGCTGACATCAAGGCCGGCATTTTTGTACAACCCCTTGGCTTGCGCCTCGTAAAAACCGCCGTGCTCCGCCTGGGCGTACCAGTTAGTGAGGAAGGTGAATTTCTCTTCTGCCATGCCGGCAGTGGAAACCCCGGCCAGCAGCAGGACAAGCAGGGGGGACGTCGGTGTGCGCAGTGTTTTCATCGCGGCAGTTCCTTATTCGGAGGCAAAAGAAGACGGTGGCGTCAAAGTGGTTTGCACAAAGCCGTTCCAGTGGTGTTTTCCCCAGGTTGGCTCGCTGCGTATTGTCCATTCCATGAGGTGGATCTCCGTGATGGCTTGTGCCCAACTGGCCGCCAGGGAATCGAGAATGGCGTGCCCCTGTTCCGCGGTGGCCTCGGTCGGATCGCCTATCACGCCGCTGGGGCCAAAGTCGTAAGAGACCCAGGCGGCAGCGGGACGGCCGCCTGACAGCGTCGGGCAGGGAAACTCCGGCGGATAATTGGCGACCGCGTGTTCCATATGGACGCATTCAGGGGCCAGCGCCAGCATCACGGCGGTTTCGCTATGGCCGGCGTGCATCGCCATTTTTTGCTCCTGGGCGCTGAGGAACCGGTTTTCAACGTTTGGCACGCGGAACACATCGTGGGGGATCATGATCATGTCGCCGTGGCGCAGACGCATTTCGCGCGATGCCATCTGCAAAACCTGCGGCTGTCCGCCGTGGCCGTTAATCATCAACAGCTTACGGAACCCGGCGCGATACAGCGATTCGGCAATCTCAAGCAGCGTCTGCAACAAGGTGTCGCCGGTTAAGGTCAGCGTCCCCGGAAAATTCAGATGTTCGTCCGACTTGCCGTAGGTCACCGGTGGAATACCGTAAGCCGGGATCTCTTTCGGCAGGCGAGCCAGCGCGTGGCCGGCGACGCCGGAAGAAATCACGCTGTCGACCGAGCAAGGCAGGTGCGGGCCGTGCTGTTCGATAGCACCGGTCGGCAACACGATAACGGTATTGGCTTTGTCAGGCAGGGCAGCAATCGCTGTCCAACTGAGGAAAGGCAGGAACCGCGCTGCGGGAATATAGCCGTTAATCATAGAGGGCCTCGTCGTCGGACATTATGGGGTTAAGCGGGATTGCGGTAGCCAGGCGGTGGCCTCAACTTCAATCAGTACCTCGGCGCTGGGCAGCATTTCACTGACTTGCACTACGGTAGATACCGGCGGTTGCCCGGGGTAAAACAGTTTTCTGACCTGGCTGTAATACGGAAAATGATCGAGGTTGCGGAAGTACTGCACCAGTTTGAACACATCGCTCATTTGGCCACCGGCCTCTTCAATGGTGTGGCGAATGCTCTCGAGCACATACCAGCTTTGAGCAAGAATCGGCCCTTGCTTGGCGTCGGTAGAGAACTCGCCGGTTTCGCCCAGCAGCCGCCGCGCTTCGGCGGGGATATCCTGAAAACCGCGCACGATAGTCGCGCTGTGCGGGTTGACGGGAATAATGCCGGAGAGAAAGATAAAATCGCCTGCGCGGCGCCAGGCGGCATATTTGGCGAGCGGTTTGCCCGCCCCGGCCTCAAGACTCATGGGATAACTCCTGATTCCACGTGCGTTGATAGATCAGTTTGCCGTGCCGGATAACCAGCCGAGCGGCGCTGTTTAAAGGCCAGGTAACGCTGTCGCTGCCGGGGAAGATGACCAGGTTGGCGGCACTGTTCACTGCCAGCGGTACGGCGGCGTTTGCAGCGCCGCTCAGCGCGGCGACGTTGCAGATAAGCTGCGACTGCCGGTCAAAAACGTCTTCCAGCTGAAGAGAGAACAGGCCGCAGCTCAGCGTATCAAGCGGGTCATAGCTGCCTGCCGGACAAAAGGCGTCCTGCACGTTGTCGCAGCCGAGCAGCACGGGAACGCCCGCCGCTTGCGCTTCTTTCACCAGGGTGATTCCGCGCCGGCGCGGCGTGCGGCCGACCACGGCGTCCTGCAACAGCAAATTGGTCATCGGCAGCGCGATCAGCGTGACGCGCCGCGCCGCCAGCATGGCCAGCACTTCCTGCGCCTGTTGTTCGCTGCCGCAGGCCAGTGCGCAGCCGTGGCTGCAGCAGATGTGGCCGCTAAAATCGTTTTCTGACAAATAGTGGGCCAGCCAGACCAACCCGTTGGCGGTGGCGGTCAGCTCTTCGTCGATATGCAAGTCCAGATCCAGATGCCAGTGCGATGCGCTACGCAGCAGGTTCGTCATCGCGGCCGGATCCCAGTTCGATGAGTGAATAAACCCACCCAGCAAGCAGCGTTCGCCGCTTTGCGCCACGGCGCGAGCAATGCTGTCCGCCGCATCTGCGTCGGCGAAAAAGCCCAGCGGCACCAGTGCCACCCGCTCCAGCGTTACGCCGGGGGATGCAATCTTTGCCAGTTCAAGCCAGGCGGCCGGCGGTGTGGGATCGAACCAGTCAATGTGGGTGCGTAAATGGGTAACGCCGTTGGCGGCCGCCCACGCCAGCCCTTGCTTTGCACGCTGGTGGAGGTCCTGAGCCGTCCAGTGTCGGCGATCTTGATGCAGGGTTTCTATTGCGGCCAGCAGGCCCGGTCGCGACGGGCGGCTGCGCCCAATCGTGAAGGTTTTGTCCAGATGCGCGTGGGGTTCAATCAGTCCCGGCAGCGCCAATGCGCCGTGAACATCCCACAAGTCACCCTGTGACGGCTGACTGGGCGTCAGCGACGATATTTTTCCTGCGTTAAAGCGCACATCCGCTGTCACCGGTTCGCCGGCCAACTGCGGCCACCCTTGGGGGAGTAGCCACGCCGGGAGGCGGACGTTGGCAATGCCGTTCAGCGGCGAGGCGGGATTTGCGATGTTCATCTTGAGGCTCCGCGTTGACATTACAGATCGAGGACCAAAACCGGGCTTTTGGAACGCGAACAACACAGAGTAATTTGCGTGTTCTCGGCTCTTTCTTCTTCGGTAAGCACGCAGTCCCGGTGATCGGGAATACCGTCGATAACCTCGGTAATGCAGGAACCGCAAATACCTTGTTCGCACGACAGCGTAATATCGACCCTGGCGCTCAATAATACTTCCGCAATGCTTTGGTTGGGGTTCACAAAATAACGCTTTCCGGTGGAATTCACCTCGATGTAAAAACCCCGATCGTCGGATGGGTTAATGGGCTGCGTATTGCTAAAACGCTCAAAAAATAATTGATCCGCTTGCCACTGATGTTTTTGCATGGCGTCCCGCAGGCATTGAATAAAACCGTCCGGCCCACAGGCCATAACCTGGGTTTCTTTGTCCGCCTGGCACAGGCTGACGGGGGTTTTTTGCCGCAGGGAATCGTTTGCGTCGCTGCAATGCACAAAAGTGTGCTTCGCCAGCGCAGGGGCGTTTAAACGGGGCAAAAATGCCGCTTGCCGGTGGTTGGAAACATAGTAATGCAGTTCAAATTCAATCTGTTGACTGGCAAGTTGCTCAGCCATCGCCAGCAGTGGGGTAATGCCGATACCGCCTGCCAGCAGCAGGTAACGCCGCGCGTCAGGCAACAAGAAATGATTGCGCGGCGCCGAGATGGTCAGGTTGTCGCCGGGCTTGACGTGGTGATGAATAAAATGCGAGCCGCCGGAGGAGGCCGCCGATAACTTGATGCAGACTTCATAATAGTCGCCGTTGCCGGTTTCGCTGCAAAGCGAATATTGCCGAGGGCCGAGTTCGGGAATGAAAATGTCAATATGAGCACCGGGAGAATACGCCGGTAATGAGTAACCCTGCTGCGCAATAAGCTGCAATGAAATATTCCCAAAACCATTTTTATCGATCGTCTTGACCGTAACAGGAATTAATTCGGCGTCTTTCATTATCGTTTACCGTATTTATCGGGATGAATAAGTCATAAAAAGGGTGTTTCAATCTATTGACCGCACAATCCGCCGTCGCAAAGCCAGTAAAGGCGACTCGGCCGCTTTTGAAGCGGTGAAACGATTGTTCCCGTTGCACTGAAAGCTACGTTATTGTTATAAAACTGTTGCGTCCAGCGCTTTGATTCGAACATCCCGTTGCATAAAAGAGAGCACCCCAGACTATGTTCGCATTCTCCCGTTTTCTGTTGTATTTCACCGAGGTCGCCCGGCAGGGGTCATTTCGCAAGGCGTCCGAAACCTTGCACGTTGCCGCATCGTCTATCGATCGGCAGATATTGCGGGTTGAAAAAGAGTTGGCGATGCCGTTGTTTGAACGCCACCCCACCGGGCTGCGGCTGACCGCTGCGGGAGAGCTGTTGTTGCATGCCGCCAACAACTGGAAGAAAGATTTTTACCGCGTCTGCGAGCAGCTCGACGACCTGCGCGGGTTGCGCCGAGGGCATGTGCGTATTGCGACTATCGATGCGATAAATCGGCACTTTTTTTCGGCGATGCTCAAGAAAGTGCATCAGGAATACCCGAACATCTCATTCACGCTGACGACGATGAACAATATCGATATCCAGCAGGCGCTGATATCGGGCGATGCCGACTTCGGGATTATGTTGAATCCGCAGAGTTCCAAAGAGCTGCAGGTACGGGCTTTTGCCGAAATCAATCTGGGGATTGTGGTGCCGAAAGGGCATCCGCTGGCGGGCCGGCGCGGCGTTCGTTTCAATCAATGCCTTGAATACCCGTTTATCATTCCCTCTGTGCCGCTGATGCTGTCCGAGCCGGTCGAGGCGTTGATCAACATTAACGGCGGCAGCGTCAATGAAGTGGCGGTATCGAACAACATTCATATGATCCGCTCTCTGATCAAAGAGAAAATCGGCATCGGCATTTTGTGCTGGCTGGATATCATGGATGAGGTGCTGGCCGATGAGTTGCTGTTTATCCCCCTCACCGATCCCCAGTTAAAATCTTTTACGCTGTCTCTGTGCGTCGCCCCTTCAAGGCAGCTCTCTTTAGCGGCGTCGATGATGCTTAAACAGCTGGAGATGCTGTTTAGTCAGATTCAGGCGCCGGGCAGCGAACCGAGTTAGTGCGCACTGATTTGGTGCTCTGCGCCCCTCTTTGAATCAAAGGTTGCAAGAGAAAGCTGGTTCGATGCATCGGCATGCCGCGGGGCCGGGCCTCGCTCAAGTTGGCATCGTTCTTGTATAGCTTAACCTGAGTAGAAGCGGTCAGCGCAGATGCGTGCGCGGGACATTGCTCAGCAACCATTTTGCGGTTCATTCAGGGCCGGATAGGGGGCTGAGCCGTTATTGCTTGCCCCTCTCGCCGGCGACGATAAGGAGAGGAGCAATGAAGATAACATTCCGCATTCCCCTGTCTTGCTGCGTGTTGAGCACGCTGATACTGGGGACGTTTTCTCAGGCGACCCGCGCCGACGATAAACTCGTTCTGTTGACTTCCTGGTACGCCCAGGCCGAGCAGGGCGGTTATTATCAGGCTCTGGCGACGGGGATTTACTCGCGTTACGGCCTGGACGTCAGCATTCAGTCCGGTGGCCCGCAGATCAACGGCATGCAGTTGCTGTTGTCCCGGCGCGCCGACGTGATCATCGGCTATGACCTCCAACTGCTGGAGGCGGTGCAGCGCGGTTTTCAGGCCAAAGCCATCGCCGCCCCCTTTCAGTTCGACCCGCAGGGTTTGCTGACTCACGCCTCGGTCACATCGCTCGACGGTCTTAAAGATAAAACCATTCTGGTTTCCAGCTCCGGCCAATCAACCTGGTGGCCGTGGCTGAAAGAGCGTTACCACCTGAACGATTCGCAGGTTCGCCCTTACACATTCAACATCCAACCCTTTGTGGCCGACGATAACGTGGCGCAGCAGGCTTATGTCAGCTCTGAAGTCTTTCAGGCGCAAAAAGCCGGGGTGAAATCCAACTTTTTCCTCTTCTCTGAACACGGCTATCCCCCTTATGGCGGCATTTTGATTACCCGCCCCGAACTGACCCAGAGCCGCAACGCCGCCATGGCCAGGTTCGTGCGCGCCTCAATGGAGGGTTGGGTGAGTTATCTGCAAAACCCGGCGCCCGGTAATGCATTGATTAAAAAAGACAACCCCAAAATGACCGATGACCTGTTGGCCTGGGGCGTCCAGCAAATCAAACAACACCACCTGATTGACGGCGGCGACGCCGCTACGCAAGGCTGGGGCACCATGACCGAAGCCCGCTGGCAGAAGACCCGCGATTTTATGGTTAACGCCAAATTGCTAAACGCGGACACCGACTGGAAGCAGGCTTATACCACCGAGTTCGTCGAGTCTATGCGGGTCAAACCCTGAGGAGCGTTGCGATGTCATCCCACTCATTACTGATTAAAAATGCGCACGCGATTCTGACCGGTTTGCCGGGGGAGGCGGCGCGCCACGCCGGGCCGGATATTCGCGTCCGGGAAGGCGTTATCGAGGCGATAGGCGCGTTGACCCGACAGCCTGATGAGCCGCTGATTGACGCTCGCGACTGCGTGGTCTATCCGGCCTGGGTCAATACTCATCACCATCTGTTTCAGTCGTTGCTCAAAGCGGAGCCTCTGGGGCTGAACAAAAGCCTTACCGAGTGGTTAAGCGCCACGCCTTACCGTTTTCGCGCCGCTTTTGATGAGCAGACGTTTCGGCTGGCGGTGCGTATTGGGCTGGTTGAGCTGCTGCGTTCGGGCTGCGCCAGCGTTGCCGACCATAACTACCTCTACTGGCCGGGAATGCCGTTCGATCCCTCCGAGATTGTGTTTAGCGAGGGGGAAGCCCTGGGCATGCGCATTGTGCTGTGCCGGGGAGGCGCGACGCAGGGGCGGGCGATTGAGCAAGATTTGCCGCAGGCGCTGCGCCCGGAAAACGTCGAACATTATCTGGCGGATATCGAACGTCTGGTCGGCCGCTATCACGACCCGCGCCCGGCGTCGTTGCGTCGCGTGGTGATGGCGCCGACAACGCTGCTGCATTCGGCGCCGGGGCCACAGCTGCGCGAGATGGCCGGGGTGGCGCGCCGTTTAGGCATTCGTCTGCACAGCCATCTGTCAGAAACGGTGGATTATCTGGATGCGGCGCGGGCCCGATTTGGCATGACGCCGGTACAGTATTGCGCCGAGCACGATTGGCTGGGCGACGACGTTTGGTTTGCGCATCTGGTCAAACTTTTGCCGCAGGAGATAACGATGCTGGGCCAGAGCCGCACCGGGATCGCGCACTGCCCGCAGAGTAACGGGCGTTTAGGCAGTGGTATCGCCGACTTGCCGGCATTGGAAAAAGCCGGGGTGCCCATTTCGTTGGGCGTCGACGGTGCCGCGTCGAACGAGGCGGCCGATATGCAGAGCGAGACGCATGCCGCATGGCTTTTGCAGCGCGCCAGAAAGGGAATGCAGGCTCAGCCGCGCTACGACGGCGGTACCTTCGAAGGTGGCGGCGATGCGGCGACCATCGAAGACGTGGTGCGTTGGGGCAGCAGGGGTGGGGCGCAGATCCTTGGCCTGCAGCAAAGCGGGGCTTTGCAGGTGGGCATGCTGGCGGATATCGCGATTTATCGGCTGGACGATCCGCGTTATTTCGGCCTGCATGATATGGCGGTGGGGCCGGTGGCCTGCGGCGGCCGGGCATCGCTCAAGGCGCTCATGATTAACGGCCGCGTTATCGTCGAAGACGACGTGATACCGGGCCTCGATTTGGCGCAGATGCGTCATCAGGCCATGTCCGCCGTCCGTACTTTGCAGCAACGCGTAGTCGGTTAATTCTATCGATTCAGAAGGAAAATTATTATGACGCAGTCAATTCAATCTCAAGGCTATGCCCTGCAAGAACTGGAAAAGGAAGCGCAAATGGGCGCGATGGGTGAAGAGACTTTTGCCCGCGAGGTTCGCTGCATTGATCTGTCGGACTTTGAGCGGCGCAAAAGCGAGATCGCCGATGAGCTTTGGCAGGCGGCGGTTGAAATCGGTTTCTTTCAGGTGAGCCACCACGGCATTGCGCTGAACGATATCCGCCAGGCATTCAGCATGACCGAGGGGTTCTTCTCGCTGCCCGAGGCGGTGAAAGCGCAGTATCCGCTGGCGCGAAACGCCGGTTGGGAAAATAAGTCCCAGGTGCGCCCTTCGACCAAAATGCCCGACCAGAAAGAGTCTTATCAGATAACTCGCCCGCTGATGGCGGCGCTGTGGCCGAGCGAGCAGGAACTGCCCGGGTTTAAAAACACGCTGCTGGCCTTTGAGTCTCAATGTTGGCAACTGGGGATGAAGCTGCTTTCATGCTTTGCGCTCAAACTCGGTTTCCCCGAGCACTTTTTCGAGCAGGCGCATAACCCCAACCGGCAAACTTACCAGAGCACCCTGCGCATGCTGCATTACTACGCCACTGAACAGTCGCAGCAGGGGATGTGGCGCGCCGGTGCCCATACCGACTTTGACTGCCTGACGCTGCTATTCCAACGCCCCGGCCAGGGCGGGCTGCAGGTTTGCCCGGGGAAAGATCGCGAAAGCCAGTTGTGGACCAGCATCGAACCGCGTGAAGAGGTGATTACCTGCAATATCGGTGACATGCTGATGCGCTGGAGTGACGACCAGTTACCCTCGAATTTCCACCGGGTAAGGAATCCGCTGCCCGGCGAGTATCAGGGCGCGCGCTACAGCCTGGCGTTTTTCTGCCAGGCCAATAAAGACGTCGTTATTCTGGGACCGCAGGCAAAGTACCCGGCGATTAGCGCCGAAGACTATCTGCAACAGCGTATTCAGGCCAATTTTGCGCAGGGATGAGGTTCTAACCCGCGCAACATTGCCATAGGAAAGGGGCCAGTCATGCCGAAATTCTGCTTCCGGGTGGGGCAGGATTTCGGGGGAATATTACAACTGCTGCACCAGCGCTTTCAGTTGCCTGATGAGGGCGCTCTCCGAACCTGCGGCGTCCGGTTTGCCGGTGGACTGCCGGATAACCAGGGTGGTCGGTAACAGGTCGTTAAACGCCTCTTGCGGCTGATTTTCCATGTTCAACAAATGGGTGACCGCACGTTTTCCTATCAGATCAAAGTCCTGCCTCACCGTGGTCAGGGCCGGGTGGAAATACTGGC
>RCUM01000831.1_pt1 | contig 14765 bp, 10 predicted proteins | sample 2166141 | NCBI WGS metagenome assembly RCUM01 (sample SAMN09932756, study PRJNA488358) | compost metagenome | isolation source: compost soil in crotonic acid-enriched | place: Germany: Experimental Botanical Garden
TCACCCCCCGCGCCGGTCACTGGCATCACAGGCCCTATCGCACGCCCCACCACAGCGCCTCAGCTGTGGCCTTGGTGGGGGGCGGCTGTCATATATAGAATATTGCGCGACCATCTTAGAATTAGCTGCGACGCATTTCATGCAGACTCGTCATCAGCATTAGAGGCGACAGTCCTCAACTGGTGCCATATGGGCGCCAATCAATTGAGTATGATTGCTCTATTGAGACTGGTTACGCTTTCTAGCCAATAGTACCTGGCGCACATCCTCAATAGCAGCAGCCAGCAGTACCGGGTCATTTTCCTCTTTTGCAGCCTCCAAGTAAGCTGCGATCTCTTTGTCGCTAGTCAGGTAATCGACCACGTGAAATCTTCTAAACACCTCTTTTTTCATAGCATTTCCTGAAATTTTCCTGGTATGTATAGGGGAAGCCCGCAGGAACAGTTCTGTACACTAAGAAAATTTGTCCATCAATTCATAAGTTTATGGTGCTGGGCACGTCATAGACTGCCCAGTCGTGAATGTCGATATAGAAACAGGTTCACGACAGTCTCTCAGTACAAATAAACAGTTAAATCCACAGTTCAGCAGCAATCTCCACAAGTTTATGCAATGTTTGCTCGAAGATATAACTTTTCCTTGATGTGAACAAAATCACTAATAGTGATATGAAAATTATTGCGACAAGCGTTCAATACGAAGTATAAGGAAAGATGGATACGTTTGATGCTTAGAGCGATATGATGGCAACAAAAAACCCCTACCCATTAAAGAAATACTCTCAGGTAATCAGGCTTCCAGGGGAGCTTTTTGATGATGACAAGCCTAAGGTAGCATGGTGGTATCATGGGGTGTTTAAAAATTCATCAAAAGATTCTCAACCCCATGTGAAGATCATTTTTCGAGAGCTGACTAATGGCATGCTGGGCGACTATTTTTCGCAAAGAGAAGTTCCGATCACTTGGTTAGGTCAAATAAGAATCGGTAGTGTCTGGGAAAAAAACGTATCTCACTATGAGATGATTTTTGAACAAGCAGAGTTCATAGTTGACTTTTCATTTGGAAAATATAGGAATAATTCTTTTTCTTACGCTAAGAGCCTCAATATTCCCCCTCCATTTCCTCCTGAGACATACAAACTAGGATATCAACCAGATAGCAACTGGATGATAGAATTTGGTTTGCCATCGACAGGAAAACTGGTTGTCCCATGCTTAGAGTTTTTCTCTAGATGCTATGGCCGTTCTTCAGAAATAAAAAGAGTACTAACTACTTACGCCTGGGATGTTCCTAATGGGGCTAAAGATAGATTTTATGCACCATTAAATGAACCAGAAGTAAGCGGTGTTTGGAAAGTAAAACTTAGGCGCCGATTTATTAATAGTGACGTCGTCTTCTTAGCACATTTGAAGTACGATAAAAAACATGCACAAAAACAAGCCAAGTCAATTTTTAGTACTTTAGACGTCGCACATCATAATAAGAAAGATAGTTCAAAGCTTGGTCCACACTTTTTGAGAATCAATACTTGGTTTCAAGAAAAAACAAAAATGATCGTCAGAGGGATCCCATTTGATGATGGCAAGAGCTTTTTAGCGTTACATGTGGTTGGCTGTGGAGAACCCGGAGGTCTTGATATTGAACGCTCTAGAGAGAATGCCAATAACCCACTAACTAAAGGAACTGACTTGGCTCCAACTGCATACTCTGGGGCTCCAGTAAAGCATTTAATAACACCTCCTTCTATTGTTGACCTTACTGGTGATATTGATCCACAACATGCCGTGTCTGCAATTGAACTTCATGATGAAGATTTTATTATTACAGGAAAGCCAAGGTATGTAATAGATGTGAGAAACAAAGAATCACAGTATTCAGCTGGAGTAAGAGGCGGGGGGCTTGATGCAACAAATTATTCCACGGGTGAACCGATAGGTTCAAATGGTTCAACCGGCTATGCATCTATACATGCCGGGCAAATTTTAGAAACTCATGGTATTCTTCGTGATATGTGGAATGCAGTGAAATTTCTTAAACAAAGGCACTCACAAAGAATCAAATCTGTTACGTGGTACTGTGCAGATCATACATTCTCACATCATGATGAGTTTTCTCTTATTCCAGCAAGAGAGTTCCCTCATTCTGAAGATATAGAGACCAGTATTCGTAACTGGGTTTATATTAATTCTTTAAAAACACAAGTTCGGGGCTTTCTTGTAATAAAAATAGTCATCGACTCGATATCTATTTTTATCGTTGAGATTCAGCGAAAGCTTAGGAAAACTAAAGACAAACATGGTAATACATATCAAGCCGAAGAGCCATTCCAAGGTCTAGTATTTAAATTAAAAAATGAATCAGACCTAGATGAATGGTTAGGTGACTTATTTAGCAATATTAGACATGCTGAGGGTGTTTTCAAAAAAATTAGCGGTACATGTCCAGGGATGGCAGATACCTTCTCTCATGCTGAGTCTAAAAATGAAGAAGTAACATGTGAGAACACTGTACTTTTAGCACTACGAAAGTTAAATATAAATCTGTAAAATAACTCCATAATAGATATGGCATCATTAAAATTTATTCAATGCGAGACGATATGAGCATTATTTTAAACAAGGTTATTATACATGAACTAGTAAAAGAACAAAGAGAGGGGATTAAACCCTCCGTAATTAGGGAGCATGTTATCAATGCCACAAACCCTTCAATTATAAATCTGGTTGAAGGTGTTGTAGGGTTATATGGAAAGAAAAACAACAGTTCTCAATATGGAGTGTTTAAAACAGGAGAGGGAAAAGGGGACTTCCCATCAGCATTTAACAAATATTACAGCCATAAGAATGCTACTGACAATGAATTTAGAAAAATATCATTGATAGGAATGGAAGAGTTATTTAAAAGAGCAGAAAGCGAATCACTTTCTAGCGGTGGTTATATATTATTTGCCGACTACATTAGTAATGATCTACGTTATTTCATTACAGCAATGATAAAGCAAAAGCCGGGTTATAAAATAACTGGCGAGCTGAGCATAGAGGACTTGGAGTATATTGACCTCAGTCGACTTCATCAAGCATCTAAGATTAGCTTCGATAAATATGGGGAATATCAAAATTCAAATGAGTTAGAACGACAGGATATCAACTATCTTAGCTTTGTAAGCCCCGCAAGTAATAAAACATCTGGATACTTTATCTTAGCTTTCGGATGCCAAGCTGGAGCTCCATCCGCACGAGCCACGCAGGCTGTTGTTAATGAAAGCGTGGCATATTTTCAGAAAAATGATGAATTAAAAGATTACGCAATACCATTACGCACCAAGCTTTATGACTACCTCGAGAGTAAGCGCGACACCCAAGATTCTGCTAAACTTTCAGAGATAGAAAAGATCGCGAGGCAATTTTTCCCTGCCGATAGTGCAGATAAGCACGCAGAAAATCTTGTCGAGCATTTAAATAGCGACGCGATTGGTGTACCATACGAGTTTGTTGTCAACAAGTCCAAACTCCAAAAAATGACACATATTGTGTATAGAGGAGACGACTTGCAGATCGTTTTTGATAAGGATGATCTTGGTCGAGATCATGGAGCAAAGTATTGTTTCACTGGAGATAAACTCGTGATAAATGAGCTTCCGGAAGCACTTAAAGAGATGTTGAACGAACATTTCAAACCAATGGCAAATTGAAATGTCTCTGCGTGATGTAGTTGTTATTTATAGAGCATGTAATCGCCCCACTCTAAATAATAGTATTTTTGAAGGAGCGTTTACCGTTTCGGACGAAAATCGAAATAGTTTCGACGCTTTACTCACGGCTGCATCCACAGGGAATAATAGTGGCCATGGCAGATTGATCCGAGCTGTGGCCAGTAATGGTAACGACCTAAGAGATACCCCTCGAACATTGATTGACGGCGAGATAATCAATATATCTTATCGCCTGGCATTTAGTTCTTCTGAAAAGTTTTATAATGACTTATCCTCTCTCCTCGCGTCCCCAATCCGTATGGAGCTAAAATTACCATCTTCGTTTTACATTTTAGACCGGGATTTATTTTTTTCTTCTGATAGTGACCGTCAAGAGAGCCATGAAATACATCAGCTACAAAAAATATGTGTTCTTGTCCAAGGTCTATCTAGGCTTGCGCATTATCATGATAAGAAAATAATAGACGACCAAAGTAAGTTAGTATTCCTTTCTACAGAAGATAAAACACCACATCCAATAGTTCTCGATGTTGAACTCACCGATGATATAATGAGTGCAAATCTTGATGACCTTTCACTATTAACATCAATATTATCATCAGATGCTGTTTTAGATCCTCATTATCAACCTAAGAAAAGCATTTTATATAGTTCAATCTATGAGTTTGTAAAAGGAATGGAGCCGAAAGCTGCATTCAAAAAAATTTCAGAAAACTGGGCTGCGTTTGCAGAGATATATCAAAACAATCTAGGTACCTATCTTAGTGGTTTTGCATTTCATAAGGTCAGAAAAGAAATTGCCGAGGCTGAGATAAAAATTGCAGAGCAGCTTTCAAAAATCACCAGTGAGCTAATTGGTAAATTATTCTCTATTCCAGTATCGTTAGCAGCAATTGTTGCTATGTTTCATAAGGATAGCTCTATATTTACCAGTATACTCATTGTTTTAGGCTTACTGATTGCAGCTGTCCTCGTTGTAGGTGTAATCATCAACCAATCAGCACAACTTGAGTCAGTAAAGCATTCAAAAAAAATGATGGACCTGTCATTTGAAGGAAACAAAAGCAACTATCCTGAAAAACTAAAAGAGGACATCAATGACATGTCCGTAAGGTTAAACTCAAATATAAAAAGTGCAACCTATTGGCTAATTACATATAGGCTTCTTGCTTGGCTTCCTGCTATCGTAGGTACAATCACATTTTTTATTATATATCGACAATAAGAAAATCAGTTAAGCCTTGCTCATCTATATTAGGTGGCAGTGTTACACTGCTATTATTTACTTTTTAATCTTTATAACACTCATCTCAAATAAATTAACTTTCACTATTCATCGTCATTTTTTAGTATGATACAGTCAAAAATATTTAGGCCAAAGCACAAGAGCTAACCATCATGACAAATGCATCTTCGCTGACATCATATATACGTTTTAATCTTAATCAGCTAGGGGTAAATAATGGTCATCATGAGTTTGAGCATCTAGCTAGGCATCTCGCAAAAGCTCGTGTACATAGTAATATTATTCCAGCCACTGGACCAGTAAGTGCCGGTGGAGATGGTGGTCGTGATTTTGAAACTTATAAAACAGATCATGTTTACCCGCTGACGACAGATGACACATTTGTCAATATGTCTTCCGGAAACAACGCCGTTGCATTTGCCTGCTCTTTACAAAAAAAAATAATCCCAAAAATAAAAAAAGATTTGCAAAAAATAATCGATGTTGGCGGATTCAGCAAACTAGTATATTTTTGTGAAGAAGATATTCCTGTTGCCAAAAGGCAAAAACTTGACGAATATGCAAAAACTCTAGGAATCATATTACAAATATTTGATGGTAGTGCAATTGCTGATATGCTCTCTGATAGAGATACATTTTGGATTGCTCAGCAATACTTAAAAATATCATCTGATCAAATGCCTCGCTCATGTGATGATCCTGATTGGTATGCAGCACTTATTATTAAATGGAAGAATTCAACTCCATTGATATTTAGTCAAGCAGACTTCTATGAGATACAACTTGGGATACGATATACAACATTCGATCATCATACTCGCCAAGATTTGAATTTTTGGCTAAGCCATATTCGTCACTATTTGGTCAAGACCATCCCACGAAATATCCAGCGAGTAGCAGAATATGAGATTGTGGTTGCAACTTATCGAGGTAAAGGTATTTTTGACGATCTTTATGATTTGGTAGAGGATTACTATTCAGATTTCGATGATTATCTCAGCTCAGGTGACTTGGAAGATGCTGTCACACTACTTATTTACATCTATAGCGCTTATGTTAGAGGCATTCACCATGAATCAGCTGAATATATTTTTAATTTAAAGAGAAAAATAACCACCTTACTTGAAGAAAATCTCACCATCGCACCCGGGCCAGGTAGAAGTAGTGACCTTCTTCGCCTTCTTGGTAATTTACAAAGTGTGCCTGATTCGGATGAAGATATTCCAGATATAAAGCGTAGTGCCGATTATTGGTTGCGTATGCTTGAACAGGCTAAAAAAACTCCTTTATTCCCGATTGAAAGATTCAACAGTTATTTAACAAAAATATTTTCATGTCATGAGAATTATTCTGAACTAGCTTGTTTAACTACAGAGGTTGATGAACTGCTTGCTACTCGAGTGGGATCTAAGACAGCAGGGAAAAATGCAGAAAGCAGAGGAGATCGTTACTTAGAACACGGCGATATACTGCCCGCGCTAAAAGAATTTCACCATGCAAGGGTTCGTCTATTCACTGGAGATAGCAAAGCAGAGGTTCTTGGAGTTGTATTAAAAATTTCTGAGTGTTACCGCCAACTCGGACTAGCTTACGCAGCCAAGTATTATGCTCTTTCAGCGGCCTGGTTTAGTTTAATGGAACAAGATCAAAAAAATAAACTTCCATTTTGTTTGCTTACAGCAGCAAATACTGAATATACTGCTGGTAATTTTCTTGGGTTTTCTCATTTGTTATTTTTAGGCATTGTAGCAAACATAATCCATATGCCTGATCCTTTCGATATTAAGAAACACCCTCTTTTATTAGATAACATATTACAACTTCAAGCACTATTAGGATTATTAAAAAGAACGAACCCTGATTCATTTAAACAAATTGAATCTAATTTCTCAAATTGGCCTGAAGAGTTAGGTTGCCCATATAAAAACTGTGATTATTTAGAAGCATTTTGGAATATAGAGCCTGTTAACGATCTTCTCAGAAATCTGAGTGACGATTTGATTGATCATCCTTGGGGAGATATAAGTTTCACACGTAATGTCAGATGGACTGCTTTGGGTATAAATTGGAATTGTTCCTTTGAAAATACCCATGAGTCAACAGTAAATGCAGAGCAATTTATTTCTCAGTCACAACTTGTCCTTGCGACATTGGCGGTAGAAAATATAGATTTAGTTCTTGTTCCAGTAAAAATAAATATCATTTTCTCTATTGCCAATGACCTTTCCAAGATGGAGATTTATAGTCCTAAAATTGAAAATGGTGAATGGATTATACAGATCAACTCACCCGTGTCATACTCTGAAGATTTTGATCAAAAACAGATAGTAATTGAATTTTTATCTACGATACTTAGGCCATTTTCTCTTTTAAATGACCACGACTATATGGAATTGACCAAGAAACATTTTAAGTCAACTATAGAGGTTTCATTTAACTTCCGTTCATTTAGAGAGGTTTTTCTTGAATTCACCCCAAATGACTCATTTATAAAGACAGCTAGAGAAAATCCACAAGCAATATATGAGTGCACTGACTTCAATAGTCAAAAATTCAATTTCATCAAAAAGCGCTCTGGTTTGTCGCCCAACTATAACCACCAAAAATCCATTAATAGAATAGCGGATAGATACTCTGCTGCTATTCCTTTCATTCGCTTCACCGTGAAAAAACTGATGGCAAATAAAAATATTTTTGAAACCTTAAAGACTTTACATGATGATGGCATGAAAGATTGGTATATCTTGTCGCTGATATATTCTAGAGCAATGGAGAAACGGATAACTATTCCGGAGCATTTACCCTCAGAAATGAAAAATAAATTATTTATGGATTCAGCAATTAAAATTAGGGGATTTGTTGAAACTCATGATTCTGCTCTTAGTCATGAGATATTCGACCCAGATATGCTATCAATTTATGAGCATGCATATTTTCCATTACTTCTGATTGCCTTTGACTTGAATAGTAACTTTGATTTATGCCAAGATCCGGCGTTGTTGGACATTCTTAAGGAGCGATATAACTTATGTGTAGATGATGTTGAGCATGAAGATATATTCTCTTGGCATTAGCCAATAGATATAACCATGCTTTCTAGTATCATTATCATTTGATGGGGTGTTAGAACTATTGCGTATGTCATGTAGGTTGAGTAACCTTCGCATGAAATTCATATGGCAGCCAATAAACGTCATTATTCCAAGTGATTGCTAATCCACCATCTACTTGGATAATGTCTGCATCCTTTACCATCAGTCCAACGCGTTTGTTTAGCCCATGAAAATACGCGAGAGCAACTGGTAACCACTTTTTTTTGAACTCATTGTCATTACCACCTTCTTTCATCAGTGCCAACAGCTCAGACTCTAATCTCTTTCGCCGTTGAAGTTGTGCTCTACCTAGATCGACTTTTGGTAAAGCAATCTTGGCACCATGCACCTCACGTAGATATCGCACAAACCCCGAGATAGCAGCCCGTTGGCCAGGTGCCTTCGCTAGGTAGACATCAAGTGCATCTTGATCTGGTGGAATACGCTTCATCTCAGCCGCCTTGTGGAGTAGTGCTCCAGCGGGTGACAGGGCAAGCCGAACTGAGTGCAATATCATCTTGCCTGCATTCATGTTCTCCATAAGAGCCTTGTGATAGCCCTCAAGGAGCGCTCGTTCCTTCGTCCCCTTAGCGAAGTTGTCCACTGTGACGGCAATACGCCGAAGATCGGAATCATCAGCCTTTGCCGCAGCATCAGGCACCACGAGTCCTGTTACCTCCATCCACCGCATGGGTAACAACACTCGTCGAAGCTTGGCGGTACCGAAGTGTGTCAGCAACACTGAAAACTCGGGGAAATCCTTCCAAATGCGTTCTACCTCCGTGAAGAACTGCAGATAGCGGTGAATTGTCAGAGTGGCCTTGTGCTCACCCACCAGATCCATGAGCCAGTGGCCAAAGGCTTCAAAATGTGTCGCCATTCTAGGCACAGAAAAGGCAGCACAATCCATTTGGATACGCTTTTCCAACAACTCCCGCCAATAGCAATACTTGCATTGGCTACCATATCCAGCTGGCATAAGTTTCTGGCACTTCGGACAAACTACCTCCCCAATATCAAGGCATGTGTTGCATAGCATGCGACCGTCTGGATTCTCCAACAGCCACCGATAGCGGGTACAGGCTTGGCATGTACCATAATCAGCTCGAGCACATTTCGGGCAAATGCGGTGTTCATGCCCAAGACGGCTCACCCGGGTAAGCCTTGCCGAAAGTATGCCGCATACTTCACACGGTGAGGGCTTTCGGAAATATGTTGAACAGGCATTACAAACTGGACCATAGAGCGTGATCTTTCCGATGGGGTAGTTGGCCTTTCCGCAACGAATGCAAGGTCTGTCATTCTCACATTTTCGACAAACGGAAATGGGGTCACTATCAGGAAGTCGAGCGCGCGCCCCGCATTTTGGACAAATCCGGCGCTTGAACACGCGGGTATAGCAGGTCGAGCAGTAACGATGCCCCTTGTAAATGCGATGTGTCTTGATCATTTTCCGACCGCACTCATCACAGATCAGAGGAATTAGAGTAGCTTGCATCGGATTACCAGCTAAAGCTTACGTTGCAAGCGAGCGAACATGCGCATGACGGTCTGACGCGAACGCGGCCTATTCACGTTTCCCTGCGTTTTACGTGTCCGGGAAATACTCTTTCCTGGTAGTGTTTCGATAAGTGCTGTGATCAAATCTGGAACCTGATGGTTCTGATAATGAAGGGACTCTTTGGTGAGCTGTGCCCCCATAGCCGAGGCCAGAAAGCACTCTGGTCCGACATCAAGCATTTTCCCAGCTCCAGTGAGCAATAGCGCTCTCTCCTCAACAGGCAAAAGCTCAAGTGCAAGCCCGGTCGCAGGCGACCACAGACTGTCAGTGTTCACACCCAGCATATTTACGAATCTCAAAAGCCCTTCATTCTTCATGAGAGCAACCTTCCGCAGGAGCATAACAAAGTACCGGGAAAGCTCGAACCAACCGCAAGTATCAAGCTTCTCTGTACCGTAGCGCCCCAGTCCTGTCCTCAGAACCTGATCGGCAGTCTGCTGGAAAGCACACACAGCCAGTGGAAGTGCTACGGAATTGGCTTTACGCAGGTCGGACTTACACGTTGCGCATATCGCCAAATGGCAATCTTCCGCCGATAATCTGTGGGGCTCCAAGGGGGCATTGCATGTCGAGCACCGGTCCAGGAGGAGTACGCCATGCGTCGGGCAACACGTATGCCATGCTAGGCGCCATTGCTGGCGGTAGTAGGGCTTCCTGTCTTCCTTAAAGCAACAGGCGCAGTATTGCAGACCTCCATGATGTTTTCGGTTCCTCGAACCCAACGCAAGCACCCAGGGCCAAATAGGAAAATGATCGAGAGATACCGATGTGATTGCCGATGCAATGGGGTGAAGGGTCGCCATTTCAAACGTCAATACATCGATACCAGAGCTCCCTGCCAGCGTAGAAAGTCGATCCTCACTCAAGCCACGATCAGGATCACTCGTCCAAACCCTCCAGCGAGGCCAAAGCGCGCCAGTAAGCACCAATGGGTCGCATCCCTGAGCTAATGCAGCCCTCGTAAGCCAGGAAGAAAAAAGTTCATCCGGCAAAAGGGAAACGGGCACAGCCCAACGGGTACTCACGCCATCAGCTCTCGGATGCCGCGTGTCGGTCGAACCCAGGCCTTGCTCTCTATGATGGCCTTATCAATTTGCTCCTTCCCACTCTTGGCCGCCTCCTTAGCACATTCAACCAGGAGGCAGTGGAGGTTACCGATGTTGCCCTCGGAAATTGCATGCAGCGCGGTGGCGAGTTCTGGTTGGTGTAAACGGGAAGGATTCTTCAACGGCAATACCTTCTCGAAGTCGGCCAAAAGACGCTGGAAATCCGGATTCAGCTCCCAGACGGGCAGACTCATGACATCAAAACGACTGGCGTGCTGTGGATCGGAGTGTAAGACCCGCACAGCCTCACGAGTACCGACACCGACGATAGGAATGGCAAGCTCGTTACAAAGCAACTTGATAGCGTTCATCACTTCTCTCTGTTTGACGGCAGACCCAGTGAGAAGTGAGTGAAACTCGTCAATGATGAGCATACGCACATGGCATGCTCGGAAAAGATGGATGACCTGATAGCGCAACTTAGATACTGGGTCAGTTGCCCGGTACGGCGTAAAAAAACGTTCTAGGATGGAAATATAGAGACTTTTTTCATCGGCGCTAGGCGGAGCCTCTGCGAGGATGATTGGCTTCACAGGATCCGCATCCTCGTTGACGTAACCTTGTCCACAAAGATCGAAAAAGCGTCGAACAATGGTGGTCTTGCCATTATTGGGATCCCCCACGAGGAGGAGATTAGGCATGCGTGGCCGTACCGGCTTATGCAGCAGACCTTGGAGAGTATCCATGGCTTGCTGGGCAGTCCTGTAACCAATCCAACGCGGTTCATCCAGAAACTCGATGCGCTCCTTATCGGAAAGCAACATGATGTGATGGAAATCTGGGTGGATGTGCTTGTAAGAACTCATGCGATGTCTCCGAAGGTATCGATGTCACCGTCAATGAGACCGGTGAAAGCTTGCCGGGAGGAGACTTCCGCCTGAGTTGACTTAGCTGGTAGTGGCACCGCCGGTGATATGTTCTTTTCGTGCTCTTTACGTCTCTGCGCTTGACGCCGGGCCTTCTTGGTTCGTTCTTGGGCCTCTTCGACATACGTTCGCAACTCAGTGATAGCACGTAGAATGCCATGCTCATTGACACTGGCCACGCCCTCACGTTTCAACTTTTCCTTTGCCTGCTGGTATTCCCAAATACTCATAGCTGGTAGAGATTGGTCGGCGAAGGGAATCTTGAAATATTGCTGGAGTGCTGGGTCAAAGAACCAGATGGCACTGATGTCCCGAGGATCGCGTCGAAAAATGAGATCCAATTTCTTCTTAGTTTCCGAATCCTCTATGTTGATCCACGGACGCAAGGCCTCGGCATAGTAGCTCATGCCGTCGATGGTAACGCCGAAGGTCTGTACGGTACGCCGGAAGGCTGGCAGGAAATCAAGAAGTATCGTCAACCGGTCTCCTGGCCTTGGCGGCACACCAACACCCTGAAACCCACTATTGCCAAAGATGCCAATCTCCCACTTTTTCAGGGGAGTCATGCCGATGGAAGCATGTAGGCGCTGGTGATAGACCTTACAAATCAGCGTTACCAACCAAGTCTCAAACTCGGACTTGGTCATAGCTGCATGCTTCTCAGCATCGTAGCCTTCACGAGCCTTAATGGACGAAAATGTAGTACCTGGGAGGTCGTGGATCTCGCGCAGCAAAGTGCCAAGCATCCGTTCAATATGTCCACCGTAGCGCGGTTGTTTGACCGGTCTGAACTCCAGATTGATACCGTAGGCAAGACACGACTGCTGAAAGTTGTTCGAACGAAAGTCTGCGCCATTATCAACGTGAATTGTTCTGGGGACACCCCAGATAGGCCACGAGGTGTCCACCTTATGAAGCAAAAGCCAGTCGTCTTTGGGTAGCATTGAATGGGCTACACACATAGCGACAGACGTTTCCGAAGGCGGATCAAAGGATAGGTAATAGCCGGTTACCATACGGCTATGCACGTCCATCGCAAGCGTGATCCAAGGACGGCCTATTGGTTTCCGATATATATCATCGACCAGGATTATATCTGCTGGCGTATGGTCAATCTGCACGACTGCAAGCGGATAATCGGCGTTCGGGAAGCTACCAGGGACAGGCTGGAACTTATTCAGTGCTTTTTCCTTGAACCCCCGTCCCCGTAGTCGCGCCTTCTCCGAGACTTTGGCGATGCGCGCCCGGATGGTCATGTGGTTAGGCGGTTTGATACCACGTTCAGCGCACAAACGTTGGACTTCCATGATCGTCTTCTGGGCTGTAGGGCGCTGTACTGTTAGGTAGTAATCCCTGATCGTCTTTTCGATAATCTCGTCACAATCCGGGGAAATGCGACTTTTTCCCTCCTGCCAGCCACGTTTCTTTGGAATCAGTGCAGTCACGGTGCCGTAGGCGTTGTAGCGTTGCAGCCAACGATAAAGGGTTGAAGGATCAATATTCAGCTCTTTCGCCCTGCGTTCTGCCTCATCACGACCAATTTGGAGCTTACCAACGAGTGGACTGATCGCTGCAAAACGCTGTTGTGCTATTTGCCAATCCTCATCAGCGATCTCTGCAAGATCTTGGTTAACCTGGAGCTTGGTATCCTTGATGTCGGCTACTGGCCGTAAGTCGCCAATCCTCAGAGCGGTGCTACGTCCCGTCTCAGCAGCAACACCAATGACAGACTCAAAATCTAGAATCTGTGCGATCTGATAAACGATATTGTCCTGTTGTACGAAAGAACCCACATCAATTTTGATCCGTTTCCGGTTGGGTTCAAAAGCCATATTCGGTATTTCGACTTCATCATTCTTATTCATTTGTAGGGATCCACAATTCACTGAATTCGTTGAGTGGTCGGCTGATATCGCAATCCAACTTTCGGGTTGCTAGCAGGTGCCAAAGGTGTGCAATGCCCTCAGCCCGATAGATCCCCATGAAATGACGGGCAAGCAGGTAATCCATTGTTGCGCACCCCATGTGGCGGACAGTCTCAAGCACCCACTGACTTTCCTCGGCCGAGAACGGCATCCGTTTGTAGCGCTCTAGGAAGCGAATGTTGTCGAATGTCTGGTCCCGAATACGGGACTCGTCACAGATATGAAACTCCCACCCCTGGGACTGCGCATAGCTCCATGCAGCCTTCCATTTCGGCAACCACTCACGCCAGTGCTTACGCCATTCCGTCTCAGGCTTAACTTCTACGAGCACAGGCTTGGGATAGTCATCGTAGGAATGGCTACCCAGGCGGTAATAGACAAGGAAATCGGGAGTATATGTGTAGGCCCGGCCATTTGATGAAACGAAAGGAATCTCTGCTGGCTGTGGAATCACATCCAATACGTTGAGAGAGAATTCAGTACGGATCAAAAAATCACGCTCCAATGTGGATTCATATGCAACCCTTGAGCTTCCGCGGAAAGCATACACCCCCGAGACGCTACGGCGCGTGGGCTTGATTTTACGCATCTGTCTGGGTTTCACTTCATCGCAGCTATTTGTATGCATAGCGCTCCTCATTGCACTTAATCATCAGATTTTTGTCGCAATAATTTGTATACGAACGATATTCATTCGTTGGCTTTAGGCCAACAGTGTTGCACTTATTTCCATATATTACAGCGGCAGCCACCCGAGGCCAGGGGAAATCTCCCTGGCCCACAACGGAGTGCTGTTTCTCGACGAGCTCCCCGAATTTGAGCGCAAGGTGCTCGACTCCCTGCGAGAACCGCTGGAGACCGGCCACATCACCATCAGCCGGGCCGCCCGCCAGGTGGACTTCCCCGCCCGCTTCCAGCTGGTGGGCGCCATGAACCCCAGCCCCTGCGGCCACTACGGGGACGGCCAGACCCGCTCCAGCCCGGATCAGATACTGCGCTACCTCGGCAAGCTCTCGGGCCCCTTCCTCGATCGCTTCGATCTGACGGTGGAGGTGCCGCTGCTGCCCAAGGGCAGCTTGACCGGCAAGGCGGAGCGAGGGGAGTCGAGCCGGCAGATCCGTGAGCGGGTGCTGGGCGCGCGGGAGCGCATGCTGAGCCGCAATGGCAAACTCAACAATCTGCTGGATAGTCGAGAAATAGAAGATATTTGCCGCTTATCACCGCAAGATGCCGAATTTTTGGAGAACGCCATCCAGA
>RCUM01000833.1_pt1 | contig 14731 bp, 11 predicted proteins | sample 2166141 | NCBI WGS metagenome assembly RCUM01 (sample SAMN09932756, study PRJNA488358) | compost metagenome | isolation source: compost soil in crotonic acid-enriched | place: Germany: Experimental Botanical Garden
CTGGCCCGAAAGCACCGGACAAGGCCGCTGACCCGATCATCGTCCACCCGGACGTGCGCCGCATGCTGCTGACCATGAAGGCCTTCGCCGAAGGCAACCGCGCCATGGTCTACTTCACCGCCAAGCAGGTGGACATCGTCAAGTACAGCCAGGACGAGGAAGCGCGCAAGCAAGCCGATGCCCTGCTGGCGTTCATGACCCCGATCGCCAAGGCGTTCATGACCGAAGTCGGTTTCGAGGCCGCCAACCATGGTGTGCAGATCTACGGTGGGCATGGCTTCATCGCCGAGTGGGGCATGGAGCAGAACGTGCGCGACAGCCGTATCTCCATGCTGTACGAAGGCACCACCGGCATCCAGGCCCTGGACCTGCTCGGCCGCAAGGTGCTGATGACCCAGGGCGAAGCGCTGAAGGGCTTCACCAAGATCGTGCACAAGTTCTGCCAGGCGCAGGAAGGCAACGACGCGGTCAAGGAATTCGTCGAGCCTTTGGCTGCGATCAACAAAGAGTGGGGCGAGCTGACCATGAAGGTTGGCATGGCGGCGATGAAGGACCGCGAGGAAGTCGGTGCCGCTTCGGTCGACTACCTGATGTACTCCGGTTATGCCTGCCTGGCTTACTTCTGGGCCGACATTGCCCGCCTGGCTGCCGAGAAACTGGCTGCCGGCACCAGCGAAGAGGCGTTCTACACCGCCAAGCTGCAGACCGCTCGCTTCTACTTCCAGCGCATCCTGCCGCGTACCCGCACTCATGTGGCGACGATGCTGTCTGGCGCGGGCAACCTGATGGCGATGAAGGAAGAAGACTTCGGCCTGTCCTGCTAAACAGCTTTAGCTATACAGGAAACCGTCTGCCCTGACTGGCAGGCGGTTTTTTTTGTTTTTTTGAGTGACCAGTTAATACTATTTGGTCATGTGATGACCCTATGTGTCAGAAAAGTTGTTCGGTTACACTCGATACATCCCTGCTGCGGTTCCCCGAGACCGCTCCGACCCTACCAGCGAGAGGTTGTCATGGCTGACTATAAAGCGCCCCTGCGCGACATGCGCTTCGTTCTCAATGAAGTTTTCGAAGTGGCCAAGCTCTGGTCGCAGTTGCCCGGCCTGGCTGAACTGGTCGACGAAGAGACCGCGCTCGCCGTGCTCGAAGAGGCCGGCAAGGTCACTGCCCGCAGCATCGCACCGCTCAGCCGCGCTGCCGATGAAGAAGGCTGCCATTGGGACAACGGCGCGGTGCGCACGCCCGCCGGTTTTATCGAGGCCTACAACACCTACGCCGAAGGCGGCTGGGTCGGGGTGGGGGGCGACCCGCTGTTCGGCGGCATGGGCATGCCCAAGGCGATCTCGGCCCAGGTCGAGGAGATGGTCAATGCCTCGAGCCTGTCGTTCGGCCTGTACCCGATGCTGACCGCCGGTGCCTGCCTGTCGATCAATGCCCACGCCAGTGAAGCGCTGAAAGAGCAATACCTGCCGAACATGTATGCCGGCGTTTGGGCCGGCTCCATGTGCCTGACCGAGCCGCATGCCGGTACCGACCTGGGCATCATCCGCACCAAGGCCGAGCCCCAGGCCGATGGCAGCTACAAGGTCAGCGGCACGAAGATCTTCATTACCGGTGGTGAGCACGACCTGACCGAGAACATCATCCACCTGGTGCTGGCGAAGCTGCCGGATGCGCCGGCGGGGGCCAAGGGTATTTCGTTGTTCCTGGTGCCCAAGTTCCTGGTCAACCCAGACGGCAGCCTGGGTGAGCGCAATCCCGCCACGTGCGGCTCGATCGAGCACAAGATGGGCATCCAGGCTTCGGCCACCTGTGTGATGAACTTCGATGAAGCCGTCGGCTACATCGTCGGTGAGCCGAACAAGGGCCTGGCGGCCATGTTCACCATGATGAACTACGAGCGCCTGGGCGTAGGGATTCAGGGCCTGGCATCGGCCGAACGCTCCTATCAGAACGCCGTGGAATACGCCCGTGACCGTCTGCAGAGCCGTGCGCCGACCGGTGCGCAAGCCAAGGGCAAAGCCGCCGACCCGATCATCGTGCACCCGGACGTGCGTCGCATGCTGCTGACCATGAAGGCCCTGATCGAAGGCGGCCGTGCGTTCTCCACCTATGTGGCCATGCAGCTCGACAGCGCCAAGTACAGCGAAGAGCCAGCCACGCGCCAGCGCAGCGAAGAGCTGGTGGCGCTGTTGACGCCCGTCGCCAAGGCTTTCCTCACCGACCTGGGCCTTGAGTGTGCGGTGCATGGCCAGCAAGTGTTCGGCGGCCATGGCTACATTCGTGAGTGGGGTCAGGAGCAGTTGGTGCGCGATGTGCGCATTACCCAGATCTACGAAGGCACCAACGGCATCCAGGCCCTCGACCTGATGGGGCGCAAGGTGGTTGCCAGCGGTGGGGCGTATTACCGGCTGTTTTCTGACGAAATTCGCCAGTTCATCGCCAGTGCCGGCAGCGATCTGGAAGCGTTTACCCAGCCGTTGGGCGCGTCCCTCGATCAGCTCGACGGGCTGACCGAGTGGGTGCTGGACCAGGCAAAGGGCAACCCCAACGAGATCGGTGCCGCGTCCGTGGAGTATCTGCATGCCTTTGGTTATGTCGCCTACGGCTATATGTGGGCGTTGATGGCGCGTACGGCCAAAGCCGCCAAGGGTGATGAGGCGTTCTACGCCGGCAAGCTTGGCACCGCGCGATTCTACTTTGCGCGGCTGCTGCCGCGGGTGCAGTCGTTGGTGGCTTCGGTGAGGGCGGGGAGCGAGTCGTTGTACCTGCTCGATGCCGAACAGTTCTGAAATACCTGTGAGACTCTCTTGTAAGCTTTTTCCTACATGACGTGGTGACTTTTCTCCACTGTTCTCAGATTGGATCCACGGTTAATCTTTACCACATGGACGTTGCGCAGGAAGCGCAAAGGACAGATCAAGGAAGACGACGAAGGACCACCTGCCAGGATGGCGGGGCGATACGGATGTCACAGGGAAACAGTCTGGAAAACCCCGCTTCGGCGGGGTTTTCTTTGTGCGCGTGTTTTTCAGGCGAGCACGTCCAGCGGCGAACCGCCGAGGTGGCGAGCGTCCGTCTCTTCCTCCAGTAGCGTGCGCAGCAACTCGACCGAGGCCTGCTGGCGCTGGGCATCACGAAACACCAAGCCAACCTTGAGCGGCACGCGTGGTTCACTCAGGGGTTTCCACAACAGCCCCTGATCATCCTCGGCAGCTTCCTTGGCACGCCCCGGCAGGATCGTCGCCAGCGCCGTATGGGCCAGGCTGTCGAGAATCCCTGCCATGTTGTTCATCTCTGCCTGAACCTGCGGCCGACGGCCCTGGCTGGCCAACTGTGCCTGCCAGATCTGCCGTATCTGGAATTCTTCGCCCAGCATCAACATGGGCAGTTCTGCAGCCTGCCTGATCGAGACCTTCTTGAAGTCCTTCAGCGGATGGGTATCGGGGATGACCAGTTGCAGTTCGTCTTCGTACAGCAGCAGGCCGTGAAGGCCGGGTTGGCGCGGTGGCAGGTAGCTGATGCCGATGTCCAGGCTGCCATTGAGCAAGCGCCGCTCGATCTCCAGGCCCGACAACTCATAGATCTGCACCACGAGATGCGGTTGCGCCCTGCGCAGGCGCTCCAGCAACTGCGGCACCAGGCTTGGGCGCACAGTCTGCAACACGCCGATGGCCAAGGTGCGCAACGACTGGCCCTTGAAGTTGCGCATGGCTTCATGGGCCCGCTGCAGGCCATCGAGCAAAGGCAGGGCGTGGTTGTACAGGGTATGGGCGGCGAGTGTCGGCAGCAGGCGCTTGTTGCTGCGTTCGAACAGGCTCAGGTCGAGGCTGTGTTCCAGTTGGCGGATCTGCTGCGAGAGCGCGGGCTGGGACAGCGACAGGCGCTCGGCGGCACGGCCCACATGACCTTCTTCATAGACCGCGACGAAATAGCGCAGTTGGCGGAAATCCATAAGTAACGCTTATCGAAAATGCTGGAAAAACGGAATGGTCGTAAACCGCTGTGAAGCCTAGTCTATCGCCGTATTCCAGCGGGTTACAGCGATCATTACGGTGATTGTTACCGTGGATGAAAAACACTTTTGATAGGCAAGGCAAAATATAGAGGTCGGCCTTCAGACCGACCCGTTGGCCGCCCTTTACCGTGATTGGTTGGAGCCCTGATGAACCTGTTCAACCTGCGCCGCTCGGCCCCTGCCGTGGTTGCTGAGCCCAAGCGTGCCGCGGTGATCGTGCCGCAGGCTTCGCAGTCGTCGCGTGAACGCCTGATGCCGAGCACCGAGCGTGCTGCACAGGTGTTCGTGCGCGGTCAGGGTTCCTGGTTGTGGGACAGCGAGGGGCAAGCCTATCTCGACTTTACCCAGGGCAGCGCCGTCAACAGCCTTGGCCACAGCCCCAGCGTACTGGTCAAGGCGCTGGGCAATCAGGCCCAGGCGCTGATCAACCCGGGTGTGGGCTTTCACAGTCGCGGCCTGCTGACGCTGGTCGAGCGGCTGTGCCAGAGCACGGGCAGTGATCAGGCGTACCTGCTCAACAGCGGCGCCGAAGCCTGCGAAGGTGCGATCAAGCTGGCGCGCAAGTGGGGCCAGCTGCACCGCAACGGCGCTTATCACATCATCACCGCTACACAGGGCTGCCATGGGCGCAGCCTGGGCGCGCTGTCGGCCTCCGACCCGCTGCCCTGCAACCGTTGCGAACCGGGCCTGCCCGGCTTCAGCAAGGTGCCGTTCAACGATCTGGCGGCGCTGCACGCTGCGGTGGATTCGCGCACCGTGGCGATCATGCTGGAGCCTATCCAGGGCGAAGCCGGGGTGATTCCGGCGACGCGGGAGTATCTGCAGGGCGTCGAAAAGCTGTGCCGCGAGCTGGGCATCCTGCTGATTCTCGACGAGGTGCAGACCGGCATGGGCCGCTGCGGTGCGCTGCTCGCCGAGCAGACCTACGGCGTGCGGGCCGACATCATCACCTTGGGCAAGGGCCTGGGTGGCGGTGTGCCACTGGCGGCGCTGTTGGCCCGTGGTAGCGCCTGCTGCGCCGAGCCGGGTGAGCTGGAGGGTAGTCATCACGGCAACGCGCTGATGAGTGCGGCGGGTCTGGCGGTGCTGGACACCGTGCTGGAGCCGGGCTTCTTCGAGCACGTCCAGGACAACGGCCGGCATCTGCGCGAAGGCCTGAGCCGACTGGCAGGCCGTTATGGCCAGGGCGAAGTGCGTGGGCAAGGCCTGCTGTGGGCGCTGCAACTGAAAGAGGCCCTGGCTCAGGACCTGGTGCAGGCAGCCTTGCATGAAGGCCTGCTGCTCAATGCGCCGCAAGCCGATGTGGTGCGCTTCTCGCCTGCGCTGACGGTGAGCAAGGGCAACATCGACGAGATGCTCCTGCGCCTGGCCCGCGCCTTTGCCCGGCTGCATGCGCAACAGCAAAACCGTCGCGAGGTACCGGCCTGACCGCTGGGCCTGGCTGCAACGAATTTCAACGAACCGTCTCGCGTTCCTGCGCATCGCCCTTGGCCTGTTTCATTTGGCCCGGGGCGTTTTTTTTGCCTGATATTTACCTGTGGAACCTCTGGCGCGTCGGACTAGTCTGTGTTGAAACCCCTCAGGAGAGCTTCGCATGGACTTCATTCGCATCATCATCGCCATCCTTCTCCCGCCCCTGGGCGTGTTTCTGCAGGTGGGCTTCGGCGGGGCGTTCTGGCTGAATATCCTGCTGACCCTGCTGGGCTACATTCCGGGGATCGTGCATGCGGTGTACATCATCGCCAAGCGCTGAACCTTCCTGGGGCCGCGCGGCGGCCCCAGTGGGTCACTGTTCCAGCACCCGGCAATAGAACTTCCACTCTTCTTGCAACGCATGCGCCAGGTTCTGCGCTTTGCGAAAGCCGTGCCGTTCACCGGCATAGAAGTGTCCCTGGGCTTCGATGCCATTGGCCCGCAGCGCGTCGAGCATTGCCCGCGTCTGCTCCGGTACCACCACCACATCCAGCTCCCCCTGGAAGAACACCACCGGCACCTTGATCCGCGCTGCATGCAGTAGCGGCGTGCGCTGGCGGTAGCGCTCGGTATCCTGCTGCGGGTCACCGATCAGCCAGTCGAGGTAATCGCCTTCGAACTTGTGCGTGGCACGCCCCAGTGCCAGCGGGTCGCTCACGCCATACAGGCTGGCGCCGGCGCGGAACACATCATGGAAGGCGAGGGCGCAAAGCGTGGTGTAGCCGCCTGCGCTACCGCCACGGATGAACGCCTGGCGCGGGTCGATCAGGCCCAGCCCCGCCAGGTAGCCGACGGCTGCGCAGGCATCTTCCACATCGCTCTGGCCCCAATTGAGGTGCAGCGCCTGGCGGTACTCCCGGCCGTAGCCGCTGCTGCCCCGGTAGTTGAGATCGGCCACGGCGAAACCCCGCTGCGTCCAATACTGGATACGCGGGTCGAGTACCGGATAGCAGGCCGAGGTCGGGCCGCCGTGGATGAACACGACCAGCGGTGTCGGGCCCTTGCCGCTCATGGCCGGGTAGAAGAACCCGTGGGCCGTGCCGTTGCCGCTGCTGTAGCGGATTGAGCGGGGTGTGCTGATGTGCTCGGCGGGCAGCACCTCGGCACCGCCCGCCACGATGCGCACGGCATGGGTGTGGCGGCTGATGGCAATCACTGTGGGAGGGCTGACGGGCGAGGCGGCGATGGCGTAGACCTGCTCGCTGTCCATGGCCAGGCTGCGAAAACGCGAGTAGCCACTGGCGAAATGCTCCACCTGCCCGTCGGCCGTTCGCAGCCCCAGTTGCCCGAAACCGTCGTCGAACCAGCTGGCCAAATAGCTTTGCGGCCCCAAGGCCAGCCAGGAGCTGGCGCCGAGCTGCCAAGGCGCGGACGCGTGGTCGGCGGGCGCGGCGGGCAGGGCCTGCCAGCGTCCGTCGATTTCGCCCCAGGGTTGCCAGAAACCGTTGCGGTCGGACAGGCAATACAGCCGCCCCTCGGCGTCGAAGCGTGGTTGCTGCAAGGACTCGTCGAGTGCGGCGATGCAGCGCACGGCCCCCTGCTCACGGCACATCAAACGGGTGACGGTCCAGGGCTGCGCCGGGCGATCCCACTCGATCCAGGCCAGGCGCTTGCCATCGTCACTCAGCGTTGGCGAGGCATAGAAGTCGGCGCCTTCGGCGAGCACTTCACGCCTGCCGTCGATGAAGGCAACCAGTCGATGCTCGACGCGCTCGGCATGCCGCTCCTCGACGGCCAGCAGCTGACCGTCGTGCCATTGCACATCGCCGTAGCGACAGGCGTCGTCGTGCGTCAGCTGGCGCGGGGCGGAGCCATCCAGCGCCTGGGTGTGGATCTGCTGGTCCTTCTCGTTGACGAACAGCACGCCGTCAGCGCCGATACAGAAGCTGCCCCCGCCATACTCGTAGACCCGGCTGCGCGCGCTGTAACCCTCTGGCGTCAGGCACTGCGCCTGCTGGTCGCGCCAATGCCAGAGACGACAGGCGCCGTCGGCAGGACGAAACTCGTTCCAGAACAGCCCGGCACTGCCGACCTTGAGCTCGGCGAAGTCGGTCCCGGCGGCCACGGCCTGCGCCGCGCTGAACTCAGCCACGGGCGATGACGCGCGAGTTACGTTGGTTGCGGAAGGTCATCTGTTCAATGGTCATCTCTGCGCTCTCTGCCTCCTCGCGGGCCTTGAGGATGATGCCGTGGTCGGCCGATTTGGCGCACACCGGGTCGGCATTGCTGGCATCGCCGGTGAGCATGAAGGCCTGGCAGCGGCAGCCGCCGAAGTCCTTTTCCTTCTCGTCGCAGGAACGGCAGGGTTCGGGCATCCACTCATAGCCACGGAAGCGGTTGAAGCCGAACGAGTCGTACCAGATGTGGTGCAGGTCGTGGTCGCGCACGTTGGGGAACTGCACCGGCAACTGGCGCGCACCGTGGCAGGGCAGGGCGGTGCCGTCCGGGGTGATGGTGAGGAACAGGCTGCCCCAGCCATTCATGCAGGCCTTGGGGCGCTCCTCGTAGTAGTCCGGGGTGACGAAGATCAGCTTGCACGGGTTGCCCTCGGCCTTGAGCTTGTCCCGGTACTCGTTGGTGATGCGTTCGGCCCGTTCCAGCTGCGCGCGGGTCGGCAGCAGGCCCAGGCGGTTGAGGTGGGCCCAGCCGTAGAACTGGCAGGTGGCAAGCTCGACGAAGTCGGCTTCCAGGGCGATGCACAGCTCGATGATGCGGTCGATCTTGTCGATGTTGTGCCGATGGGTGACGAAGTTGAGCACCATCGGGTAGCCGTGGGCCTTCACCGCACGGGCCATTTCCAGCTTTTGCGCAAAGGCCTTCTTCGAGCCGGCCAGCAGGTTGTTGACCTGCTCGTCGCTGGCCTGGAAGCTGATCTGGATATGGTCCAGGCCAGCTTGCTTGAACTCGGCGATGCGGGCTTCGGTAAGGCCGATGCCGGAGGTGATCAGGTTGGTGTAGTAGCCCAACCGCCGGGCTTCGCCGATCAGTTCGGCGAGGTCCTGGCGCACCAGCGGTTCGCCACCGGAAAAACCGATCTGCGCCGCGCCCATTTCACGGGCCTCGGCCATGACCTTGAACCACTGTGCGGTACTCAGCTCCTCACCCTGGGCGGCGAAGTCCAGCGGATTGGAGCAATACGGGCATTGCAGCGGGCAACGGTAAGTCAGCTCGGCCAGCAGCCACAGCGGCAGGCCGACTGCGGGCGTGGCTGGCAACTCAGGCGAGGACGATCCAGTGTTCGGCACGGGCCACCTCCATGAACTGCTCGATGTCATCGGCGACTTGCGGGGCATCGGGGAACTGCTGTTCGAGTTCGGCAATGATCGCCGCGACATCGCGCTGGCCGTCGATCAGGCCGCCGATCAGGCCAGCGCTGTCGTTGAGCTTGATCATCCCCTCGGGGTACAGCAACACATGGCCCTTCTGCGCCGGCTCGTATTGGAAACGATAGCCCGGACGCCAGTTGGGTACGCGCTTGCGATCAAAATTCATAGGGCGATCCCCTTGTGCCAGACCCGCTGCTGGGTGACGGAATGATACGGCGGGCGGTTCAGTTCGTAGGCCATGCTCATGGCATCGAGCATGCTCCAGAGAATGTCCAGCTTGAACTGCAGGATCTCCAGCATGCGCTGCTGGCCCGCAACTGTAGTGTAGTGCTGCAGGGTGATCGCCAGCCCATGCTCGACGTCACGCCGGGCCTGGCCCAGGCGGGTGCGGAAGTACTCGTAGCCGGCCGGGTCGATCCACGGGTAGTGCTGCGGCCAGCTGTCCAGGCGCGACTGGTGGATCTGCGGGGCGAACAGCTCGGTCAGCGAGCTGCTGGCCGCTTCCTGCCAACTGGCCCGGCGGGCGAAGTTGACGTAGGCGTCCACGGCAAAGCGTACACCGGGCAGTACCAGCTCCTGGGAGCGCAGCTGGTCCGGGTCCAGGCCCACGGCCTGGCCCAGGCGCAGCCAGGCTTCGATACCACCGTCCTCGCCGGGCGCGCCATCGTGGTCGAGCAGGCGCTGGATCCACTCGCGGCGCACTTCGCGGTCCGGGCAGTTGGCCAGGATCGCGGCATCCTTCATCGGGATGTTGACCTGGTAGTAGAAGCGGTTGGCCACCCAGCCCTGGATCTGCTCGCGGCTGGCACGGCCTTCATACATCGCCACGTGATAGGGGTGATGGATGTGGTAATAGGCGCCCTTGGCGCGCAGGGCCTGCTCGAATTCGGCAGGGGACATCGGCAATGCGTCGCTCATCAGGCCTCCTACAATTCGATGCTCATGCCATCGAAGGCAACTTCCACGCCTCGGCGCTGTACCTCGGCCCGTTCGGGCGAGTCTTCGTCGAGAATCGGGTTGGTGTTGTTGATGTGGATAAGTACCTTGCGCTGGCGGGGGAAGCCGTCCAGCACTTCCAGCATGCCGCCCGCGCCGTTCTGCGCGAGGTGGCCCATCTCGCGCCCGGTGCGGGTGCCGACACCGCGTCGCTGCATTTCATCATCTTCCCACAGGGTTCCGTCGACCAGCAGGCAATCGGCGCCGTGCATCATCGCCAGCAGCTTGTCGTCGACCTGGCCCAGGCCCGGTGCGTAGAACAGCTTGCCGCCGGTGCGGGTGTCTTCGACCAGCAGGCCCAGGTTGTCGCCCGGATGCGGGTCGAAGCGGTGCGGCGAGTAGGGCGGTGCGGCGCTGCGCAGCGGGAAGGGGGTAAACCTGAGATTGGGGCAGGCGTCGATGACGAAGCTGCCTTCGAGCTCGATACGGTTCCACACCAGGCCACCGTTCCAGTGGCTGAGCATGTTGAACAGCGGGAAGCCGGTGGTCAGGTCCTGGTGGACCATGTCGGTGCACCAGACCTGATGCGGGCAGCCTTCGCGCAGGCTGAGCAGGCCGGTGGTGTGGTCGATCTGGCTGTCCAGCAGGACGATGGCGTTGATGCCGGTGTCGCGCAGGGCGCGGGCCGGCTGCATCGGCGCAAAGGCCTGGAGCTGGGCGCGGATATCGGGCGAGGCATTGCACAGCACCCAGTGCACGCCGTCGTCGGACAGGGCGATGGACGATTGGGTGCGCGCCGTGGCCCGCAGGGTGCCGTCACGGTAGCCCTTGCAGTTGACGCAGTTGCAGTTCCACTGCGGGAACCCGCCACCGGCGGCGGAGCCGAGAACCTGGATGTACATGGCCACTCTCTATGCAGAAACCGGATCTGAAAAACGAAAACGCCCCGGCAGGCCGAGGCGTGAAACCCTAAGCCTGGCTTAGCGGTTAGCGAAGTACATGGTGACTTCGAAGCCGATACGCAGGTCAGTGTATGCAGGTTTGGTCCACATGGGATTACTCCTTAAGGATGGGTTTTGGGGTGTCAGCTAATCATTGGGTACCACCTGGCGCAGGAGGTTCCATTGACTGAGATTGCGCTATCTTACAAGAAAAATTTGTACCGAAAGGTTAATTCTTTGAAAAGTGCCCTTGCAGGCTGCGTAACAATCCGCTTTTTAGCGTGACGGCCATGAGCCGTCCGGCGCGGCGGCGGTGGCCAAGCACAGACAAGTGGCGTCAGGGGCGATAATGCTGCGCAGCACGTCATCCAGATCTGTTTGTTGCGTCATCAGAATAGACCTTCGCAAGTCGGACAAACCGTCAGGCTGTGTGGCCAGATGTGTCTGCCATGCCCATTCGGCGACCTCGGCATTGGCCATTGCCGGCTCTGCGAATTGCTCGGCCAAGGCCAGCCTTGCTGCCGCGTCGAGGGTTATGCCCCGGTGCAGAACGCCGTGCAGATGACCGAGGATTTCAGCTGCGCTGGCATGCGGTGACTGCACGCCGAACAGCAGTCCGCCCACGCCCTCTATCTGACGGAAAGCGCTGAACACTGCGTAGCCTAACTGCAGTTCCACACGCAGGCGCTGATACACCGGGCCTTGGAGAGCGTGGGCCAGCAAGCGCCCGGCCGCTTGTTGGTCTGCAGGCAGCGGGCAGAACAGCAACAGGGCGTTTTCGCTGCCGGCCACATCGACGTGCTGCCAGCGGCGACCGGTCCACTCAGGCAAAGGTGTTGGCGTGGTGCCTAGGCCGGGGCAGTGTTGCAGGGCGGCGCCCAGTGCCTGTAGGGCGGCGTCATCGAAGCCCAGCGCCAGGCCATGCCAACGAGCGTGTTGCAACAGGTTGTCGCGTGTACTGGCCTGTTGCGGTTTGGCGGCGATGGCGAGAAGCGTCTCGGGCAGTTGCTTGAGCAGGGCCCGGATCGGAATCAACGCGGGCTGCTGTTTCGCTGCTGCTTGCCAAGCGTCCGCCGTGAGGGAAGCCAATAGTGCAAGCGCCTGGTCGACCACGCGGATCACGCCAGCGGGAAGCCCCGCACAGCGAAGCTGGACAAAGTCGCCAGTGGCCCCGAACTGCAGTTCAAGCGAGGCGCGCTCGGCACGTTCCTTCAGCGGCTGCAGGGCGTGCTCGATGACCTGATGCAGAGGCTGCGCAGCAGTCACCTGCCAGCGCAGGAAGATCGCCGCGTACTGACGATGGACCGCCAGAATGTTGCTGACGGCCAGGGCCGCAGGTGGCTGGCAACCTGCAACCGAGGGCAGTTCGGCAATCAAAAGGGGATCGGCGGCTGGCAACTGCCAGTGGCCTTGAGCACGGTGCGGCAGGCTGTCGAGCAGCGCCTGGAGGGCAAGCAGCCCTTGGTTATCGAGTGCCGCGAAAGGCTGGCCGGTACTGTCCCTGCGTGCCAGTTCAAGCGGGCTGGCGGCCTGTTCGCGGTTATGCTGCAGGCGAGCGAATTCGGTGTTGAGTTCCTCGGGGTTGGCTTGGCGGATGAAACCGAACCAGCCTTGCAGCAGCCCATGGACCTGATCGGCGCAGGCGTCTGCGCTGAGCTGCAGGTCGATGTGCCAAAGCAGTTGACCGGCGAAGGCGTAGAGCGGCTCGGCCTTGAACCCGAGCAGCCAGCCGCGCCGGCGAAGTGCGTCCAACCAGCCGCCGGGGCGGCTGTCGGAAAGCCAACTGATCAGCAGTTGCAGCGCCTGTTCTGCCCCTGCGGGCAGGTGCTCATGGGCGAACGTCAGCGGCTGCGGCGAGCTCGGTAGCGCGGGTGGGACTTCTCGCAGCGTCCTGGCGCCAGGTGCGAACAGGCCGCCGAACTGCCTGCCCAGCTGTTCCAGCGCATCCAGTGATTGCGGGCCGCACAGGCTCAGGGTGAGCTGACCGGCCTGGTAGAAGCGTTGGTGAAAGCCCCCGAGTGCCCGCTGAAAAGCAGGGTCTTGCAACGCCAGGGTATGGCGGTTGCCTGCATGAAAGCCACTCAGCGGATGCTGTGGCGCGACCGACTGCAGCAGGGCGAATTGCCGCTGCGCCTCGGGGTTGCGCGACCAGGCGATGAATTCGGCGTGGATCACCTCGCGCTCGCGGCGCTGGCGCTCGATGCCCAGGTCCGGCTCGGCGAGCATCTGGCACAGCCGCTGCAGCCCGCCGGCCAACGCGGCGGGAGGCACCTCGAAGAAGAAGTCGGTGGTGCGCTCGCGGGTGCTGGCATTGACCTGGCCACCCACTGCCTGGACGTAGCGCATCAGGCCGTCGTCCAGCGGAAAACGAGGGGTGCCCAGGAAGAACAAGTGTTCGAGAAAGTGCGCCACCCCCGGCCAGCGTGCCGGCGCGTCATGGCTGCCGGCATGCACCCGTACTGCCGCAGCGGCTCGCTTGAGGCGCGGGGCATGGCGCAGGGTGAGCTGCAGGCCATTGGCGAGGGTGAGGTGGCGAGTGGCGTCAGGCATGGGAACTCCGGGAGCGGGCTGCATGCTAACGCATTCTGCTGCCCGCCCCTGAGCCTGTCACCCTTTAAGCTGGTGCAACTCCTGGCGCAGATCTGTCAGATACGGAAACGCCGTACGCCCCTGAATCACCCGTTCATGCTCCAGTTCCGCCAGCAGCTGGCATTCCTCCCGCCCCGCCATGGCCAGCAAGCTGCCATCCGGCCCGATGATGCTGCTCTGCCCGCAGTACTGGATCTCGCCTTCGGCCCCGCAGTAGTTGGCATACACCAGATAACACTGGTTTTCCTGAGCACGCGCGCGCACGGTCACCTGGCAGATGAAATCGTACGGCGTCATGTTGGCCGTCGGCACCAGGATCAGTTCGGCGCCGTCCAGCGCCAGGCGCCGGGCATTCTCGGGAAACTCGATGTCGTAGCAGATCAGCATGCCGACCTTCCAGCCGTCCAGCTCCACCACCGGGAAATGCTCGGGGCCTGCGCTGAACATGGAGCGGTCCAGTTCGCCGAACAGGTGAGTCTTGCGGTAGTTGCACAGGCTGCGGCCGTGGGCGTCGATCAGTTGCACGCTGTTGTAGAACGCGCCGTCATCGGCTCGCTCAGGGTAGCCGTAGACGATCGCGATGCGGTGCGCCTGGGCGATTTCCACCACGGCCATGGCCGACGGGCCATCGTCGGCTTCGGCCAGCCGCTCGACCTGCGCCAGGCCAATGTTGTAGCCACTGAGGAACATCTCCGGGCACACCAACAGTTGTGCCCCACGCTCGGCTGCGAGTTGCGCCTGATGTTGCAGCCGTTGCAGATTGCCGGGCACGTCCAGTGGGTTGGGCGCGCCCTGGAACAGAGCGATGCGCATGGCGCCTCCTTGTCTCAGTCGGCCAGGGCGATTGGCCCGAGCTCATCGAACACATCGCCCGGGCCGGGGTTTTCCGGGTGAGTCTGGCCACCGAAGTGATTCATGATACCCCACACCGCATTGAGCGATGTCTGCACCGCGCCTTCTACCCAGGCCGGTGTCCACGACACATCGTCGCCGGCGATGAACATGCCGCGCTGCTCGGCAGGCATGTCCTGCTGCATGAAGTGCGCGTACATGCGCTGGTTGTAGCGGTAGTGGCCCGGCAACGCACCTTTGAAGGCGCCGAGGAAATGCGGGTCGGCTTCCCAGGAAATGGTGATCGGATCGCCGATGATATGCCCGGCGATATCAGTCTTGGGGTAGATCTTCCTGAGGGCATCGAGGGCCAGTTGCACGCGTTTTTCCACCGGGTGCGGGAGCATTTTCAGCGCGTCGCTCATCCACGCGTAGGACAGGCAGATCACCCCTGGCTTGTCGTCGCCGTTGTCGAACAGATAGGTACCGCGGGTGAGGCGGTCGGTGAGGGTCATGCTCATCAGGTCGCGGCCGGTTTCCGGGTCTTTGTCTTTCCAGAACGGCCGGTCGACCATGACGAAGGTCTTCGACGACTGCATGTAGCGGGTGCGGTCCAG
>RCUM01000838.1_pt1 | contig 14640 bp, 11 predicted proteins | sample 2166141 | NCBI WGS metagenome assembly RCUM01 (sample SAMN09932756, study PRJNA488358) | compost metagenome | isolation source: compost soil in crotonic acid-enriched | place: Germany: Experimental Botanical Garden
AGTTGCTGCCAGACGGTGCGCTGGAACTCAGTGCCTGCGGTCATCACCGGCAGGTTGTCTATCACCGTCAGCTCACCGGCAAAATAGCGCTGCATGATGTCGGTCAGGCCGCCGGGGTTGGCTTTTTCCTGCAATTGGAAACGGTCGGCACGGTAATGGGTATTCAGCAACTTCATCAGTCGCACTTCGTGCTCGGTCCAGTCGATGGCGCGTAAACGGTCCTGTTCGTCGGCAATCAGCACCAGTTCACCAACCGGCGTTGCCATACGATCAATAAAAAAGGTCTGCATTTTGATTACTCCTCTCGGTTGATGGGGAGATTATTGCACGAAATGCGGCGGGGCGATGGCGGATTTCGGACATGAAGATGGAGGGGGATGAAGCTTTGCTGTTCGCCAGATATCGACGGTGTTCGATGGAGATAAACCATTAATGAACACACATAATCATAAGTTAATTTTATGTTTAATTCCGGTGTTTTTAATGATTTTTCATTGATGGCATACCGTCTTTACGGGATTGGCTATAGTCGATGATTACTCTTCGTATCCTGCTGTTATTATTTTAGCCATCAATGGTTATGGCTAAAATTAATTCATATGATATTTTATTTATCGAAATGGTGATGTGGGGGAAATAAATTTAAGTGATTTTTAGATATCCGGCGGAAACGACGTCGCCGTTATCCATGCGTATTTGACAAGTAGGTGTAATAGTTCTTTTTTCGAAGTGTGTTTTATTCTTACATTTGATTTTATTGGTTTTATTTTTTATCGACAGATGATGGATAACGCCAGTGTTGTGTGGGGGTTGGATATCGCCAATCCCTCTTTTAATTGATTTGAAACTCATTTAATTAACAAGAATTAAATAAAGCACATTGATTTAAAATAAAGAAATAAATTGCAAGTTACTTCGTGTGTAAAATTATTTTAAGAAATGTCGAAATTCTCTTCGTTGATGGATTTGATCATGGTGAGGATGAATGAAGTAACGCGATAAAATGAGTGATAGTGAAATTATATTAATGTTTTTTGTGGTGGGCAGTCAGGGTTACGAGTATAGTGCGCAGTGTGCGACGGCATGTTTACCGCAGTTGGTACCTATGAGCGATCGTTTCAGGCGCATAACAATGCGGCGGCGGAGATGATGGAAAAACCATTGCCGCCCTATCTTCAATAAGCTGATGTGCCTGACAGGTCGAGGGATTTTATTGTTATGTCATGTAACTGACATGTTAGGGTTATGGCGCTGTCGGAGGTTTGCAGCGGCAAAGCCGGGAGATAACGCGATGTTCAGCTTGGATTCTCTGTTGCAAGATGCATTTCCACACCGCAATACCCCTGCCTGGCAGCGTAGCCTGCTGAGAACCTTACTCTTCGAAAAAGAATTCAAACAGTTTGCCGCCGATTATCCGCACCTGAAAGGGCTGGATTTGATTGAACAAGTGGTGGACTACTTCAACCTCAGCTGTGAACTGGTAGACGGTGACCTGGAAAACATTCCCAGCCAGGGGCCGGTGGTGCTGGTGGCAAATCACCCGATCGGCTCGCTGGAAGGGCTGATGCTGCTGCGTGCAGTCGCGGCGGTGCGGCCGGATGTAAAAGTAGTTGCCAGCCAGCTGCTGACCTATATAAAACCGCTGCGCAGCCTGTTTGTGCCGGTGGGTAACCTGGGCGACAAAACCAACCGCGAGCAAATCGAAGGCTTGCAGGCGCAACTCGATCAACAGGGCGCACTGATCCTGTTCCCCGCCGGTGAAGTGTCGCGCATCAGCCCGAAAGGCATTCGCGACCGCCACTGGCATACCGGTTTTTTACGCCTGGCAGCCAAGGCACGGGCGCCGATTGTGCCGATCCACATCAGTGCGCGTAACAGCAATCTGTTTTATTTCACTTCATTGATTTATCGCCCATTATCCACCCTGTTGCTGGTGCGTGAAATGTTCCAGCAGCAGGGCGGCCGTATCAAAATCCGCGTTGGCGGCCGCATTCCGTTCGCCAACTGGCACGATGGCCACACCAGCGCCAAAGATTTGGCCGAGCGCTTCCGTCGTCACGTTTATCGTCTGGGCCAGGGCAAGGAAGGGCTGTTCGCCAGCGAATCGGCCATCGCCCTGCCTGAGGATCGGCTTGAGCTGAAGAAAGCGCTGGCCAACTGCGAGCGGCTCGGCGTAACGCCGGACGGTAAAATCATTTACCTGTATCGCCGCCAGGATGAGGCGCGTACACCCATCCTGCGTGAATTAGGTCGCCTGCGCGAGATCGCTTTCCGCGCGGTGGGCGAAGGCTCCGGCCGTCGTCGCGATCTGGACAGCTATGACGACGACTATTATCACTTGGTGTTATGGGATGTGAACGAGATGGAAATCGTCGGCGCTTACCGTTTTATTTCCACCGCCGAGCAGCTGGAGCGCAAGGGGCCGGAAAGTATCTACAGCAGCAGCCTGTTTCATTTTGGTCGCGAGATGACGCCGATCCTGGCGCAGGCCCTCGAGCTGGACCGCAGCTTTATCCAACCGGCCTACTGGGGCAAGCGCGGGCTGGATTACCTGTGGTTGGGCATTGGCGCCTATCTGGCCAAATATCCGCAGCACCGCTATCTGTTTGGGCCGGTCTCCATCTCCGGCAAGATGCCGGGGGAGGCGCATGATTTGTTGATTGCCTTCTACCGGTTGTATTTCTCACGGGGGAGCGCGCGGGCGCAGTCGCGTCAACCTTACCCGGCTTCGTCGCCGCAGGTCCTGGCGCAGTTTGCCGGCGATAATTATCAAGAAGATCTGGTGCGGTTGAAAAGCCTGCTGAGCAATATCGGCTGCTCGATCCCTACCTTGTATAAACAGTATACCGAGCTGTGCGAGCCGGGCGGGGTGCAGTTTATTGATTTCGGCACAGATCCGGCGTTCAGCAACTGCATCGACGGGCTGGTGTTGGTCGATCTTACCCGGATTAAACCGTCGCGCTACCAACGCTATATTGCGGTTCATCAGCCGCAGGACGCTTGCGTAGAGTGATCGGCCCCGCGTTCATGCGTTTTTGTTCTGGGGGGATAGGCAGCAGTAACGGCATGCCGACAGTCAATCCCTCTGGGCAGCGGCGTCGGTAGCTTAAAATGCGATATCGGCAGTGATGGAAAAACCATCGCCACCCTACCTTCAATAATTTGCTATACCTGATAGGTCGAGGGATTTCATTTTTTTGTCATGTAACTGACATGTTAGGGTCATAGCGCTGGCTTAAGTTTGCAGCGACTAAGCCAGGAGATAACGCGATGTTCAGCTTGGATTCTCTGTTGCAAGATGCATTTCCACACCGCAATACCCCTGCCTGGCAGCGTAGCCTGCTGAGAACCTTACTCTTCGAAAAAGAATTCAAACAGTTTGCCGCCGATTATCCGCACCTGAAAGGGCTGGATTTGATTGAACAAGTGGTGGACTACTTCAACCTCAGCTGTGAACTGGTAGACGGTGACCTGGAAAACATTCCCAGCCAGGGGCCGGTGGTGCTGGTGGCAAATCACCCGATCGGCTCGTTGGACGGACTGGTGCTGCTGCGTGCAGTCGCGGCGGTGCGGCCGGATGTAAAGGTGGTTGCCAGCCAGCTGCTGACCTATATAGAACCGCTGCGCAGCCTGTTCGTGCCGGTGGACAACGTAGGCTATAAAACCAGCCGCAAGCAAATCGAAGGCATGCAGGAGCAACTCGATAAACAGGGCGCGCTGATCCTGTTCCCCGCCGGTGAAGTGTCGCGCATGAGCCCGAAAGGCATCCGCGACGGCCACTGGCATACCGGCTTTCTACGCCTGGCGGCCAAGGCGCGGGCGCCGATTGTGCCGATCCACATCAGCGCGCGTAACAGCAATCTGTTTTATTTCACTTCATTGATTTATCGCCCGTTATCCACCCTGTTGCTGGTGCGTGAAATGTTCCAGCAGCAGGGCGGCCGTATCAAAATCCGCGTTGGCGGCCGCATTCCGTTCGCCAACTGGCACGATGGCCACACCAGCGCCAAAGATTTGGCCGAGCGCTTCCGTCGTCACGTTTATCGTCTGGGCCAGGGCAAGGAAGGGCTGTTCGCCAGCGAATCGGCCATCGCCCTGCCTGAGGATCGGCTTGAGCTGAAGAAAGCGCTGGCCAACTGCGAGCGGCTCGGCGTAACGCCGGACGGTAAAATCATTTACCTGTATCGCCGCCAGGATGAGGCGCGTACACCCATCCTGCGTGAATTAGGTCGCCTGCGCGAGATCGCTTTCCGCGCGGTGGGCGAAGGCTCCGGCCGTCGGCGCGATCTGGACAGCTATGACGACGACTATTATCACTTGGTGTTATGGGATGCGGACGAACTGGAAATCGTCGGCGCTTACCGCTTTATTCCCACCGCCGAGCAGCTGGAGCGCAAGGGGCTGGAAAGTATCTACAGCAACAGCCTGTTCCATTATGACCGCGATATGGCGCCGATCCTGGCGCAGGGCATAGAACTGGGTCGCAGCTTTATCCAACCGGCTTACTGGGGCAAGCGTGGGCTGGATTACCTGTGGTTGGGCATCGGCGCCTATCTGGCCAAATATCCGCAGTATCGCTATCTGTTTGGGCCGGTCTCCATCTCCGGCGGCATGCCGGTGGCGGCGCGTGATTTGTTGATTGCCTTCTACCGGCTGTATTTCTCACCGGGGAGCGCGCTGGCGCAGTCGCGTCAACCTTACCCGGCTTCGTTGCCGCAGGTTCTGGCGCAGTTTGCCGGCGATAATTATCAAGAAGATCTGGTGCGGTTGAAAAGCCTGCTGAGCAATATCGGCTGCTCGATCCCTACCTTGTATAAACAGTATACCGAGCTGTGCGAGCCGGGCGGGGTGCAGTTTATTGATTTCGGCACCGATCCGGCGTTCAACAACTGTATCGACGGACTGGTATTGGTTGATCTCACCCGGCTTAAACCGTCGCGCTTCCAGCGTTATATTGCAGTTCATCAACCGCAGGAAACTTGCATAGAGTGATCGGCCACGCGTTCATACGTTTTTGATCTAAGCCCCGGCTTGGGGCCAGCGGTGGGATAGCGCTAGGATAAAGGTTTATCCCACCCAGGAGTTTTGCATGTCACAGTCCTTTGTCCCGCAGTTGCTATCTGCCGAGGAACCTCCCGCCGTTGCGGTTGAAACGCCCAACGGCACCGCGCCCTTTTTATTACTGTGCGATCACGCCGGCCAGGCGATACCGCAACGTTTGGGCGATCTGGGCCTGCCGCCCGGTGAAATCGACCGTCATATCGGTTGGGATATCGGTGCCTTGGCGGTTTCACGTCATCTTAGTCGCCATCTGGACGCCACGTTGATTCATCAGCGTTACTCGCGTTTAGTGATTGACTGCAACCGGGCACCCGGCATCGCCAGTTCGATCCCGTCGCTGTCGGAACTGACGCCTGTTCCCGGCAATATCGGCATTGATGCCGAGCATGCGTTGGCCCGCGAGCGTGAGATTTTCCTGCCGTATCATCACAGCATTGACCATACGCTGGGCGAACGACAGCTGCGCGGAAAGCCGACCGCCATTATCGCAATGCACAGTTTTACGCCGGTGTTCAAAGGTAACTCCCGTCCCTGGCAGGTAGGGTTGTTGTTTAATCGCCAACCGGAGTTTGCCCACCTGCTGGCTGAGTTGTTGCGGGAGGAAGGGGATTTGCAGGTGGGGGTCAACGAACCTTACGCGATGACCGATGCGACGGATTACACCTTGCCGGTGCATGCGGAGCGGCGTCGGTTACCTTACGTTGGCATCGAGATCCGCCAGGACCTGATCGCCGATGAACCTGGTCAGCGGGCTTGGGCAAAACGCTTCGCAAGACTGCTCCCACAGGCCTGGCATCGCTGGCAAATTTGACTTTAGGAATATTCCCAGTGATGATAACTGTAAGGAATATGTAATCGCCATTGGGAAGAGTCAGGAGAGACGTGTGGAGCACAATGATAACGGATTGTTTATCAAACGGGAGCGTTTTGAAGTTCTGGCGATTTTGCGTGAAATTTGTAAACAACGCACACCGCTGCGGGTCGTTAACCAGCAGCAGCAGTTTCAGAGTCTGTTATTGAGCGTCGGGCCGGACAATATCGTCTTCAGCGGCGACAAGGCGGATAGCGTGGCGGACGGCGAGTTTACCGTCGTGATTGAAAGCCACGACGCGAAGATCGAATTCACCGTCGGCCAACCCAAATTTACCGACCAACTGGGCGTTCAAGTCTGTTCTACCTGCCTGCCTAAAGAGCTGGTTTACATTCAGCGTCGTCGCCAGTTCCGCGTCACCACGCCACACTGGCGTCAGTTTCTCTGCAGCGGCGAATATGCCGACGGCACCGCGTATCAGTTAAGGATCCACGATCTCTCTGCAGGCGGTGTGGGCTTGCGCTTCGATGGCCCGTTGCCTGACAAGCTTCAACCGGGCCTCCTGTTCAAAAAGGCGCTGTTGGATCTGGGCAGTTATGGCAGCTTCAAGGTTAATATGGAGCTGATGGTGATCAATGGAGATCAGGAGCTTGACGACGAGGACAAACCGGTGCATTTCTCGCGTTTGTCGTGCCGCTTTATCAATCTGGGCCTGGCCATGGAAAGAAAAATCCAGAGTGCGGTGTTTGCGTTCGAATTGGATTTCAATAAAAAGAAGAAACGCTGAAGCAGACGAACAGGGGCAGCGGGCTGCCCCTCGATGATTCTGTTCTATCTCAAGGCACGCAGGCTGCCAATCTCCTCCCACCCGAAATGTTCCGCTTCCGCCAACACGTCACACACTTCGCCACCGGAGGTAACTATGGCGTCGTTGAGGCTTTTGCCGTGCAGCAAATGGCTGACCAGCAGCGCGGTAAACATGTCGCCGGTGCCTTTCACCTTCGATTTGATTTTGGGGTGGGTATAGCTTTGCACTTGATTGCGGCTGACCAGCAATAACCCAAGCTCATCGTCGTTTTCCGCTATGCCCGGCGCGCTGGTCACCAACACCCACTCGGTAGTGTCATTCAACAGCGCCTGCGCGGCGTGCAGCGTCTGTTCACGCGTAACCAGGCTGTGTCCGCAAAGCTGTTCCAGTTCAAACCCATTGGGCGTCAGGCCGTTGGCGAGGCGCAGGAATGGCGAACGATAGTAATTGACGATGCGCGGGTCCACGTACACGCCTTCACCGTAATCGCCCATCACCGGATCGATATAGATTTTTATCTGCGGATTGATAGCGCGAACGCGCTGCAACCAGGTGTCCAGAACATGACATTGGGCGACATCACCCAGATAGCCGACGATCACCGCTCGGGTGCGTTTCATCACGCCGCGAGCGATCAAATCGTCCAGAAAGCCGCTGAACCATTCGGTTGAGATCACGCCGCCGCTGGGGGCGCCGTAATAGGGCGGGCAACCGAACAGCACGCTGGGCACCTGCAGCGCTTCCAGCCCTTTTTTCAGCAGGGTGCGATAGGCGATACCGTTGCCGACGCTGCCATACACCACCTGCGATTGAATGCTGATGACATCGATTTGCGGCGGTTGCAATTGAAAAGTCTGTTGCATCTAACACGTCCTTTGTTCGTTTTTATCCAGCCACCGTGCAAACACCCGCCGGGCGCGCTGTTCCAACTCAGCGCCATGGCGTGCGGCCTGACCGCGCAATTGTTGCGGGGCAATGCCGGCCAACTCCAGCTCACAGGCGTGGCCAACCAGCCAGCGTTCAATATCCCGATGATCGGCCTCCAGGTGGAACTGTAGACCAAGCGCGAAATCCTGATATTCGAACGCCTGATAACGGCAAGCCTCGGTGCCGGCCAACCAGGTTGCGCCCTCAGGCACAGTAAACATATCGCCGTGCCAGTGCAGCACCGGCGTTGCCGCCAGCGGCGCCAGCACGGAGTCTTCATTTTCCGCCAGCGTCAGCGGCGCGTAACCAATCTCTTTCACGCCCAGCGAGACGACGTCGGCCCCCAGAGCCTGAGCCATCACCTGCGCTCCCAGGCAAATGCCGATCGTGGGGCGACGTTGCTGTAACCGTTGGGTGACCAGCGCCAGCTCGTCGTTAAGAAACGGATACTGTTGCTGCCCGGCAAAATGCTGCGCGGCGCTGATCGGCCCACCGAGCACCACCAGCAAATCGGTGTCTTCATTGTTGATGGCGCGAATATCGTCACGGCCGGCATCGTAATAATCAATCTGATAGCCACGCAGTGAAAGCAGCGATCCCAGAATACCGAGGTTTTCAAAATTTACATGCCTGATAGCGACAACTTTTTTCATTGCTCTACTTCCCTGGCGTCGTGATAAGGCTCCAATTCCAGCGCATCGCCGAGCACGGTAATGCCGTTGGTACCGCTCTGATAAACAATCCGGCGCTCTTTGACCTGGCTGATGTGTAATTGATAGCCCTGCGCTGCGGGAAATAGCGCGCGGGCCTGTTGCAGGTGGTCGGCAGCCCAGGGCGTGAACATCTGCAAGCGAGCGAAGGCTTTGCCGGCATGCTGAATGTCGAGTACGTAATGTTTTTCCATTTTGACCCCTTAACTTTTGCGTTATAAACGGGTAATCTACTTTGAACTAATACAAAAGGTTTTATGTATGAGATCATTGTATGCAAAAGGCGGCAGCGCTGTCCAGATTGCTGAACAGATCGGCGCGCAGATAAAACGGGGCGATTTGCAACCGGGTGAGCTGTTGCCGCCGGTGCGTCAGTTGGCCGGGGAGCTGGGGGTGAACCCTAATACCGTGGCCAGCGCGTACGCCAAGCTGCGGGATGCCGGTTTGGTGGCCACCCGTGGCCGCGCCGGTACTCAGGTGCTTGACCAGCCGTTAAGGGCGGTGCGCAGCGTACGACGGGTGCCTGAAGGCCTGTGCGATTTGGCCAGTGGCAATCTGGATGCGGCGCTGTTACCGACGCTGTCGCTGGGCAAGGATGACGTATTCCCGCAGCAGAATGGCTATGACGTCAGCGGTGATTTACCGGCATTGTGCGCGCTGGGCAGCGAATGGCTCAGCGAACAAGGTGCAGAGTTGGGTGAGACGGCGGTGTTTTCCGGCGCGCTGGATGCCATTGAAAAGGCGCTGCGCTGCCACGCGGCACCGGGGGCGGCGGTATGGGTGGAAGATCCTTGTTGGCCACCGCTGTTGACGTTGCTGCGGCATCTTCGTTTAAAACCGCTGCCGCTGGCGATAGACGAACAAGGGTGCCGGCTGCCGGATAAGGAGGCCGCAACGCTGGGTTGCGCGGTGATCCTCACGCCACGCGCACAGAACCCGACCGGGATGTCGCTCAGTGCTGCCCGCGCCAAGTGTTGGCGTGAGTTCCTGGCGCAACAGCCCGGCTGCCTGGTGATCGTCGATGATTTCTGGGGGCCGCTGTCGCAACAGCCGCTGCATTTACCCTGCGGTGCCGACAACGGTCTTTATGTGTTGTCACTGAGTAAGTTCCTCAGCCCGGACTTGCGCATTGCATTGGCCTGTGGCGCACCGCCGTTATTGCAAGCGATGCGTGCCGATCAATACATCCGTGAGCGCTGGGTCAGCCATATCTTGCAGCAGATTGCCGTCAAATTATGGACGCAGGTGCAGGGCGATGGCTTGCTGTTACGGGCGCAGGAAAGCTATCAGGCGCGGCGCGATGCGCTGGCGGCGCGAGTGGGCGCTCTGGCCGGCACGCCGTTGCCGGCGGGGGAAGGCGTGCATATCTGGTTGCCGGTGCGTTCGGAAGCCGCCGCCAGCCAAATCATGGCGCAGCGCGGCTGGCTGGTGCAAAGCGGTGAGCCGTTCCGGCTGAAAAGTGGCCCGGCTGTCCGTATCAGCCTGGCCAACCTGCCAGAGGAAGCGCGGGAGCGGCTGGCGCAGGATTTGGCGGTGGCGATGGTCGCCGGCACCTCGGTTAACTGACTGTGAGGCATCACAGCCAAAGTGGGCAGTTAATCATGGGGCGGGTATGAAACTCTGCCTCTGCTGCCCGAGCGCCTTCCTCGACCCTGTTAAATACGCCATCACGCCGCTTTCCAAGACAAACTCATGCCAGCCGAGCTTCAGTGATAATTTCCGCCAAAAAATCGGTAACGGCCCTGACGCGTGTCGATGCGATCATATCGGCATGGCTGACCAGCCAAAGGTCTTCGGCAAACACGTTTTCTGTCGGGATGACTTCGGCCATTTCAGGATGTTGCGATGCGATATAACAAGGCAATACCGCCAGACCAAGATTGGCTTTCACCGCCGCTATCTGCGAGACGACGCTGGTTGTTACCAGCGCGGAAGGAATATTCGGATAGGTTTCATTAAGCCATGTTGACGATGGCAGGTGGCTATAAGAACTGTCCCACGTGATAAAACGCCTTCCGGCGAGAGGGGCAGTCTCGGGCGCAATATGTTGACGGAGATAGGTTTTAGAACCATAGACGGCTGATGGCATCCGGCCCACTTTCCGTATTTTCAACGTATGTTGTTTAGGCCGAACCAGTCGGAGCGCAAGATCGGCATCGTGACGCGATATTGAAATGGTATTCACGCCAGTAATGATTTGGAGTGTGATATCAGGATAACGGCTATAGAAACGGGGCAGTGCCGGAATAATCAAGTGGCTTGCCAGCGTTACCGGCGTTGCCAGGCGTACGGTTCCCGCCGGTCGGAGGTCCGAGCCAGATATATTGCTTTCAAGCAGGAGTACTTTCTCTTCCACCTCTTCAGCGTATTTAACAACGTCTTGCCCTGCATCTGTCAAAAAATACCCGGTCTGATGGCGAACGAACAGGTGAGTTCGGAGGCTGGCTTCTATCGCTTCAATTCTTCTTGATACCGTCGACTGGCTGACGTTGAGCTCAGAGGCTGTTTTGGTCAGGCTATGCGTTCTGGCCACACTCAAAAAAAAACGTAAATCGTTCCAGTCCATGTTGTTTACAGCCATGCTTATTTTCTATTTATGGAAAACAATTATTCAATTCTATTCGTTTTTTTCTGAATTTGAAATAAATATACTTTGAGCCACTTTAATATCAACGGGTGATTTCACCGACCCTTTATTTACAGGTATTGCCAATGGAACTGTTTGATAGCCGTACAGCATCGAATCTGAGCCCTACAAAAGTCGTAGAGGCCTATTTTTCGGCTTTTGCGCAAGGAAATATTCATGATGTTATCACTTTGCTGGATGACAACGTTGTCTGGCACATAGATGGTAATTTGAATGTTTCTACCGTGGGAATATTGCAAGGCCCGATGCAGGTGAAGCAATGGTTGGAAAGCTTCCCACGCAATTTTCAACCGAGGGAGTTTAGGGTTGCTGAACTTATTGAACATAACGATAGCGTTTTGGCTTTGGGGCGTTTTCGGCATACCGTTTTGAGTACGGGGAATACCCTGGGCAGTGATATGGTGATCCATTTTAAAGTATCGCAATCAAAAATCACTCGTTATCAGATATTTGAAGATTCGGCGCTGCTTAGCCGCGCTTTTGATCCCGCCGATGAGTGGCCGCGCCAACAAATTAAGGTCAATGGCACTCTTTATCGCTATTGGGATCGCGGCGAAGGTCCGACGCTGGTTTTTGCCCACGGCCTGTTTGTCAATCATGACGCTTTCGCTGCGCAAGTTGAGGTCCTGAGTGAATCATATCGCTGTATTGTTTTGGACATGCCGGGACACGGTCAGAGCGGATATAACCCAGACGGATGGACGCTAGACGATCTTTGCCGGGATTTGGCCTTGATGCTTCAAGAACTGTCTCTCGGAAAGATAACCTTTGTAGGCCAAAGCCAGGGCGGAATGATAGGTATAAGGCTGGCTGCGCGTTATTCGGAACTCTTGTCAGGATTGGTGCTTATCGGAACCAGTGCCAGGGCAGAGTTTCCTGAACGGTTAAATAGCTGGCAAAAACGGCGTGAAACTCTCTTAAATGGCACGGAGCAAGAACGTGAGGCCGAATTCGCCGCTATCCAACGCCATATCAATGGCGAGGCGTGGTGGTTAAAAAATCCGGCTGAAGTCATACGGGAAAGGGAGGTCATGCTGGCTCACGATCGGGCAGGGCTGGCGCTTGCCCTCGACGCCGCCGTGTTTACCCGGGGCGATGTCCTGGATTTGCTTCCCCATATCAGAGTTCCGGCATTGGTTATCTGTGGTGACAATGATACGGCCACCCCCGTTGAACTCAGTCGTGAAATGGTTGCGGCTATCCCGGAAGCATCGCTGCTTACCTTGGCCAATGTGGGCCATCATCCTACGATTGAATCTCCTCTGGATGTGACCGATGCGATCGTCGAATTTCTGCGTTTGAAATAAAATTATCAGCACTTACCCTGCATGAGCCGAGCCGCCGCAGTAGCACGGGGTATCTTTGCCCCGTGCCTGGAAATGACTGACCCGATCACTCCTGCGCCAGCAGTTGCAAAGAGGCTAGGCGCGCGGTGGGTTGGCTGACCGGCGTATCAATAACGAACTCTTCCACGCCATATTGCTGGTGCAGTTGGTCCAACTGCCGGCGCACCTGCTGCGCAGTGCCGAGCAGAATATAGTTTTCGCGCGGCTCGATGCGGTAATCGGTCGCGCCGGCCTGCCGAACAAAACTCTCCGCCTGCTCCAGGCTGCCCACCGTCACGCTCTGCCCGCCGGCCACGTGTACGCGGTATTGCTGGATCCCGGCCGCCAACTCTTTGGCCTGCGCGGCCGTGTCTGCGACGATCGCCGCTACCGCCAGCAAGGCTTTGCGGCCGCCGCTTTGCGCGCAATAGTGCGCCAGCGCCCGCTGAATATCGTCTGGATTGCCATTGAGCTGGGCGGCAAAAACAAACGCCCAGCCGTGTTCGGCGGCCAGTTGAGCACTTTCGCGACTGGCGCCCAGCAAAAAGCGTTGAGCGGTTTGCTCAGGCTGCGGCGTGGCGCTCAGACCGGGTTGCGCATCGTCATTCAGATAAGCATTGAGCTGGGCCAACTGCTGCGGAAAATCCGGCTTGTTCTGTTGGTCGTGCGCGGCCTGCAACGCCTGGGTAGAGAGCGGCAGCCCGCCGGGGGCTTTCCCCACGCCCAGATCCACCCGGCCCGGTGCGAGCGTCGCCAGCAGGTTGAAGTTTTCCGCAACTTTATAGGCGCTGTAGTGTTGCAGCATGACGCCGCCGGAGCCGATACGAATGCGTGAGGTTTGCCCGAGCAAATAGGCGATCAACACTTCAGGCGAAGGGCAGGCGAGCTGCGGGGTGTTGTGATGCTCAGCCAGCCAGAAACGGCGATAGCCCCAGATTTCCGCCTGCTGCGCCAGATGCAGCGTACGCGTCAGCGCCTGGGCGGCGCTTTCTCCTTCGGCAATCGGACTTTTATCCAACACGCTCAAGGCATAAGCCATTTTCCTGCTCCTTTATCATCAGTCATTTATGACAAATACCATGCGGGCGGAAAAGGGCTTAATACTGATTCGGGATAGGATATTCCATTGATAAAAAACGGATTTAGATATGCGCAGCGCGGTTTAAGCCAGGCTACGCAAGCACTCAGGACTCCAGCCAGGTTTTCAGACGCAGCGCATCGGCGTAGTGGCCATAACGCTGCTGGGCTCCCAGCAGAATTATCACTACCGGCTGCCCCTTAATCAGGGTTCTCATCACCAGACAGTGGCCGGCCTCGTTGGTATAGCCGGTTTTTTGCAGTTGAATGTTCCAGTTGCGGTTATTGATCAGGCCGTTGGAACTGCGGTACACCAGTTGGCCACGGCCGGGGTAAACGACATGCTGCCTATCGGTACTGAAACGGCGAATGGTTTGATAGCGATAAGCGTGATTGACCATTTTAAGCAGATCGTTGGCGCTGGCGACGTTGCGCGGCGTCAGCCCGGTGGGGTCATAGAAACGGGCGTGTTTCATGCCGATGCTGCGCGCCTTCTGATTCATTTTCGCCACAAACGCCTTGCGGCCGCCGGGGTAATGACGGCTTAGGGCGGCTGCCGCACGGTTCTCGGAGGACATCAGCGCGATGTGCAACATATCGCGGCGGCTGAGTGACGAACCCAGGGTCAACCGCGAGTGGGTTTTCTTCAATAAATCGCGATCGGCGGCGGTCACCCTTATTTTATTGCCCAGCGGCCGGCGGCTATCCAGCGCCACCATTGCGGTCATCAGCTTGGTCAGTGAAGCAATGGGTAACGCGCGATTGGCCTGTTTCTGGAACAGCGTTTTGCCGGTACGCTGATTGACGACCAGCACGGCTTTTGAATGCAATACCAACGGGGGAGCGGCCTGCGCCTGTGAGATAACCAACAGCAGGCTAAGGACGATAACGGCGCGAAAACGCCGAAGAGAAAAAGGGACAGCATAATTAAAGAAGGACATGACAAGCGAGGCTCTTACCGTAAACGTCTAAAAAATATCGGCAAGAGTCTGCACAGCAAATGTGGAGAAAATAGGGTGAAGGCGGCGAATATGCCGGCAAAAGACCGGAGTATTCATCATGAGGTCAGGCTGGGGGATGGCAATCCATCCCCCCGATGGAAAATCAATACACTTCAGGGACTACCATATCGTCAGGCACCGGATGGCGGTTATAGTCCGGGCTGCGTTTGCGCGGCGGCAGGGTGATCACGTTGCCTTCGGTCTCTTCGTAAGGCAGTTGCTGGAGCAGGTGGCTGATGCAGTTCAGCCGCGCCTTTTTCTTGTCGACGCCCT
>RCUM01000840.1_pt1 | contig 14605 bp, 8 predicted proteins | sample 2166141 | NCBI WGS metagenome assembly RCUM01 (sample SAMN09932756, study PRJNA488358) | compost metagenome | isolation source: compost soil in crotonic acid-enriched | place: Germany: Experimental Botanical Garden
TATCGACTGCGGGATGGTTGACGACAATGTGAAACAGCGGCGACAGGTGGTGTCGTGGCATGTCAGGCGCTGTCGCCAGATGTATAAACTGGGATCTTTGTCACAAATTGGTCAGGGTGGCGCATGGCTCATCAGGGTCAATAAATGGCGCAAATCGCGGACGATCTGCTCATGGATAAAGCCGGGCGAGATCACGGTGAGCCCCGGCATCCAGGATTTGATGACAGGCAGAATTTGATTGGCATCGAGCACACGACTGCTCAATAACAGCGCACCGTCATCCAGGGTTTTGACTATCTCCTGCTCGGGCAACAACGGGCGATGCTGAAAGTTGATGGCGATGGCGGCATTGGCCTTGAGGAGCACCTCGATCATGCCGGAGCGCCAGAGCGTCGGATCGGTATCGATCTGTCGTTGAATGAGCGCATCGCGGGTAAAGGTCTGTTGCGATAGCTCAACCAGTGCGATGTTGCTCAGCGGATAGGCTTGCAAGCGCCCCTCGCTGACGCCGACCAAGTGCCAGGAGCCCTTGTAATTGACGAGCTGATAGGGGCTAAACAGCTGCTTGCGCTGGTCTTTGGTAATGAGCCAGCATTGCAGATGGTGGATCAGTGCCTGCTCTAATACCGGTATCTGGTGAATGAGTGAGTCGGCTGATTGTCCATCGGACCCCTTGATGGCGAAGAGACTGGGGTTGCCTCTGTCCAGTAGTTGACCCAGACGATGTTCACTGGCGCGGGGGAACAGGTCGGTGATGCCCAACTGTTCGGCCAGCTTTCGCAGCTTTCCATCGCTCTTGTGATTGAGAAACCCAGGATCCAGCCAGTATTGTTGGTTGCGGTGCTCTATCGGTAGATAACTGAGGCGTTGATTGAAATCCCGCTGCAGGGTGCGCACGGTGACGTTGTACTCGGTGGCCAGATCACTCAGGTGCAGCTTCTCACCGCTGTACAGGCGGGTGAGGAGCATACCGAGGCGCTGAGCAATCTTGTCGTGTTCGTGCATACCATCACAGAAGGGAAATAACCGTGTCGCGGATTATCCAAACAGGCCGCGACACGGCGTGACGAATGGGATGGCAGGCAGTTTTTCGCAAAACCCATCATCGGCGATGGGCTTTTGTCATCAGAGGTTGGGTTTTGTTATCTGCGGGCGAGGAGCGGTTGAGCAGGCAACGATGGTGTTTGTGTTCGGGAGGAACTAAAACCACTATCGAGTGGTTAAACCACTATGTGTGTTTTTTAACCGCTCGGTGAGCCACAGCGCACAATAAGAAAGATGTGTTAATTTAGATTGTCTATACAACGGGTTGTCCGTTATGGTAGACCCCAGAACCATTCCCTTTCTTTATGGAGGGTTTTTGTGTTTGTTTGGTAACATGGTTTCGAGTGATATGGCTTGTCTTTGATTGCGATATAAGGAAATAGTGAATGAGTGATACATCCGAGAATCTACCAAATGAAGGTGTTGTGGTTAATACGGAGGTGCAGTCCTCAGACACTTTATTTCGTAATTCATTTGAGATTTCAATTGAAGCGGCAAAGATAGTAAATTACGCCGCAGCTCAAAATAATATCCCACTAATTCAGCGTTTAATTATTCGCAACAAAAGCGAACAGTCGTTCAGGCAGGTGGATTTTCAGATAAGTGTCAATCCGGCATTTTTTGAACCCAAGCGTTTCACCTTTGATATCTTCGGTGCTGAAGAGTCTCGAACCTTCAACTCAGTTCAACTAAAGCTCTCGCTAAACCACGACTATCTATTCGATCTGGATGAGGCTGAGACCGGTAACATCATAATTACCGTGTCTAAAGAAGGCGAAGAACCTTTGGTTCACAACGAACCGATTCGTGTATTAGCTCGTAACGAGTGGGGAGCAACACTGGGTTTACCAGAGCTATTGGCTGCACATGTTCAACCCACGCCTATAGAAGTTGATCGCATACTGTCAGCCGCATCTTCTTTGCTTAAGTCATCCACAGGCTTGAGCATGAATGGATATCAGAGTAAAAACCGTGAGTATGTCTGGAAACAGGTAAATGCAATTTACCAAACTCTAGCAAACATGGGGTTCCATTACGCACCGCCGCCTGCCTCTTTCGAGCGAACAGGACAGAAGATTCGGACTACTGCCCAGATCCTCGATGGCAAGATGATGACTTGTCTGGATTCCAGCGTACTTTTGGCGGCTTGTCTGGAACAGGCGGGTTTGAACCCCGTAATTTTGGTCAAGGAAGGTCATGCTTGGGTTGGGGTCTGGTTAGTTGATTCGTACTTTTCCAACCCGGTAGAAGACTGCGCTCAAGATGTGAGAAAGAGAATTGCCTCCGGAGAATTTCTCACGCTTGAGACCACAGTGATTCCTCAGGCCGCTTCTATGAAAAAGGCTATTGCCGATGCAGCAAATTATCTGGAAGAAGCCCAGGAGCATACTTTTGAATACGCGATTGACATCAAGCGGGCTCGCCAGAATCACATTCGCCCGATGCGTGCTATTGCAGCGCTAGGCAAAGGCACTGTCGACTATGGTGAGGATTTTTCACCAACAGGACCAATTATTGAAGATGTCCCGGAATTGCCGCCATTAGATCCAGGAGTCATAACCACCGAAAACGTAGTGACTGACAACACTCCGGAAGGTCGTATGGCAAACTGGAAGTCCAAACTGCTTGATCTGACTTTACGAAATCGTCTACTGAATTTCAAACCCAGCAAAAAATTCCTAAAAGTAGTGACTCATGATGCGGGGGATCTTGAAGACGCATTGGCAGCAGGTGGTGAATTCAAGCTCGTAGCCAAACGTTCAATGGCTGACATGGGCGACCCCCGAAGTGAGGAAGAATTTAAAGCCGAATACGGCATGACCTCGGCTGAGCAGTATGCTAAATCGGCGCTACCAAAAAAAGAAATCTGTTTTGATGTAGAAAAAGAAAAACTGCAGGACTACGCCACTGTTATATTCCGTGAGGCTAAAAACACCTTAGATGAGACCGGATCTAACAGTCTATATATTGCGTTGGGTACATTATGCTGGAAAGAAACCCCAGAAGCCGAGACTGTATTGAAGGCGCCAATTCTCCTAGTTCCTGTGAAATTGAAACGCGGTGCGGTAGGCTCTGGCATCCGATTGGAACGTCTTGATGAGGAAACAATTTTTAACCCCACACTCTTACAAAAGCTGGCAATAACATTTGACATCTCTTTACCGTATCTCGACGGGCAGCTTCCAAATGATGATTCCGGTGTGGACGTAGACAAGATTTTTGCGACATTAAGGAAGAAAATTGAGGACTTGAAAGGTTTTGAAGTCATCGAGGATTCTTATCTTGGACTGTATTCTTTTGCTAAGTACCTCATGTGGAGAGATTTATCCAAAAATTCTCAGGATTTACTCAAAAATAAGGTGGTAGACCATTTGGTTAACCATCACGGTGAAAATTTCCAGGATGACACAAAAGCAATCAGGCCTGAGGATTTGGATCGCGACTTCTCACCTCAATCTTTGTACACACCATTGTTGGCTGACTCGTCTCAATTGGCTGTCATCTGCACAGCCGAAAAGGGTCGAAACATGGTCGTTGAGGGACCTCCAGGAACGGGCAAGTCTCAGACTATTACCAACCTCATCTCTCACTTCCTGGCCAATGGTAAGACTGTGCTCTTTGTAGCTGAGAAAATGGCTGCGTTGGAGGTAGTACACAACCGATTAACAGACATTGGGTTGGCGGAGTTCTGCCTAGAGCTGCATTCGACTAAAGCGAAGAAATCAGAGATTTCCAAGCAGTTTGTGCAGGTGCTCGAATGCGCGGACAACAAACTCGTTGCTGATTGGGAGTACGAGGCAGAGCGGTTGGCTGCGCTGAGAAACGAACTGAATGCCTTGGTTAGGGTGTTACATCAGACACATAGAAACGGTTTGACAGTGTACGAAGCTATGGGCTGGACGTTAGTGAGCGACAAAGAACCAGCTCGCTTTGATTGGACTGACCCAGAGACACATGACTACAAGGAAAAATGCAGTCTGGAAGATTTTGTGGGTGATTTGGCAGCGTTGGCTACACGCCTTTCCAAAATATCGACTCACCCGCTCAATGAAGTAAAGAAGACAACTTGGACTCCTACTTGGCAGGACAGCCTATTGCAAACGGCTAAGCAATCCGTTGAGCAAGTGAGCGATATCGAGGCCAGCTTGCAGGATTTCTCCGCGCTCGTAAAAATCGAGGCTAATCAAGCGAGCTTGGATCAGTTGCAGTCCATTGATGAACTTGCTGCTGCTTTACTTAACGTTTCACAGGTGCCGATGGAGTCAGCTAGTCAAGCGTTCAGCACACAAGAACGTAAGAAATTGGGCGAACTTATCCGGCATGGCGAGCAGCGTACCGTCCTATGGTCATTCTTCAAGAATTACGACGCGGAACTAAAAACGCTAAAAGCCGCGCCGTTAAAACTTCAATGGAGAGCGGCATCCCAAGATTGGTGGCCCAAGAAATGGTTTACTAAGCGGAAGATTTCTAATCAGATTAGACTTTTTAGCCTTGATAAGTCGCGCGTTGCTGACGAGGAGATGGACGCATTCCTTGATAATTTGGCCAAATTAAATGTAGAGGATCAGTACCTTCACGAAAATGCAGCAATCGGATCAGGTTGCTTGGGAGACGTTTTTAAGGCCGAGAATACCGACTGGAGTCAGGCGGCAGCCTACCTTCGCTGGATGGATGATTTGGCTTTATCTGTGCAAAAAGCCTTTGACGCACAGATGGAGCAGTTAGACATCGCCCGAAGTTCGCTTCGAGTGCTGCTTTCTGATCAAAATGAGTCCTTTAGACCGGGTGGGCGGCTCTATAACGTGGCCCAGGCTTACAGGACTTCTTATTCGGGGTTCATCGCGCTGTTCACCAGCCTTAGGGAGCTCACTGGTAATAGCGAATTTTTGGGGGGCTCGGCCAAAGTGGGCTTACTGGGTTGCATACGTTCAATGCATGCTCAGTGGCAGTCACATAAACAGGAAATCCAACCATGGTGTGTCTGGAATGACTCCCGTGCGAAAGCTTTATTACTTGGATTGCAGGGCTTGATTGAGCAGGTCGAGCAAGGTGCAGTAGATCTTGCTGATCTTAAAGATCATTTTGTGGTGTCTTATGCTAGCTGGTGGCTAAAGTGCATTTTGGATAGAGAGCCGTTGCTCGCGAACTTCTCTGGCGCATCACAAGCCCATAAAATTGCAGAGTTCCAAAAGGCTGATGAGCGTTTCCAGAAACTCACAGTTCAGTATGTACAGGCCAAGTTGCGCGGCAAGATTCCAACTGGGTCAGAATTGACGGGTGACTTGAAAGGGGAAATAGGGTTTTTGCGCCATGAAGCGCAGAAGCAGAAGATGCATCGTCCGATAAGAGAGGTGCTTAAAAAATCCTCCGCAGTGCTGCCACGCTTAAAACCCTGTTTACTGATGTCACCTCAGTCCGTTGCACAGTATCTAGACACGAGCACTCAGATGTTCGATGTAGTTATATTTGATGAAGCCTCGCAGATACCGACGTGGGACGCTGTTGGTGCAATCTCACGCGGTAAGCAATTGATTTGTGTTGGTGATCCTAAACAGCTACCTCCGACCAACTTCTTTAGTGCCTCGGATGCCTCTGGAAACTTTGATGATGAAAGTCTCATCGAGATGGAATCTATTCTGGATGAATGTTTGTCCTGTGGCATGCCATTGTCTCGGTTGGCTTGGCACTATCGTTCACGTAACGAAGGGTTGATTACATTCAGTAACCACCAGTATTACGGGTCGGATTTAGTTACTTTCCCAAGTCCCGTGGAAACGGATAACTCTGTGGAGTTTGTTGATTCGAAAGGGGTATATGAGCCCGGCAAGTCGCGCACAAACAAAATTGAAGCGGCCAAGATCGTTGATGAGATCGAGCAGCACTATCTCTCAGGTGCTGGTAAGAAGTTCTCCATTGGAGTCATTACCTTTAACTCTACTCAACAGGCTCTGATAGAGAAACTAATGGATCAGCGGCGCCTTGCGAATCGGCAACTGGATGAGGCTATTGCACAGGCTGGCTCAGAAGAACTCTTCATCAAGAATTTGGAGAATGTTCAGGGTGATGAGCGTGACATCATCTTGTTCTCAATTACCTTTGCTAAGGATGCAAGTGGAAAGTTGAGTATGAATTTCGGTCCAATGAACAAGGAAGGGGGCCATCGCCGCCTTAACGTGGCTGTTACCCGTGCTCGACACAAAGTCAAGATATTCTCAAGCCTACGGCCAGAGGACATTGATCTATCGCGCACTAATGCCAGGGGGGTGGCAGATCTAAAAGCCTATCTGGACTTCGCTTTGCATGGCGCCCGTGTTTTGACTGAACAAGCCATACCAACTGGGCGGGAACCTGATAGTCCTTTTGAATATCAGGTCATTGACGCCTTGCGTAACCGTGGGTGGCGTGTTGTGCCACAAGTTGGTGTATCCGGTTATCGAATCGACCTGGCTGTAGTCAATCCTCATGCTCCAGGAAAATTTTTGCTGGGAGTAGAGTGCGATGGCGCTACTTATCATTCCGCACCGAGTGCTCGTGATCGAGATCGCTTGCGCCAAATGGTGCTTGAAGGTTTAGGCTGGAATATTCACCGTATTTGGTCGACTGACTGGTGGTTTAACCGAGAGATCCCCCTGAAAGCGCTTCTAGCACGGCTAGACGTATTGGAAGAGCAAGCGCGTCTTGAAGTACAACCGGGTTAAATGAAATTCTCTGGTGGGGGTATATACAGCGTTATGTGTTTATCCCCAATAGTGTTGTTACACCTATCGATGATTTGCATATAAATCAAATGGTTACTAACCATAAGAAATGCACATTGCTCATGGTTTGCGTCGGATAGTGCATTTCTCGCCTTGGGTAATTGAAGTTCACTCAGGAGTGAATCAGGGCCATAACCCTCCAGTCATCGCTTCATGGTAAGGCTGAAAAGTGTTTAGTGAACTTGGGGTGATTCAGCCATTTTTTCTTGGTGGGCTTGGATAGGTTGTTGTTGCTCCTGGAGCAGCACTGAAGGGAGTGAGTAGTGAAGAAAGCAACGTTACCCGCCATCGTCGTCACCGGTCTCTTAATGACCGGGTGCTCGACACAAGGCAACGCCGTAATACCTATCGTTGGGCCGCTGGCCAGTTTCGCGAGTTATGAGTCCGTAGGGTCGTTCGCTCTCAGTGGGGATCGCCCCTACCTCGGGAAGGTTCGTCGCAACAGATTAGATGGCACCTATGACATCACCACGGCGTACATGACCATCGGCGATCTCATCCGGGGGATGACCGGATTCAGCTCGCTCGAAAACTTTATCGACACATCAGCACGGACTGGGCTTGTCGTCGTGCGCGGGACCAGCGCCAACTGCCCCACAGCGCAATGGGCTGTGTGGTACGACGACCGCCAAACCGTAATCCACCCGTTCCCAGGATGCCAGCCGTACACCAAGAACACCGTAACCTGTAATGGGCAATACATCATGTTTGAAGACCCTGCAGGGAAAAGCGACTCGCTTTACGCATTCGACGTGCGCCAGGCCAAATTTGCTGAATACCGATACCAGCGGCCAGTGGCAACCCCTACCGAAACAAAGACAGCTCGCCAGAGCTCGCCAGCGCGTCCCAAGCAGACGGCAACGGCATCACGCAAACGCACCCCGGCAGCCAAGACCAGACCGGCCACCAGCACCCCTGCGGTCATTCGCCAGGCAACCTATCAGCCTGGCACCATTGAGATTAAGAAGGTCTCCAGCCAGACCACCCAGGAAGTGGTGACATGGGAGCAATAACATGGCGCTTTAAGGCGCTGCTTGGCACAAAACTGTTTTGGCTCACCCTGCTCTATCTGTTGTGCGAATTGGCGTTCAGCGCAAGCCTGCTGGAGCTATGCAGCCGGGAGGCAACCCTGGATGAGATCAACCAGCTCGAAAACGTCGGGCGGCTGCTGACGGGGGTGGCCATCTCGCTGCTGTTCATCGGGATGTTCATCGACAAACAGCACATACGACCCTCCCGTCGGATCCTTTGGTCGTTCGGGCTGGTACTCTTGTTCACGGGTCTGAACCATAAAGCGCAGGACGCGTTCATCGACCATCGGATTCAGACCGAGTTTGCTACCGCTGAAGCGAGAAAAGGCGCCTTTTTGCTGACCCTGGCGGGCCGTAGCCTCTCGAATGGCACCCTGAACTTACGCAGCATCCATACCCCGGAGGTGCTGGAGCATAAGTCATCCGTAATGGCATTCGTTGCCATCTTCCCGGCATTGGCGTTCAACTACCCCAATGTCCAGGACGAGATGACCCTGCTGCTGAAAAAGGCGATCTCCATCAGCGTGACCAAGCCCTGCGACGCCCTCGATGATCGGACCAAATGCCTGGGGTCTCCAGCCCAGTTCAACAATGACACTTGGCCCCAGATCGTTCGGGGGGTGGAAGAACGCTATATGGAATATACCCGCGCCTATAACAAGGCCGTTGTAAGGACTAGCCCGGAGGCATTGAAGCAAGCAGCCACAGACGCTTGGGATGACTATCTGTTCCAGCTAAAACGTGCGGGGTTTACTAACCTGTTCACCAAACACGCCCGCCCTAACCAGGTCCCGTCCTCTAAATTTGCCCAGGTACGTCAAAAGGTGCGCGAGGCTGGGGTGCCAGTGCCGAATAACTGGCGCCCTACCGATCGCAAGACTTTCGAGGCTGTGGTGCGGCAGAAAGCCTATCGTGACACCTGGAAGGCTCTGGGCGACTCGATGGGGATCAGCAATCCCAGTCGTTACGTGACTATCGAATCGTTCATGCTGCTCAAACCGGTACAGGCCGCGGTGCGCGAGCAGCTGGGAGTAGACGGAATTAGGCGGATCCCGCTTGTGACGGAGTTTGCTGACATCGAGCGCCAGGTGTACCGCCCAATAGCAAACAGCATCATCGCCAGGCTACAAGCGCAGGTGGATTCGTCCACCGCTCGATTCGTGGGGCCGGGACCGCTGGCTGAGAAGGCCGATTCCGCGGTCAAGACCCTGGTGGTTGTTCCGCTGGCCCTGCTGTTGTCGCTGCTCGGGGGGTTTGGCCACATGATGAAGCTCACCACCTTGATCTTCCGCAGTTTGCTCGATGAGCAGAGCAAGGCTCGCACCTTGAAAGCCATGACCGCAGCTATAGCCCTGGTCTCAACGGGGGTGTCGGCTCTGTATTATGCAGCTAATCCCCTGGTCGAAGCCAAGGCATATCAGACCTTCTCCGCGGCAACTACCCTCAATAGCGGCAGAGCATTTTCGCTGGGGTTGGAGTTCATCATCCGGTTACAGGAGTTCGTCTACCCGGTTAACGCCGTTCTGCTCCAGCATTGTTATGTGATTATCCCCCTGGTCGGCTCCCTGGCGCTGTTATGTCTGTATCATTGCGCCGAGCCAAAGCGCACAATGCGAGAGGTTCAGGTCAACGTGGCCGCGCTTCAGAAACAATTACAGGCGGCGTTAAGCAATGAATCTCAACGAAAACGAAATGCAGCCTAGGTATCGCAATGATAACTTTCAAAGTCATTTTGTAGTGGTCAACTAAATCCGGACACATAGTTAAGCCGCTTTTCGGCTTCTGCTGGCGGTATCCCATCATTGTGTTGATGCGGCGCCGCCAGTAGAGTGTGAAAAGCAATATTTCGAACGGCTCAAAAGTGTTTAGAGAAGCCGGGGCGATTCATTTTACTTAAGGGTCCCGCGCATTCCCGCGTTGAGCTGACGGCCACCGTCCTCAGCATCACGGTCTTGCATCAAATTGATCGAGATCTCGTTGGCTCCGATCGTATAGGTTGCGCTGTAATCACCGCAAATGCTGTCGGTTACACATTCAAAAAACGGCACCGACTTATCCTTTATTGTGCGGATGATCACCGGCTTGACTTTCAAGGTATTGGTCGCCTGACTGACTAATTCCTCGAAGTCTGCCTTAGCCTGTCTGACAGAAGCAACGGAGTCGTCTTGGTACGACGCTAGGGTACCGCCGAAGGAGAACACTTTATGTTGGTAGACCGCATAGTAATAATCACCCGTAGCTGGTCGTCCTAAGAATCCCTCGCCCACCTTGGGTTTGCCGCGAAAATCTTCATCAATGTCACTGCGCCAGTCGTAGCGTATCAGACCTTCGTTGACCACTTGGAGTGTGGTGATGGGCAGGCCGACCGTCAGGGTTTTGAAGCCCGTATTTGCGGCAATGGCCGGTGAAGCAATAAGACTGACGGCACAGGACAGTGCAGAGAGCAGCAATGTTTTATGGGTCAAGGTGACTCCTTATGTAGATAGTTGGTTGATGTGGGGTGAATCGCCACCAGCGATCTAGACACTTCCCAGCCATAACGGCTTGCGATTCACTCTCGGTTTGCTAGCTAATGTCAATTACGCCTTGGCCTGACGCCACTTAGTTAGCCATCGATACTGTTCGGGATGAATGCGTAACAGCTCTGCGATAACTGCTTCACGTTTATCGGCTGTCATCCGGGTAAGAAGCGACCTGACATCCGACATAATACTGTCACGACCAGCGCCTCTGGCTTCAGCCTTGCAATACCACTCATGTCCCTCACTAATGTTGCCAAGCTCGATACAGACTGCACCAAGTAGTGTGCAGGGGCGAAAGTTGTTGGGTTGAAGGCGGTGAGCTTCGGCACCCATGTTCAATGCGGCAGTATGTTCGCCATGGTCACGCATCGCACCACCATGCGTGGTGAGAATGGCTGATTTCAGCTTTGGCTGACCCTGTCGCTTGGCTGGGATGGCACTCAGCAGCGCAATCGCCTCATTCGATGCTGCGCATTTACGCAAGTGTCCGCTGGCATTGACTGCACTCCATGGGTTCTTGCTGTTGCGGTATTCCGCTAGCCAGTGATCAGCTTCGAGTCGGTTGTAGGTATGCAGAATCTCCTTTGTCTCGTACTCACGGCCATTGCTCTTGAGCCAGATGGTTTCAGTCTCCAGTAGCCGTGTACCTGCATCCAGCTTGAGAAGGATTGCCATGAGCTGTTTGAGGTGATGTGATTCGACATATCCAGTTACACCATACTTCTCCCTGAGTGCTTGGTTCTTCATCCGTGCGATGTACTTGGGGTCACTCTCACGCTGAATCCGCTCAGCCTCAAGTCGCACACTTCGGGCTTTCTGCTCGGCTTTATAACGTTCTTCATCTGCGGCCTTCTGAGCTGCGATCTCGCGTTGTTTCTGTTGCGCAAGCTCGTTTCGTTGCTCCTGTTCCGCTTTCCCTTTTTGGTCGAACTGCTCATGGGAGAGTTCGCCGGTCAAGAAGCACAGCAAGGCATTCAACCCTCTGTTCAAGAGAAATTGTCTGTTAGCTGCTGATATCGTCGCGCCTTGTCCTGCAGCGACAAGGAGGCTGTGCAACCTGGCACCGCCCGTGATCGCACTGGTGATATCATCCACCCAGAATTGTCTGGCCAGTTCATGCGGGGGGAGGGACACAGAATTCTGGCCATCGGCCAGACCATTTTTGATCCGAAATTGTTGCAGGTAATCCCAAGTGGGATTTTGACTGGTCTTCTCTATATTAGCTTTGTCGTCTCGCGGAGCAGCCAAGGGCTTTGTGATTGAGGGTTGGTAGCGATGCACAATCTTTCGTCCCTTATAGTAAAGAGATTTAGAACGGCGCTGCTCCTGTTCTACCGCAGATTGGCGTCTGAACTCGGGGAGAGTCATATCGCCGTTGATAAAGCCCCTCAAGGCGTTGAGATCGTAGCTGGCTAGAATGTCGTAGCGGGGTGAAGTCAGAGGCTCATTCCTGAATATGGCTACGAGCAAACTATGGAGGTTATCGCCTATCGATAGGGCAGCAGGAATGTCATCGACACCGTAATAAGTTGCGAGATCCATAGGCGAGATAGACATCGAGCACACTCCTTGTGCAAAAAAAGAATTAGTACAATAGCGCCGCTGGCTTTTTACCTGCAATGGGTGACTTCAATTTCATCGCTGCGAATCCCCCTGTATTCCTCTATACCCCAAGAGCTTCAAACTGAGGGGCATTCAAGGGTGGAGGGATAAGTTTGCTGACTGATGGCGTATCAGTCGGCAATGAAGATCTCTTAGCCAGCCTTGGCAACGTCCCGTACTTTTTGCTCTACCTGGTGCGCGATGGCCTGAATCTGGGCCAGTTCTAGTGAGCCAGCTCTAAATTGGGGGAGTTGTTTGGGGAGTGCAGCGGCACTGACGATGTAGGGGAAGGTGATCTTCTGGCGTAAATCCACAAACCAGCCAGGCAGAACCAGAACTCCACCAACCGGGACCTCGGTCCCTGTTGCACTGTTGAGCCAGTTACGCACGGTGGTGACGTTACGGCGGACCTGTTCGAGTGGTGCTTTTTCAACATGGTTTGGGAAGTGCAGCGCATCGTTTTCGACCCGAACCTTGAACTGTTTTTCTCCATTGTTGATGGGTTTGGAGCGGCCTTTAGTCTCGATGACAAAGACCCCGTTAGGGCAGATGATCAAATGGTCGATATTGAATCCATCAAACGGGATATCGTGGTAAACCCGATAGGGGTGCTGTTGGGGCCTAACGATTTGGTCCAACTCCTGCCCAACTGCCAGTTCACAGGAATAACCCAGCTTGAGGTGCTGAACCTTGTTGGCCATTTTGTAAGTTTTGGTTGTGCCATAGACAAAGAGACCCAGCATAACAACCCCGGAAATCAGCATCACAGTCGTGCTCATAGCCCTCTTATCGATGTAGCTCTGTAACAAGAGGTAGAACCCGATCATCATCATGGTCAATGGCGTGAATAGCATTTGGGAAAAGAGGTCTATCTGCAGGTCCTGGATTTGCTGTTGCAGGGTGTGACCCGCTGGCCTGAGCAGGTCGGCGGTCAACGGGCTGACCCTATGTGAGCGAAGCCTTTTTCTTATTAACAAGATGATCCCGACAGATAAGAATATTGGGCACAAGAACAAGCCAGTAGTTGCCAGAACAGATACCGCGAGCGACGAGAATTCCATTTCATGCGTCTTTTTGGGGATGTGGTGAGGTCAGGTTAGCTGACCTATAGGAGTCTATCCATTGGGATGTGGGGCAAGTATCACAGTATCTGATTATCCCCAATGGAGATCTTACACCTTGTGGTGTTAGTGAGATAAAACAGAGAGTTACTGCGCCCCCCTTTGTGCGCAAATGGGGGTCGTTGCGCTTGGGTTTACTTGGCTGGTTGTATGTTTACTGATGCGACCCGGAAGCTGGGCGGCTGTAGCAACTCACTCGGTGGCCTTAGCAAGCAGTCCTATGACAACACTTCCCAATGCCCACCCTTGCGCGGACCAACAAAGCGTAATCGTCCCGCCTTAACCAACGCCGCCGCCGCCCGCTCCACCGTGCTGGTCGATCTGCCTATCCGCTCGGCTACTTGTGTCAGGGTCAGGGCAGGCTCGCTCGCCAAGAGCGCCAACAATGCATCCGGTGTTTTTGCCCGCATTTCTACCTTCATTTCTACCGGCGTTTCTACCCTCACTTTTTCTGGCGGGGTGGGCTGAGATGTCGGCTGTGCGGCAATCGCTTCGGCCAACGCATCTCGCAGCGCCTCTAGCAGAAACAGAATAAAATCGGTGCAGTCACTCAGCCTGTCGGCCTGACTTAATTGGTGGTAGTAGTGCTCTTGGCGCTCTTTGATGATCGCTTCCACCGGCAGGAAGGCCATCACTGGTTGCCAACGGCTCAAGATCACCGTTTGCCACAAGCGTCCCATACGGCCATTTCCATCGGAAAAGGGGTGTATAAACTCCAACTCGTAGTGCAAGGCACAAGAGGCAATCAAGGGATGGGCCTCTGTTTCTGCCAACCATTGCACCAGTTGTTCCATCAGACGCGGAACCTGAGTCGCGGGGGGAGCCATATGCACTAATTGCTCACCCCGATAGATGCCGACCCCACTGCTACGCCATTGCCCTGCGTCATCGCATAACCCGTGCATCAAACGTCCATGGGCCCTGAGCAAATCCGCAGAAGAGGTAGGGGCCCAAGCCGACATTGCTTCATAAGCGGCAAACGCATTGCGCACCTCCTGGATCTCACGGGGCAATCCCAACACAGGTTTGCCGTCGATCACCGCCGTGACCTGCTCCAGGCTCAGGGTGTTGTGCTCGATGGCCAGGGAGGCCTGGATGGTGCGGATCCGGTTTTCCCGGCGCAGCATGGGCACTTGCGAGCTCTGCGTCGAGCGCCATTGCCCCACCAATTCGGCGATCTCCGCCACCCGGCTCAACATGGCGTGGGTCAGGGTGAAGGGAGGGGAATAGGCTGCCATGGGGGACTCCGACTGAAACGATTGCAAATGCGAAGGCTCAGAGATTATCAGATCGGGGGCAAGACCAACACTGCGGCGTATCTTTGCGAATTCTGTGATAAGCGGTATGCGATGTTCTATGACGGGGTGCGATTTGTTGCGAACTTGCGGTGTTACTCGCTCCATCTGCTTGCTATTTCATGCAATGAGATGCGAACGAGGCCCCTTGATTTAAAATCCCTCGACGTTCGCGTCGTGCCGGTTCGATTCCGGCCTCGGGCACCATTAAAATCAAAGACTTACGAAGGC
>RCUM01000842.1_pt1 | contig 14574 bp, 11 predicted proteins | sample 2166141 | NCBI WGS metagenome assembly RCUM01 (sample SAMN09932756, study PRJNA488358) | compost metagenome | isolation source: compost soil in crotonic acid-enriched | place: Germany: Experimental Botanical Garden
GGGCGATGATCAGCCTGGCGCACCTGAAGTTCCGCGCAGCCAAGAACCGCGAAGGTGTTGAACCGAAGTTCAAAGCCTTCTGGTACCCGTTCAGCAACTATCTGTGCCTGGTGTTTATGGCCGCTATCCTGGTGATCATGTACCTGACGCCGGGGATCCAAATCTCGGTGTTGCTGATCCCGGTTTGGGTCGCCATTTTAGGCATCGGCTATGCCATTAAACAGCGTAGCCAGCGTGCCGTGAGCGCAGCCGGTCGCGGGTAACCAAGCCAAAAAACAAGGCCCGCAGTGCAAACTGTGGGCCTTTTTATTGCCGCTCTATTTTGCAAGCTGGCTCACAGTTTCCCCGCCACGGTGGATTTGTCCATCTCTACAACCATTCACTTCTGATAACTCGCCGCCAACCGGGACAATAATCGTTGCCACTCAGTTAGATCCTGCAGGTGCGGAGAAAATGTCCATGAAGAGCAACGCCCTATCAATAAAAGAAAAGATTGGCTACGGCATGGGAGATGCCGGCTGCAACATGATCGGCGGAGCGATTATGCTGTTTCTCAACTATTTCTATACCGATATCTACGGTCTGACTCCCGCACTGGTCGGCGTGCTGCTGCTGTCAGTCCGCGTGCTGGATGCCATCACCGATCCGATCATGGGCGCAATAGCCGATCGCACCCAAAGCCGTTGGGGTCGCTTTCGCCCCTGGTTGCTGTGGATCTCCCTGCCATATGTATTATTCAGCGTGTTGATGTTTACGACGCCGGAATGGAGCTACAACAGCAAAGTGGTCTATGCCTTCGCCACTTACTTCTTGATGTCGCTGACCTACACGGCGATCAATATCCCCTACTGTTCGCTGGGCGGCGTGATCACCGCCGATCCGCACGAACGGGTCTCCTGTCAGTCCTACCGTTTTATCCTGGTCGGTATCGCTACCCTGATCCTGTCCCTGACGCTGCTGCCAATGGCTGAATGGTTTGGCGGCGCAAACAAGGCGCGTGGCTATCAGATGGCAATGGGTGTACTGGCACTGATTGCCCTGTTCATGTTTCTGTTCTGCTTTGCCACGGTCAAAGAACGTATACGTCCGGCAGTGCCAACCCATGACGCCCTTAAATCCGATCTGAGAGACGTGTGGAAAAACGATCAGTGGGTGCGCATTCTGCTGCTGACGTTTTGCAACGTCTGCCCCGGTTTTATCCGCATGGCCGCCACCATGTATTACGTCACCTACGTCATGCAACAATCAACCTCCTTTGCCAGTCTGTTTATCGCGCTGGGCGTCGTTGGCATGATGGTTGGCAGCGCATTGGCCAAGCCCCTGACCGATCGCTTCTGCAAACTGAAAGTGTTCTTCTGGACCAATATTTTGCTGGCGGCGTTTTCGTGCGGCTTCTATTTCCTCAACCCTCAGTTCACTTCGCTGATCGTCGCCGCCTATTTCCTGCTGAATATCCTGCATCAGATCCCTTCGCCGCTGCACTGGTCGTTAATGGCCGACGTGGACGATTACGGCGAATGGAAAACCGGCAAGCGCATCACCGGCATCAGTTTTTCCGGCAATCTATTCTTCCTTAAGGTCGGGCTGGCGGTGGCCGGCGCCATGGTGGGCTTCCTGATGTCGCTGTCCGGCTATCAGGCCGATGCGGTCAGCCAAAGCGCTGGCGCACTTAACAGCATCGTGCTGTTGTTCACCGTGATCCCCGGTATCGGATATCTGATCACTGCCGGCGTGGTACGCCTGCTGAAGGTTGATCGCCAACTGATGCGTCAGATTCAGATCGACCTGGAAAAGCGACGCATTAATTACCGCGAGCTAACCGACTACTCTGAGCAGCAACTAAAAACCCGAACCCCGTAAGGAGCCTGCGATGCGCGACTACCCTAATCCCTTGATTGAACAGCGGGCCGATCCCTTTGTTTTGCGCCACAGCGATGGCTATTACTACTTCACCGCCTCGGTACCGGAATATGACCGGTTAGAACTTCGGCGCGCGCGTAGCCTCAGCGAACTGGCGCAAGCCAGCCCGACGGTGGTATGGCGAAAACCACAGCAGGGGCCGATGAGCCATTTAATCTGGGCGCCGGAACTGCACTTTATTAACGGCAAATGGTATTTATACTTCGCCGCAGCCCATAGCCCGGAGATTGCCAATGGCCTGTTCCAGCACCGAATGTTTGCTCTGGAATGCAGCGCTGCCAACCCGCTGACCGGAGAGTGGGAGGAAAAAGGCCGAATTTATACCCATATCGACAGTTTCTCCCTCGACGCCACCCACTTCGAACATCGTGGCAAACACTATTATCTCTGGGCGCAGAAGGATCCGGCGATCCACGGCAACTCCAACCTGTATTTGGCCGAAATGGAAGATCCCTGGACGCTGAAGGGCCGGCCGGTGATGCTCAGCCAACCTGAACTCCCTTGGGAAACCGTCGGGTTCTCGGTCAATGAAGGACCGGCGGTGATCGCCCATGGCCAAAGAATATTTATCAGCTACTCCGCCAGCGCGACCGACGAGAATTATTGCCTCGGTCTGTTATGGGCCGATATCGACAGCGACATCACCGATGCCGCCCAATGGCATAAGCTCGAACAGCCCGTGTTTCGCACCAGCGTAAAAAACCGCCAGTTCGGCCCCGGGCACAACAGTTTTACCCTGGATGAACAGGGGCGAGATATCTTGGTTTACCATGCGCGTAATTACACGGAAATCGAAGGGGATCCGCTCTATGACCCAAATCGTCATACACGGATTAAACCGCTGGAATGGGATGAGGAAGGAATGCCGGTATTGGGTGAACCCCCGGCAGATAATCGTTAATCAAAAATGGCTCGATATGCCGAGCCATTTCAGACTACTGACAAAGCCCGTTATTAGGGAGAGCGTGCCGAAGGGGTCGTAGCGGCTTGCCCGCCGGAGCGCCCCTCGGTGCGCTAGGCCCGGGTATCTCGGATTCAAAGACAACTTTGTCATCAAACTCAAATGGCTCGATATGCCGAGCCATTTTTCCATTGAACCTTACTTACGTAGCGCTTTCACCTGCTCGGCCGTCACATCCGCCGGCAATCCGCCCCAGGTCACACGCAGGTAGTTCACCAGTTCCGCCACCTGTGCATCATCGAGACGTTCGCCAAAGGCCGGCATGCTCTGCATGCTTTCGCCGTTAGGGAATTGCTGTGCAGGTAAACCGTCCAGTATCGAGACAATCAGGTTTTTAGCGTCCGGTTGGCGCAGCGTAGCGTTATCACGCATCGCGACCGCCACATGAGGCTTACCCTGGCCTTCACGCGCATGGCAACCGGAGCACTGATCCTGATAGCTGATGCGCCCGGCATCGCTGCCCTGACCGATTTTAACCGGCACAGCCGCCGGCGGCTGTTCCCCCATCAGATAGGTCGCCAGCGCCTGACCATCTTCCGGCGTCAAATGACGGGTGCTGAGACTCACCACCATATGCATCTCGCTAAAGGCGGAACCCTGCGGTGCCAGGCCGGTCGAGAGGAAGCGGTTCAGATCGTCCGGCGTCCAGCCGCGCTGCGCCAACCCGTGCGGGGTGATGTCCGGTGCCATAAAGCGCCCAAGATCACCGCCCTGCATAGGTTTGGCCAGATTCATTTGACCCAGCATACCGCGCGGCGTGTGGCATTCCCCACAGTGGCCCAGCGTATCCGCCAGATAACGGCCGCGTTGCCACTGCGCCGAATCACCCTGCGAACTGACCGGCAGCGGATCCTGACTGCGGAACAACAGATTCCAGCCAATCAGCGCCATACGCTGGTTAAACGGGAACGGCATGGCGTTTTCCGGAATGGCAACATCCACCGCCGGACGGGTCATCAGATAGGCATAGATATCATCGGCATCCTGACGCGACATCCCTTTATACGAGGTATAAGGCATGGCCGGATACAGATGACGACCGCCCGGTGCCACGCCCTGGGTCACCGCCAGGAAGAAGTCGTCCTTGGTCCAGCGGCCAATCCCCTGATCGGCCGAAGGCGTCAGGTTACTGCCATAGATAGTGCCGAACGGCGTATCCAGCGGATACCCCCCTGCCATTGGCGCGCCACCGCTGGCGGTATGACAGGCAGCGCAGTCGGCGGCCTGAGCCAGATAGCGGCCACGGGCAACCTGTTCGGTGCTGGCGGTTACCTGCTGTACCGGGCCGTCGTAATGGCGATTTTCACGCCACCACAGCACGGCGATGACGATAATCACCACCAGCAGGATCAGCAGTGCGAGACGTTTTTTCATTGCGCCGTCTCCTTCACCAGGCCAGGGGTTTTCAGCACTACGTCGCGTACCGCTTCGTAGTAACGCACATAGCCGGTACAGCGGCAGATATGGCTGTCCAGCGCCTGTTCAATCGCGCTTTCCAGTTGATCGCGGGCAATCGGCTCGCGCTTGAGCTTCTCGACAAAAATAGTGGCGGCGTTAACAAAGCCCGGCGTGCAGTAACCGCACTGGAAACTGTAATGCTCCAGGAAAGCCTGCTGGATCGGCGAAAGCTCGACCACTTCTCCCTGATCATCCACCTTGGCGTGGCCTTCGACGGTGCGCACTTTCTTGCCGCTGAAGAAATGCGCGCCGGTGATACAGGTGCGCACTTCCTCACTGGTGCCGCTCGGGTGATCGACAATCGCCACGCAGGCGTGACAGATCCCCTGACCGCAGCCAAGACGCGAACCGGTCAGGTCGAGATATTCGTGCAGGAAGTCGATCATCATCAGCCCTTCCGGTACTTCGATCGGGCCGTACTGCTTTTCATTGATGGTCAGGGAAATCGGCTGGGTTTTAATGCTCATTGTAATACCTCACGAATATTTTCTGCACGAACGGGCAAATCACGGAAACGGTGGCCAGTGGCATGGGCGATAGCGTTAACCAACGCGGCGACCACCGGGATCATCACCACTTCGGCCATGCCTTTTGGCGGATCGGTTTCCGACAGCGCGGGCAGGATGTCGCCGGTCTGCTTCCAGACCGCCACCTCGCTGGCACGCGGCAGGTGGTAACGGTTAAAGTTCCAGGTACCGTTACCCGGCCCGTCTTCGTACAAGGGTAAATATTCGTGCAACGCATGGCCGATGCCCATCGCCAGCCCGCCCTGCAGCTGGCCGGAAACCAGCTCAGGCACAATCAGGTTGCCGCACTCCATGATCGAATGATGGTTAAGCAGTTCCACCTGGCCGGTGGCGATATCCACCGCCACTTCCGCCAAGGTGCCGACGGCGCTGTAATAGGTCACCGCCGCGTTATTGCGCTGGGTCGGAGGATAATAGACCTGGGTGCGCGGCAGCGTTTTGAACTCGCCATTGGCATTGCGTACCGCCAACCCGTCGATCGGCAGGCGCTCACCGTTACCGCTCAGCGTGAAATCCGCCTCCGCCCACTGCCAGCGGTTAAACACGTGCACCGCCGCACCGGTGATACCGCCCATCTGGTAGGCTTTTTTCGCCAACATCTCCAGGCTCAACACCGCCATGCCGGCGGCGGTCAGCCCGCCTTCTACCCAGCGCGCGTCCTCTCTGCGCACCACCAGCGGCGCCGCCTGGCCACCGCCGATACCCGCCTGCCACAGCGCCATCGCCGCCGGCCACAAACCGTGATTGAAGATCAGCCGGGCCGCTTCGCGCGTGCTGTGGGAAAAGTAATACGCCGAGTTGCTGGCGCTGGACGGCGAACAGTAGCTTGGCGTCCAGGCTGGGTTGGTTTGCAACTGATCCTGCTCGGCCTGCGACATGATGTAAGGATCGCCGCTGGCGATCATCGGCAGCACTGACCAGTCGGTCACCGAAAAGTGCGCCTCATCCGCCGGTTTGCCCAGCCACTGCGCGCACAACACCGATTGTGACGTCGACATGCCGGTCCCCATCTCTGCGCCGCTGTGATGCAACATGATGCGCCCGTCTTCCCCCAGTTCGACGCGAGCAAAGGAGGTTTCCGCGCCGGTGCCGAAGTCTTTTTGCACGCAACCGAAGCCGACGCCATAGCGTTTGCCCGGGTTCTTGCCCTCGAACTCCGCCTTGCGTTCGGCGCGTTTGAGCCACATCTCATGCTTCGCCGCCTTCTCCAGCACTTCATCGGCGCGGATCGCACCGGCAGGAATGGCACCCTGGGTGTTTTTCATCCCGGACTTCAGTACGTTGCGCAGGCGGAACTCGATCGGGTCGATCTTCAGTTCGGCAGCCAGTTCATCCACCATCATCTCGGTGGCGGCCATGCTTTGCAGCGTGCCGTAACCGCGTGCCGAACCGGCGTCGATGGCACGCGAAGCCAGCCCCACCGCAGACAAATCGCTTTTCGGGAAGTAGTAAATCGACTGCGCCGCCGTCGCCGCCACCATCACCACCGACGGCGTAAAGTTGCTGCGGCCACCCCCGTCTGCCGTCATCTCAGCGTGGAATGATTGCAGAACGCCGGTTTGGCGGTTGACCGCAATGCGGTAGTTCATGTCGAAAGCGTGGCGCTTCAGCGCCGTCTGGAACTGCTCGAAGCGATCATTGGCCAGCCGTACCGGGTGCCCGTCGCCATACATCGCCGCCACCGCGCCGTAATAAGGGAAGTTATAGTGATCTTTCGAACCGTAGCCGACGGTGTAGCAAGGGTGCAGAATCAGCTGTTTCACCGGCGGGTTGCGTTTGGCCAGCATACGCGGCATTTCGTCGGCCACTTCTTGCGGCGACTGGGTCGGCACCACCAGATGCAGGGTTTGCGTCGCCTCATCGAACCAGCCGTTGGCGTTGTCCGGCTCCAGCGCCGAAGTGTCGACGGACTGCGTGGTGTAGCGCCGCGACAGCACCAACCAATCATCCGGCGGCGTTTGCAGCTCTGCGGCGATCATCCCGGCATAATGCATGCCTTCCTGATCCAGTTTGCCGCCTTCGCGGCCTTCCGGCCAGACCGGCAGGTGTTTCTTCATCGATACCGGGAAAATCGGCGTGTCTTTCAGGCTGGAGAAGCGATCGTCGTCGAACGGCTTATCGCCACCCACGCGCACATAGCGGAAAGTGCCCCAGGGATCCCGCTCCAGCGGGCCGGTTTCCGCCCCGTACTTGAGAGTTTCTTCACGGAATTTCAGCTTGTCTTTGGCAAAGCGGAAACGGGCGAAATCGTGATAAATCAGAATTGCCACCGCCTGGCCAAGATAGGCCGGAGTTTTGCCGATCGGCAGCAGCATGTCGTCGCCGTAGAACGCCGGAAAGGCCAGGCCGTCACGCGCCAGATCCTCTGCCGTGACCAGCCGGTCGGGCTGCAGATCGTCTCCCAGCAACGAAAGATCGATACCCTCGAACAGCCGGTCGGCCTTGGTGACGCGTAAAATAAAGGCGTGCGCCTGTTGTTGCGGCCAGTGCGGCATATCGACCGCGCGAATGTCGCGGGCGAACACCTTTTGCCCCATCACCTTGGCACGACCATCGATGCGAAAGCGAATACGCTTTTCATGGGCATCCCAGTTCGGGGACTGAAGGATTTTTTGCTCAAACAGCGCGGCATAAGCACGACTGTACAGTGGCGCGAGGTACACGGATACCCCCGCAATCACGGCGCTTTTGATAAAGCGGCGCCGCGACGGGCTAAAATTGCTCATAAAAAGTCCTTTGCTTCTTTATTGTATTTTTGTATTCAGCGGTGGTGTTGCGCAAACGCTGACGACCTTGCCGTAGACGTCATAAGCATATGCTTATAACTAAAATTATGTGATGATTAACATGCTGTTTTCAAGAAAAACACATCTCAAGAACACATATTTTTAGTAAGGTAATAATAAGTTGCGCAAATTCGGGCGGATAAGATGACAACGGGCATAGTGATCGCCGCTGCCGGACGTGGAGAGCGTTTCTCTCTGGCCGGGGGCGAAGGCAATAAATTGAGTGCCGAGTTTGCGGATAACTCTGGTCAGCAACGCTCGATATTTGAACAAACGCTGCGTCAGGCGCTGGCCTCTGATCTGCCGGTATGGGTGGTCACCCGTCCGGACAATCTTCTGGTACAGCAGGTCTGCGCGGCCTATCAGGTTCCGGTCACGCTACTGGCAAGCTCTGGCCTCGGAGAATCGATCGCCGCCGGCGTTAACGCCACCCCGCACTGGCAAGGCTGGCTGATCCACTTAGCAGATATGCCCTTCGTTACGCCGACGGTTTTCCGGCAGGTGGCGACCGCCCTACGGCAACACGCCATCGTCCGCCCCGCTTTCCAGCAGCAGCCGGGCCACCCGGTCGGGTTTTCCGCCATTTTGCGCAAACAACTGGGCCAATTGCGCGGTGATAATGGCGCACGTGAGCTGCTTAAAGGGCAGCCAGTGTTCCTGCTTTCTCTTGAAACGTCCGAAGTGGTGCAGGATATTGATCTTCCGTCACAGCTACCGGCCAGCGAGTAAATCATCTATGCAACATCTCGATATCACCGTGGTCAACCAGGCGATAAGCTGGCTGAAGCAACAGCCGGTGTGGCTGTGCACCGTACTGAACACCTACGGCTCCTCACCGCGATCGCCAGGAGCGCTGCTGGTGGCCACCCAGGATGGGCATTACTGTGGTTCGCTGTCTGGTGGCTGCGTGGAAGAGGATTTTCTGCGGCGCGTGGCGGCCGGGGAATATCAGGCGGCCAGCCAGGTGATCCGTTATGGTGAAGGGGGTCTGGAGCCGAATGTAGCACTGCCGTGCGGCGGCGTATTGGAAGTGCTGATCGAATCCCTGCCAGCCGGTGACGACAGTATTGCCTATCTGACAAAAATTGCCGGTGCACTGAACGGACACCACGCGCTGGTCAAACGCCTGACCTTGCCCGATGCCTGTACCAGCCTGACATTGACCGATTTCGCCAGCGCCACCCAGGTGGAACGTCGTGGTCCGCAGGTCACTCTGCATATCGCCGCGGCACCGCGTTTGTTGATCGCCGGGCTGTCCAGCGTAGCGCTGTACTGCGCCGATTTCGCCAGCTCACTGGGCTTTGAAGTGTTGGTTTGTGAGAATCGGCCGGAGGCGCTGGATAATTTCGCCCCTCAGCTCAGAGGCAACGTCACATTGTTGCGCCAGTTCCCGGCCAAGTTTATTGAAGACGGCGGCTGCCACGCCAATACGGCGATTGTGGCGCTGACCCACGATCCGCGCATGGACGATTTGACGCTGATGGAAGCGATCCACACCCCGGCATTTTACATCGGTGCCATGGGGTCATTGCGCAACAGCGCGCGCCGCCGCCAGCGTCTGCAGCAGATTGCCGAATTCAGCCCACAGGAACTGGAACGTATTCATGCCCCGATCGGGTTGCCACTCGGCAGTAAAACCCCGGCGGAAATCGCGCTGGCGGTAATGGCGGATATCGTGCAGCAGAAAAACCGCACTACCGCGGTCCGATCGGTCAACCAATTGGAGTCACTGGCACCAGATGCTGGAGCTCAAGCTGCAACTCCTCCCGCTCGTTCAGCGAATAGTTGAACATCGTCAGGTCTGGCCCTACTCTGCGGGCCAGGCCCAATTCCGGTAGTGCCTGGGTGTAAATCTGCACCACATGGTCGTGCAAGGCCACCGGCTTGCCGGAGTAACAAAAGCGGCAATAATCGCCGTGAATTTCCGGCCATGGCTCAAGCCCGGCGGCATCACTGGTCGGGCAGTCCTCGGCAACGCCAAGCGCATATTCCACTCTGACCTGCTCTCCATCAGGAATAAACTGGGTCAATGCATAGGTCAACGCCGGCCGACTGGCAACCGAGTGATAGAACTGCTCTCTGATTTTGCTGCGAATGTGCAAATGCGACTTATCCAAATCGGCAATATCGAGGTGGTAAGCGTAACTTTTCCCCTTGATCGCATACTGCCCTTTGGCCACCTTGATGCGGTCAACCTGAATATCACCAGGATGGTTGGCTGACAGCGAACGAACCAGATGACTGAAGTCCTGCTTGCGGGCATGACGATAGACGCTGGGAGATTCGGCAAAGTGCTTTTTGAAGCAGCGGGAAAAGGTTTGCTGGTTATCAAATTGATATTCAATGGAAATATCAAGAATGGTTTTTTGCGTAAAGCGCAAGGCGAAAGCGGCGAGATACAAACGGCGGGCGCGAATATAGGAGGCCAGCGACAGACCGGTCTGCGTCTTGAACATTCGCTGCAGATACCATTTCGAGTAGCCTGATTTGGCAGAAACGATATCCAATGACAAGGGATTGGTTAGGTTGTCTTCAATCCAGACCAGCAATTCCCTGATATGACTTTCCTGCGTTTCCATGAGTTTGCCGAACCTTCTGTTCCAAATATGCCTTTATGCGCGTATTAGTGCTTTGCGCGTAGGGTATACAGGTTAAAACATCGCGTCCAGCGGGCTACAGTAATTTACACAGGGGTTGATAAAACCTGAAATTTGCCGCCCCACTGTGGGCGGCAAATCCTTTCGGCGGTTACTTCACGCAGCGAGAACACTGGCCAGACTGGATCTTCTGGAAGAAGTCATTGCCTTTATCATCCACCAGAATAAACGCCGGGAAATCTTCCACTTCGATTTTCCAGATCGCTTCCATCCCCAGTTCAGGATATTCCACACAGGTCAGGCTCTTGATGCTTTGCTGCGCCAGAACCGCAGCCGGGCCGCCGATGCTGCCAAGGTAGAAACCGCCGTGTTTGTTGCAGGCATCCGTCACCTGCTGGCTGCGGTTGCCCTTCGCCAGCATGATCATGCTGCCACCGTGAGATTGCAGCAGATCGACGTAAGAGTCCATGCGCCCGGCGGTGGTCGGCCCCAACGAACCCGAGGCGTAACCGTCCGGCGTTTTGGCCGGGCCGGCGTAGTAAATCGGGTGATCCTTAACGTATTGCGGCAAACCTTCGCCGCGATCCAGCCGCTCTTTCAATTTGGCGTGCGCGATGTCGCGGCCCACGATGATGGTGCCGCTCAGCGACAGGCGGGTCGATACCGGATACTGCGACAGCTGCTTGAGGATATCGGCCATCGGGCGGTTGAGGTCGACCTTGATCGCCTCGCCCTCTCCAGCCTGGCGCAGTTCCTGCGGGATAAATTTGCCCGGATTGTGCTCCAGCTTCTCCAGCCAAATGCCGTCGCGGTTGATTTTTCCCTTGATGTTGCGGTCAGCGGAACAGGAAACACCCATGCCGACCGGGCAGGATGCGCCGTGGCGCGGCAAACGCACCACGCGGATATCGTGCGCAAAGTATTTACCGCCAAATTGCGCGCCCAGCCCCAGGTTCTGCGCTTCTTTCAGCAACTCTTCTTCCAGCGCCACATCACGGAACGCCTGGCCGTGTTCGTTGCCTTCGGTCGGCAGGCCGTCGTAGTACTTGGTCGACGCCAGCTTGACGGTTTTCAGCGTAGCTTCAGCCGAAGTGCCCCCGATGACAAACGCCACGTGGTACGGCGGACAGGCCGCAGTGCCCAGCGTGCGCATTTTATCGACCAGGTAATCTCTCAGCTTGCCCGGCGACAGCAGCGCCTTGGTTTCCTGATACAGATAAGTTTTGTTGGCCGAGCCGCCGCCTTTGGCGACGCACAGGAACTTGTACTCTTCACCGTCCACACTGTAGAGATCGATCTGCGCCGGCAGGTTGCTGCCGGTGTTGACCTCTTTGTACATGTCCAGCGCGGCGTTTTGCGAATAGCGCAGGTTGTCTTCGATAAAGGTGTTGTACACCCCGCGCGACAGCGCTTCTTCATCGCCGCCGCCGGTCCAGACGCGCTGGCCCTTTTTCCCCATGATGATCGCGGTGCCGGTGTCCTGGCAGGTTGGCAAAATACCCTTGGCGGCGATTTCTGAGTTACGCAGAAATTGCAGCGCAACGTACTTATCGTTTTCGCTGGCGTCCGGATCCTCAAGGATATCGGCAACCTGCTGTTGGTGCGCCGGGCGCAGCATAAACGAAGCGTCATGGAAAGCATGCTGGGCGAGCAGGGTTAACGCTTCGGGGGCAACTTTCAGGATTTCCTGGCCTTCAAACTCACTCACAGAAACGTGATCGCGGCTCAGCAGATAGTATTCGGTATCGTCTTTCTTCAGCGGGAACGGATCTTGATAATGGAACGGTTTATTCGACATTGATCTCTCACTTGCAACATCAGCTGCGTTAAATTCACACTTACTCAGCCAGCTCGGGGCAGGCCGCGTCAAAAAACTCCCCACACCTTACGTATTTTTAATCAGTCGGTTATTGCGCTAAATCGCATAACTCCCTCTGATTTGTAGGGGCGCTGTATACTGCGCCCGTGTTAATCGGGACGAATATATTCGTCCCCTACAGGCAGGGACTCAGCATGTACGGTTCATTATCCCGCAGTTAACACAATGATTACAATCCATCAGCGTCGATCGGGTTATCAATGCGGTGAAAAACCTGCCTGGTAAACCCCTGACAAATTAGCTTTGCCTCTTATTGCCAGCCGGCGCGCCTTTGCTTAAGCTAGCCACAATGAACAAAGCAAGAATCCCCATTGCGCTGCAACAGGCGGTGATGCGCTGTCTGCGAGAAAAACTGCAGCTGGCCCGTCAGCATTTTTCCGTCGAGTTCCCTGAGCCAAAAATCCTTTACCAGCAACGCGGAACCAGCGCGGGCACCGCCTGGCTGCAAGCCTGGGAAATCCGGCTGAATCCGGTGTTGCTGATGGAAAATCAGCAGCCGTTTATCGATGAAGTGGTGCCGCATGAACTGGCGCACCTGCTGGTATTTCGCCAGTTTGGCCGCGTGCCACCACACGGCAACGAATGGCGCTGGATGATGGAAAGCGTATTACAGGTATCGGCCAGCCGTACCCATCAGTTTGAGATTGCCTCGGTGCAGAGCAAAACCTACCCCTACCGCTGCGGTTGCCAGCTGCACCAGCTTACCGTGCGCCGCCACAATCGGGTGATGCGCGGAGAAAGTGAATATCGCTGCCGTCAGTGTGGCGACAAACTGAAATTTTTCGCCGGCGAGCCTGTTTAGCGTAACGATTTATACGTTAAAACAAGTAAATATCGCCATTTGCTACGGCTTCAAACTTCCGCTACCCTGCCTGCTTTTCCAATTTTGAGCTGTTTTGGAATATGCTTCGCAAAATTTTATTTATGGTGGTTCTCACTGCCGGTGCCGCACAGGCGCACGGCATCAACAACTTTTCTCAGGCCAAGGCGGCTGCCGCCAAAATCAATCAGGACGCCCCCGGCTCCTTCTACTGCGGCTGCCGGATAAACTGGCAGGGTAAAAAAGGCATCCCCGATCTAAACAGTTGTGGCTACCAGGCGCGTAAAAACGCCCAACGTGCGCAACGTATCGAATGGGAACACGTGGTACCGGCCTGGCAATTCGGTCACCAATTACAGTGCTGGCAACAGGGCGGGCGCAAAAACTGCAATAAAGACGCCGGTTACCGCCAAATCGAAACCGATTTGCACAATCTGCAGCCGGCGATAGGTGAAGTGAACGGCGATCGTAATAACTTTATGTACAGCCAATGGAAAGGCGGCGAGGGCCAGTACGGCCAGTGCCCGATGAAAGTGGACTTCAAAAATAAGCAGGCCGAACCGCCTGCCCGCGCCCGCGGTACAATCGCCCGCACCTACTTCTATATGCGCGACCGTTATCAACTGCGGCTTTCACGCCAGCAGACCCAGCTTTTTGAGGTATGGGATCGCCAATACCCGGTCAACCAATGGGAATGCCTGCGCGAAGCACGCATCGCTAAGGTACAGGGTAACCATAATCCTTATGTTCAGCAGGCGTGCCAGCAACGAAAAGGCTAAATCCCCTGCGTACTTAAAACTGCAGCGGTGTTGACTGCGTAAGCGCACCCGAATCACTTACCTAAGTAAGCTCATCGGGATGCACTCACTTGCCGCCTTGCTGCAGCTTCAATTACTTTGGGTATATACTCTTTTTTTTCAAGCTGCAGCACTGATGACTGCACATGAGTCAGGATCGAATATTCATATGCGCATACCTCGCATTTATCACCCGCAGCCGTTAATCGACCATGCGGAAATCTTCTTAAGCGAAGACGCCGCCAACCATATCGGGCGTGTACTGCGCATGAACGCCGGCCAGGCGCTGCAGTTATTCGACGGCAGCAATCAGGTGTTTGACGCCGTGATCGCCCAGGTCGACAAGAAAAGCGTGCAGGTGCAGCTCAGCGCCGGCCAGTTGGAAGACCGTGAATCACCGCTCAATCTGCATCTGGGTCAGGTAATTTCTCGCGGTGAGAAAATGGAGTTCACCATTCAGAAATCCATCGAGCTGGGGGTCAACGTCATTACCCCGCTGTTTTCCGAGCGTTGCGGCGTTGCGCTTTCCGGCGAACGCCTGGCGAAAAAAATTCAGCAGTGGCAGAAGATTGCCATCGCCGCCTGCGAACAGTGCGGCCGCAACCGCATCCCGGAAATCCGCGAGGCGATGCAGCTGGAAGCCTGGTGTGCCGAGCAGGATGGCAGCCTTAAGCTGAACCTGCACCCGCGCGCCAGCCACAGCATCAACACCCTGCCGCTACCGGTGGAACATATCCGGTTGCTGATTGGGCCGGAAGGCGGTTTATCTACAGGCGAAATTGCGATGACCACAGGCCACGGATTTACTGATATCCTGCTGGGGCCACGC
>RCUM01000854.1_pt1 | contig 14354 bp, 14 predicted proteins | sample 2166141 | NCBI WGS metagenome assembly RCUM01 (sample SAMN09932756, study PRJNA488358) | compost metagenome | isolation source: compost soil in crotonic acid-enriched | place: Germany: Experimental Botanical Garden
GCTCTTCGGTCACCACGCAGTCACCGGAGAAGAACTTGGCGGTCACGCCCTGCTCACGCATCTGGCGCACCAGCGGCCCGGCTTCCGGATGGCAGCCGCCGAAGTAGACCACGTCCGGTTTGACCGAAGCGATCTTGGTCACCAGCGCGTTAAAGTCTTTTTCGCCGCGCGACAGCCCTTCATACAGCACTTCTTTCACGCCGCGCTTGTTCATCTCCGCCCTGGCGGCGTCCGCCAGCCCCTGGCCGTAGGTGTCCTTGTCGTGGATCACCGCAATGCGTTTGGCCTTCAGAGTGTTCAGCATATAGTCGGTGGCGATCACCCCCTGCTGATCGTCACGGCCGCACATGCGGAACATGTTGGTCATGCCGCGCTCGGTAATTTGCGGGTTGGTGGAGCCGGGGGTGATGGCGATGATGCCGGCCTCGTCATACACCTCCGAGGCAGGCATAGTGGAGGATGAGCAGAAGTGGCCGACCACCGCCGAAACCTTGTCCTGATCGACCAGACGGTTGGCGACCGCCACCGCCTGCTTCGGTTCGCAGGCGTCGTCACCCTGCACCAGTTTGATTTTTTCCCCTTTGATCCCACCGGCAGCGTTGATATCCGCCGCCGCCTGCGAAGCACCGCGCCAGTACTGATCGCCATAGGTCGCATTCGGCCCGGAGAACGGCCCGGCAACGCCGATGACGATATCGGCCTGAGCATAAAAAGCAGAACCTAAACAACCGATAAGCAGAGCAGCGAGCGGACTTTTAATGAATTTCGATGACATTGTTGTTTTCCTCAGCACTGTTTTAGCAAAACGCCCAAAGGCGCGGAGCAATCACTTTATGTGTAGACGGGGAAAATAATTTGCGCGAGAGCGCAGTCGCATTACCCGCATTTAGGTAAGCAAAAATCCAGCCATTGTGACGGCCAATACATATTTTCTGATTATTCATCCTACATATCAGTGGGGAAATGAGGGCGATCGCTGGCATCGGCGGGCTGAGCGGGGACGAGCGCACTAACCGCACAGAGGAATTTTTTTGGCATTCCGGCCGGTCGGAAATGCCCTTTCACCCACTCGCACCATAAGCGTGCAATCGCCGGTGCAAGGACAATGGCAGGAATTTTCTGATGGCAAACCCCGCAAATGAACAGGATGAGTGCTGAAAAACGACGCAACATGCTCATTCTGACAGCAAACGCGCTTTTTCCTCACTTTAGTGCTTTGACAAACCCACGGCACCCCGCTATTATTCGCCCCGTTCACACGATTCCTCTGTAGTTCAGTCGGTAGAACGGCGGACTGTTAATCCGTATGTCACTGGTTCGAGTCCAGTCAGAGGAGCCATATTAGAGAAGCCCGCTTAAGGAAACTTAAGCGGGCTTTTTGCTTTTTGACGCCGCGCTGGCGACGTTGAAAATATAGCCTTTGTCGTTCTTCAAATGCTTTCAGCCAGGAAGCAATATAACTTTCATGCTGCCCCTCTCCAACAATGCCCAAATACGCCATAGGGAACGCGCTTCCCAACTCGGCAATGAACACTTCAAACGCATACCCTTCACTGCCAAACTTGCCTGTAATTTCACGGTTAAATGCGTTTGTACCCACGTGTAAGTATCCCGCTTAACCACACCATTCGCTTTTAGCAATCTTCCGACCTACTGATTATTAGCCGACAATCTGATCTCAGGCCTGATTTAACACAATGCTCACCACATAACTTCATAATAAAATTCAATAAAATATTATGTGATTGTGAGTCGCAGGGATGTTGACTGAATAACCTTGCAAAGCTGGAAGTGTTCGACGAGCTTGTACCCTCATTGGCCGCTTAACGCGAAAGAGCCTTTTTTTAGTGCCCCATCCCTTGCCATAGCTATCAAAGATAAAGGTTGTATCTGTCTTCATATTCCCGCGCAGGAACTGTAGTCGTTTTTAAGTCTGTGTATGAAATTCAAGCCCTTTCATCTCCTGTTTAATACCGTTTCCTTTACCGGGACTACTCAGCAGCGGAATAGAGTCCGATGCTAAAGGGCTTCATAGGTATAAGTGATCTGTAAAACATAGCGACAACAGAATCGATTCTATATCCAGGGACTCATCGGCATTTCGAATCTGATAATTCCCTTTAATATAGGTTTTTATCCAAATTACTCAATCAACACAATAGCAAACCCAATTATAGTGGTACCAACGGCATCATACGTCGCAATCTGACCGTTTGGAGCGAAGGAAACAAACGGATTTCCCTGACCGGAGCTACCGAGCACCGCATGTCCATATGGCGTTACAGCCAACGCATCACCTGGGACACCAATTTCATTAAGCGGCGGAGTCGTTCTGGACTGCGCCACAGGATAATCGCCGCTGTTCCAACTAGTAGCATGCCATTTCCCGTCACTTCCCAGCCATTGAACTGAGAAATTAAACACATATCCACCTTTATTATTTACTGTGATTTTCTGTACTTGCCTCATAGCATTCACCTTTATTTTTCATCATTTAATAAAAGTACATTTATTTATGCAGTAGCATGAGTTTATAGCTCGCGCTTCACTGAAGCGTATCAGAGTTATTTTATTTATCAATAAAGCCACACTTAAATTATTAATTGCTAAGCTAATTAAAGAACTTAAAATAATAATTATTTAAAATTAGGTCATATCCATTAATTACATATCTTTCTCTGAAATACATCATCACTCTTGGCTGCCAAGGCAATGGAATAGGAGAAGTACAGTAGCCATCAGGTCAATGGAGCCGCCACAAGTCATGCAGACAGATTAAGAGCACGCTATTTATTTGTAATGACCGCATTAAAAAACTATCCTCTAGCGACATTAACTATCCCAATCATAATTACCATAACTCAGTCAGCACCTAATGATTAAATGTTAAATCACTCCTCAGCGATAAGCATTTTCTCTGAGGAAAAATCCCATATGTATCAAATCAACAGCATTGTCTTCTGGAGTAAGCGCTACCCCTTGTGAAGAACGAGGGTCTCCTTAAAATGCTGCAGCAGAAAATCGACGTACAGACGGATTTTCGGCAACTGCTGGCGGTCCGCAAACGTAAGAATATGCACCGGTTTCGCCAAGGGTTGATACTCCGGCAGCAGAGGTATCAGCCTGCCCTGGCGCAAATCCTCGGCCAGCAACACCTCCGGTTGCATTAAAATTCCCAGCCCGTTTAACGCGGCGCTGCGCAGGGCCTCGCCATTATTGACCGCCATAACGATATTGACCGGCACTTTGATCAGTTTACCGCCTAGCTGCAGTGACCATTCACTGCCCGCCAGTGGATGGGCAAACCCCAGGCAGCGGTGCTCGATCAACGCTTCCGGGTGAACAGGTGTACCCGCGCGTTCCAGATAGGCGGGAGAGGCACAGATGACCGATCGATACGCAGCCAGCGGGCGGGCGACCAACGAATTCACATGTTCCAGTTCGCCCACTTTAATCATGACGTCGATCCCCTCCTCCGCCATGTCCATCGTCTTGTCACTCAGCACCAGATCCAGCGTCATCTCAGGCCAGGTAGTGAGAAACCGCGCGGTGATCGGGGACAGCGCATGTACCCCAAATGAAACGGGGCAAGCCACCTTCAACCTTCCTCGTGGGCTCTGGTGCAATGCCAACGCGACCGACTCGGTATCCTCAATATCGGCTAAAATTCGCCGACAACTCTGATAATAAACGCTTCCGAAGTCAGTCAGGCTCTGCCTGCGCGTCGTTCGGTTCAGCAGGCGAATGCCGAGATGTTTTTCCAGCGCTTTAATGTGCAGCCCGACCATAGTTCCGCTCAGCCGCATTTCTTCGGCAACCGCACTAAAACTGCCACGCTCCACCACGCGCACAAACACCGACATGCTTTCCAGTTTGTTCACAATTACCAAGTTTTTCTTGTTAAAGATTAAACTATAACGCTGTTTATCAACTCCTGTTAGCGAGTTTTAATAAAACCTCACTCAGACAGGAGAATGAAAATGGTGACGAATCCAGAGCTGCGCGAACGGGGTTTAGCGTTGTTTACCAAGTTGTATGGTAATGGTGCCGGGGAAGCATTACGTCAGGATATGGCCGATCTGTGCCCCGACTTTACGGATATTTCAATAGAATGGGCGATGGGCGGCATCCTTTCGCGACCCGGTCTGGACGTCATAACCCGGGAGCTGGTCGTGGTCGCTTCCTGCGTCACCCTGGGCCATACCGTTCCGCAACTGCGCGCCCATACTCAGGCGGCGCTGAATGCCGGGGCCAGTCGTGAACAAATTATTGAGGCCATCCTGCAATTGTTGTTTTATGCCGGGGGGGCTGCGGTACGTAATGCGTTGGTTAATGTGCGCGATATTCTGAACGCCCCAGCGCATAGCGAAAAATAAACTCCGGCCTGAACAAGGTCTGCATGTGGAGCCCCCTCAATCTTTCCGTGTTGGCGCCGGCAAGGCGCCCTCTTTAGGCATCAAAAAAGCCTTTCCGCTTGCAGATGACGTCACCGCACAACGGCTCTTTTGCTTTTTGCCCCCAACGTTTGAAACAGCATCCAAACTGTTCCCAGCGCTACCACGCACGCCCCTACCCATGCAGTGCTCACCAAGCCCGTGATTTCCAAAGCAATCCCTCCCAGAATAGAACCTAAAGCAATGCCGCCGTTAAACCCGGCGATATTCAGGCCCGCCGCCACTGCGGGCGCCTGTGGCGCATATTCATGGGACAAACCTATCACCCGAGCCTGAAGCGCAGGCACCGCTGCGTAGGTCAAAGCGCCAAGCAAGCCGATAAGTACCGCCATGAGCACAACCGATACGGCCGACGCCCCTATGGCAAGCAATACCACAGCCAGCCCAACCAATATGATCATCACCGCATAATCCGCACCTTTACGATCGGTCAGCCGCCCGCCCCAAACGTTCCCGATTGCCGCCATCACGCCGTATCCAAGCATCAATAAACTGCCGGTGCTTTCATGGACCTGAGTGACGTGCAACAAGATGGGCGAGATATAGGTATAAAGAGCGAACGAACCGGCGTAGGCCAATACGGTAATACCGGCGCCGGCCAGGAGACGCGGATTAAACATCGCCTTAAGACCGTCCAGGGCGTTGGCCTGATTTGAAGCATCATTGTGGTCAGTCGGCATGAGTACCAGCAGGCCCAGAAAACCAATCGCACCGCTGACGGCAACAGCCATGAAAATCACCGGCCAATTGAAAAGACTGCCGAGATAAGTCCCCAAAGGCACCCCAAGGGCCAAAGCCAGCGTCAGGCCGCCAAAAACGACAGCGACAGCGGTACCAGCACGATCACGCCCGACCAACTGCGTCGCTACGCTGGAGGCTACGGCGAGAAATACGCCGTGGCCCAATCCTGAAGCGAAGCGAGCGACCAGCATCGGCGTCAGCGAATCCGACAGGCTCACGATGGCATTGCCCAGGGTAAACAATGCCATCGCTACCAGTAACAACCGCTTTCTTGGCCAACGCGTGGCAAGCGCAGTCAAACCCGGTGCGCCAATCACCGCCCCCAAAGCATAGGCTGTCACCGCCGTCCCTACCTGGCTGACGCTGGTATGAAGATCTTCAGAAATATTGGACACCAGGCCTATGGTCACGAACTCGGTGAACCCCAAAGCGAAGGCACAAAGCGCAAACACGTAAATAACGTCACTATATTTTCCCGCTGCTGAAACAACCAGTCAAAGCGCATGGCATTACCTCTCGGCACGGGAGTGAGAAAGCGAAAATACCTGTTCGATATTCGCCGTGCCGATAAAGCGTTGTTGTTCATCGACAACAATGCCGCGCTGACAGGGGGAACTTAATACAGAATCCATTAACTGCCGCAGCGTGCCATTTCTTGGCGCAAAGGTGCTGCCAAGATTAATGTCTTCCGCCTCTACCGTGGTTTTGTTTTGCTGCACATCATACCAGCCGACCGGGCAATCATTTTCCACCACCAGCACCCAGGAATCATGCCCCGCCACTAAACGGGCTTCGCTGACCGACATTCCCGGCGCAATGACTTTCTCTTTAGCCAACGCAATATCTTCAGGGATCATGTCAAAAGAAAGCTTACGGTATCCGCGATCGCGGCCGATAAAATCGGCGACGAAAGCATCTTCAGGTTCATTCAATAATTTGACCGGCGAGGCGATTTGCGCCAGACGCCCTCCGGGACGAAAAACCGCCACCTGATCGCCTAATTTCATCGCCTCGTCAATATCATGGGTAACCATGATGATCGTCTTGCCGATTTCACGCTGTAAACGTAAAAACTCCTCCTGCAACTGTTCGCGAACCACCGGATCGACGGCGCTGAAAGGTTCATCCATCAGCATGAATTCAGGGTCGGAAGCCAGTGCGCGGGCGACGCCGACCCGCTGCTGCTGGCCGCCGGACAACTGCCATGGATAACGTTCCGCCATCGCCAGCGACAGCCCGACCAGTTCCAGAAGTTCCAATGACTTTTTACGCGCCGCCGTGCGTGTTGCCCCGTTAAGCAGCGCGGTGACGGCGATGTTGTCCTGCACCGTTTTATGCGGAAACAGACCGGCATTCTGGATCACATAGCCAATCTTGCGGCGCAGTTTGACCAGATCCATCCCTGCCGTCGGTTGTCCGTTGAGCAAAATACTCCCCGAAGAAGGCTCGATTAACCGGTTGATCATGCGCAGTGACGTGGTTTTTCCGCAGCCCGAAGGCCCGACCAGCATGGTGATTTTGCCTGTCGGCGCACTGAACGACAGCCTGTCTACGGCCACCGTACCATCGGGGTAAAATTTGCTGATGCTCTCAAATGAAATCATTACGTTTCCTGCCCCATTACGGACTGTTGTTAACCGTCGCCTGCCTTTCATCTATTCGCAGACCTGACATGTACTAACCTGTATGTACAAGCTAGCAAGCAGGATGCCAACTTACCAAAGCAGGGTGATACCGGCGGTTTTAGGGGGATGGGCTGTGCCGAGAGGAAAAAAATGAACAAAAGAGGGCATCTCTTGCCCCAAAAAAAAACCACTTGCACCATTAAGGTGCTTTCAGGGGTAGAGAGAGGCACTGCACCCGGATTACCCTTGAGGATCCTTGTCGATGCAGGCTTGCCAAAAATGACTGGTTTTTACGAAGACGGTGCCGTTAATTTTCCCCGCAGCAGAAACAATAACAGTGCGATCAGACAGGCCGTTGCCTGTATGCCCCCCAGCGTGGTGACGGCGGGGAACGTCAGCACCGAGCCGAGCCAGGTTGCGATTGCAGCCGCCCCCATTGTAAGAAAACCAAGTAATGCGGATGCCAGGCCAGCCTGTTTCCCGAACGGCCCCATTGTGATTGCCGTTCCCAACGGATTGGCCAGCCCCATGCCCCAGAGGAACATAATCATGGACAGGGTATACCAACCCAGACCAGGCGCTTCCGGCCCAATCAGCAGCAGGCTCCCACCCAATAACGCGGTGAGAATGCCTCCCGAGGTAATGATTTGCGGGCCATAGCGACGGGCCAGTCGCGGCGCCGCCATCCCTCGATCTTCTCCTGAGCATCTTCCAGTGACAGGAACCAGTGCACATTCAGACATTCATCACGAAGGCTGCCCCTATGCCTTGTACTTTACATGCCGCGCAGTGCCGGTGTTTACTCGCCGGTAAACGTTGCCGGCTCTTTCGCCGCCAGCGCCCGCATGCCTTCGTTGCGGTCTTCGCTGGCCGCAATCAGGGCCGAAAGCGAACGTTCATAACTCACGCCCGCCGTTAAGCCCATATCGAAACTCGCCAGCACGGCTTTTTTGGCCATCTTAACGGCGAGCGGTGCGGCACGGGAAATATTCTGTGCAATCTTTAACGCCTGTTCCATTAACGTTTCCGGCGAGGTGATCCGGCTGATCAGCCCGGCGGCCAGCGCTTCTGCGGCGGTGATTTTTCGCCCGGCGAGGATCATCTCCATCGCCAGTGATTTCCCTACCGATTTGACCAGCCGTTGTGTCCCCCCCGCGCCGGGGATAATTCCGATGTGCGTTTCCGGCAGTCCGAGAATGGCCGTTTCATCGGCAATCACGATGTCACACAACAACGCCAGTTCCAGCCCGCCACCCAGCGCATAACCGGATAAGGCCGCGATCACCGGCTTTTCGATGGCGGAAATCTGATCCCATTTCTCACTGAAACCGCTGGTGTAAAGGGCTATCGCGGAGGCGGTTGCCAGCGTGCCGGTGTCAGCACCGGCGGCAAACGCCCGCGCCGAACCGGAAATGACTATTGCGCGGATCTGTTTATCGCCATCCAGTTCGCGCATTTTTTCCAGCAACTGCGTCAGCATTTCTGCACTTAGCGCGTTGAGTTTTTCCGGCCGGTTCAGGGTGATATGCGCCACGCCCTGATGGCGTTCGCAGCCAATAAGTTCGTCGCCATGACCTTGACAATGAAGAGGTTCACTCATGGTTTTTGCATCCCGCTGATGGCACGGATCGTGTCGTTACGGTACGCAAGACCTTCGGCAATCTCCTGCGCCGTCCACGGATAAAACCCCGCGCCGGTTTTGGTACCCAGATTGCCCTGCTCAATTTGTGCCAACAACCACGGCGGCAGCACATCGTCGCTGGACAAATCCGGCAGTAATATCGCGGCGACATTTTTCACCGTATCCAGCCCGGCAAAATCCATGAGCTTGAGCGGCCCCATCGCCGACCAGCGCGGTGCCAGCGTGCTTTGCACCGCAAAATCCACGTCTTCGATACTGGCAATTCCGGCCGTCACCAGATGCAACGCCTCACGCAACATGGCGTACTGCAGCCGGTTGACGATAAATCCGGGGGCTTCTTTATGAATGGTCACGGTCTGTTTGCCCAGTTGCTGACAAAGCGCAGCGGCCTGCTGGCGCGTGCTCTCCTGGGTTTGCGGCCCGCAGACGATTTCCACCATCGGCATCACATCCGCCGGATTAAACCAATGCAGGCCAATAAAGCGCGACGGCACCGCCAGCACGCTGGCAATCTGTCCGATAGGCACGCTGGACGTGTTAGTGGTCAGCAGACACTCATCGCTGACATGCTTTTCAATCTCCTGAAAAATCTGCTGTTTGAGCGCCAGTACTTCGGCGATATTTTCCGAAACAATCTTCGCGTCTTGCAGGCATTGCGCCAGTGACGTGGTGAAGGTAACGGAAGACGCCAGCCCGGCTCCGATGCTTTCAATCAGCTTCGCCGCGTTATGCAGCGAGTTTTCGGTACGTGAATAAAGCGCCACCCTGAAACCGCTGGCGGCAAATACCGCGGCGATCCGCGCGCCCATGGTGCCTGCGCCAATCACGGCAACCTGCGTTAATTCCATGTTTTCTGCCTCCGGTTAAATGACGCCCTGTTGCGAAAGTGTGTCCAGTTCCTGCGCAGACAGCCCCAGTTGAGCGCTGAGAATTGTACGGGTGTGCTCGCCAAGCTGCGGCGGCATTAAATCGGGTAACTGGCTCATGCCGCTGAGCTTCACCGGCTGCGGCAAAATGCTGATTTCACCGGCGACCGGATGCATGACCTGATGCAATAATCCGCGCGCCGCAGCATGCGGGCTTTGCAGCAGTTGATCCAGTCCCCAGACCGGCGCGGCGGGAATACCGCCGGTATCGAGCAGATCTAGCGCCTCCACCACGGTTTTGGGGTGCAGCCATTTTTCAATCAGCACGCGTAATTCGTACTGATGTTTCAGGCGCTGCGGATCCGTCGCAAAGCGCGCATCCAGCAATATTTCCGGCATGCCAAGGGTGTCGGCCAGACGACGGAACAGGCTGTCATTGGCGACGGCGATCACCAGATAACCGTCGGCCGCGCGGTAGCTGTCCATCGGTGCGCTGATCGGGTGCGCATTACCCAGCCGTCCGACCAGCGGCATGCCGCCGAGAAGCTGCGTCAGCGACACCATTTGCATCGACACCATTGCATCCAGCATGGCGACATCCACGTGCTGGCCGAGGCCGGTAATGCCCCGTTGCAACAAGGCCGCCAGAATCCCCCACGAGCAGTAGAGGCCGGATACTACATCACCGATGGCATCGCCCACCCGCGTTGGTTCGCCATTCGCCCAGCCGGTGACCTGCATAATGCCGCCCATAGCCTGAATAACGTGGTCGTAAGCCGCTTTGTGCGCTAACGGCCCCTGCTGACCAAAGCCGGAAATACTGGCGTAAATCAGCTTTGGATTGATCTTCTTCACCGCTTCATAATCAATGCCTAAACGTGCGGTCACACCGGGGCGAAAGTTTTCCACCAGCACATCCGCACCTTCAATCAACTGCTCCAGCATTGCCCGCCCTTGCGGGGATTTCAGGTTCAGCGTCAGGCTTTTTTTGCCGTGATTGAGCAGCATGAAATAGGTACTTTCTCCGTTGACATGCGGAGTGAAATCACGCGAATCGTCACCTTTTCCCGGCATTTCAATTTTGATCACTTCCGCGCCCAGATCATTGAGCAACGAAGCACAATAAGGCCCGGCCAGCACACGGGACAGGTCAAGCACTTTGATCCCTTCAAGTGGCCGGGATGCGGCTGATGCACTCATGCGGTTTCTCCCTCAGCGGTGTCTGCAAAAATCAGTGGCGTCAGTGCGCGGTAAATATCGCCCTGTCTAATGAGCTGGCGGATGGCCAGCATATCCGGATACATTTCCTCATCACTTTGTCTGAACGCCACCTGCTGACGCACCAACGAAAGCACCCTTTCGGTGCCCGTGGACGCCCGCAACGGCCGGTGAAACTCCACAGCCTGCGTGGCGCACAATATTTCTATCGCCACGATATCGATGGCATTTTCGACGGCATCGATGGCATTACGCGCCGCCGTGACGCCCATAGAAATGTGATCTTCCTGTCCCGCGCAGGTGGACACGGTATGCACGCTGGCCGGTGCCGCCAAGGCTCGGTTTTCCCCTGCCAGCGCGGCCGCGGCGTAAGGCGGGATCATCATTCCTGAGTGCGCCCCACCGTCCGCCACTAAAAAGGCCGGTAAGCCGCTGAGATGGCTGTTGGTCAGCCGGTCGGAACGCGCCTGCGAACCGGTACTGAGCTGGGCAATGGCGATCGCCAGCGCATCGAGACACAACGCAACCGGGGCGCCATGCCCGTTGCCGCCCGGCAGCACATTCAGCTCGCCCTCTTCAACCATAAACACCGGATTGTCGGTGACAGAATTGACTTCGGTGGTCAGGGTTTTCTGGCAATAACTCAGCACATCACGCACCGCGCCATGCATTTGCGGGATGCAGCGCAGGCTCAGGGCATCCTGAACGCGGAAATCGCGGTATCTGTCCAGAATCTCGCTGTCGCGCAGCAGGCAGCGTAAAATTCGCGCGGTTTCCTGCTGCCCGTCATGCGGCCTCAGGGCATGCAAGCGGGCGTCATAACCACGGATATTCCCTTTGAGCACCTCAAGGCTCATGCCTCCGGCGGCGTCCGCCACCGGGATGAGTTCCCGGAAAGCGTCCGCTGCCAGACATCCGAGCGCCGTAATTTCGTAGGTGCCGCTGACCAGCGCATGGCCTTCGCGCGGGCCGGGAATGCGCAGGGCAATGCCCGCCCGCTTCAGCGCTTCGCGGGCAGGCAACAGCTCGCCCTGATAGTACGATTTTCCGTAGCCAAACACCGACAGTCCGATGTGTGCCGTGGCAATCAGATACCCGACCGACCCCTTACCGGGCGACCACGGGATCACGCCCTTATTGAGCATATCCGCCATGGTCAGCACCAATGCCGGGCTGACGCCGCTGAACCCCTGCAACAGGGATTTGATCATCGCCGCCATCATCGCGCGCACTTCATGCTGTGCCAGTTCTGGTCCCACCCCGCAAGCATGACTTTTCAGCATATTGAGTTGTACATCCGAGATTTGCTCCGGCGATAACCGCTGCGTGACCAGATCGCCCACGCCGGTGGTCAACCCATAAATCACTTTATTTTCGACTATCGCCTGTCTGATTTTCTCGTGCACAATCTGCATGCCATCTAACGCTGGCGGTGAGAGCAACACCTGTGCGCCGTAAGCAATATCGACGATGTCGCGGATCGACGTTTCAGCCGTGCCTAAGGTGACCGTTTGTGCCCTCATTTATTCAGACCGTGCTGAGTCAGCCATTCTTTCGCTACCGCATCGACGCTTTCGAAATTCGCCAGTTTGCCGTTCATCACGATCAAATCGCTGGTCGTCAGCTGTGCGGACACGGCTTTGAGCGTGGTTTCGACCACATCGCTGGCTTTGTCTTTCGCAATCAACGGCACGATATTTTGCGCAGGGAACAAATGCTTGGAATCTTCCAGCGCCACCAGGTTTTTGGTTTTAATGGCCGGATCGGTTGAGGTCATATCTGCAACCTGGATCTGATTGTTGGTCAGCGCAGACAGCGTCAGCGGGCCGGCAACATCAAGTACCTTAAAGTTTTTGAAGGTTAATCCGTACACTTCGCTCAACCCTCTCACGCCCTCACGACGGGTTTTCCATTCTGCCGGGCCGCCCAGAACCAGCGTTTTGGCGATCGGAGCCAGATCGCTGATGTCTTTCAGGTTGTATTTTTTCGCGGTTTTTTCCGTTACTGCCAGTACATCGCGGTCCTGCGCGGCCGAAATATCCAGCATCTTGATTTTTTCCGGCAACGCTTTGGCCAGCGCCGCCGCCACATCTTCGGAAGAGTGAGCCTGTGTTTTTTCGTCGAGGTAACTCAGCGTGGCACCGCTGTATTCCGGGATCAGGTTGATGGAGCCGTCGAGCAGCGCAGGCATGTACACCTCACGGCTGCCGATATTGAGTTTGGTTTCCACTTTGACGTTTTTAGCGGCCAGCGCCTGCTCGTAAATAGTGGCAAGCAGTTGGCTTTCCGGGAAGTCTGCGGAACCGATGATAATGGTTCCACCGGCATCAGCAGAGAGGGCCACAGGTGCATGCACCACGGCGGCAGAAAACAGGGCAACGGCAAGCAGATTTTTCAATTTCATTTTTATCAGACTCCGGAATGAGTGAGTAGATGATTCAGCTATTCGATAAAGGCAGTGTTTTTTTACGGCGGCGTTCACGCTGCCGTATTCCTGGTGATACCGTGAAACGAATTAAAAAAGAGAAAAATACATCGACCAGCAAGGCTAATATTCCCACCATAAAAGCCCCCGCGACCATCTGCGGATAATCGTTCTGCGCGCGGCCATCAATAATAAGACGCCCTAACCCGCCGAGAGAAACATAAGCCGCAATGGTGGCGGTCGAAACGATTTGTAATGCCGAGCTCCGGATACCGGATAATATCAACGCCAGCGCACAGGGGATCTCAACGGTGAGCAGTAATTTCCACGGCGAATACCCCATACCTATGGCTGCATCAATAATTGCCGGATTAATTGCCCGAATACCGGAATAAACACCCATCATGATCGGCGGCAATGCCAGAATAATAAGGACTATCAGGCAAGGCACAATAAAGGCCAGATCGGATTCAAATACCGGCCCGAAAAGAATGACCAGTAAGATGATCAACCCGAAAGATGGCAGCGCACGCATGGCATTCGCGCTGCCGATTAATAACGTCGCGCCTTTGCCGGTATGCCCGACATAACACCCCACCGGAAACGCGATAATCACCGCAACAAACAAGGCTTCGACGCTGTAAACCAGATGCTGGAAAATCAATATCAGCAGTCCATCGTCATTGAGCCAATGAGCTGGGTCGAGCAACCAGTTAATCATTTCGCATTCCTTTTCGGTTGCCAGGCGGTGATTTTATTGCCGGTGCGCAGCACCAGATTATCCAGCAGCAGCGCCAGCGCGATGCACAGGAAAATACCGGCGATAATCGGCGTCAGAAAATGCAGTTGGAAACCCTGGGTAAATAACGCCCCCAGCTGCGGCATCCCGACCAGCGCCGAGATGGAAACAATACTGACATTCGACACCACCACCACGCGCATGCCGGCGGCGATCACCGGCACCGCCAGCGGCAGTTCGACACTCAGAAATCGCTGTAGCGGCCGATACCCCATAGCCACGGCGGCCTGCTGCGTTTCTTGCGGGACAGAATCCAGCCCGTCGCAAACCGTGCGAATCAACAGCGCGAAGGCATATAGCGTCAACGCCACAACGACATTGACGGCATCCAGAATTTTGGTGCCGAGCAGCCCCGGTAACAAGACAAACAAGGCCAGCGAGGGAATGGTATAAAGCAGCCCCAACAGATTAAGAATGCCGTCCTTAAACTTTCCGCAACGGTGAAGTAAACCGCCCACCGGAATGGCCAGTGCCAGCCCGATCAAGACAGGAATGATGGACAGATAAACGTGCCAGCCGAGTAACGTCGCTATATTTTCCCGCTGCTGAAACAACCAGTCAAAGCGCATGGCATTACCTCTCGG
>RCUM01000860.1_pt1 | contig 14221 bp, 8 predicted proteins | sample 2166141 | NCBI WGS metagenome assembly RCUM01 (sample SAMN09932756, study PRJNA488358) | compost metagenome | isolation source: compost soil in crotonic acid-enriched | place: Germany: Experimental Botanical Garden
CGTTGTGACAGCGTCTCCAGGCTGCCTTTGGGGCTGACGGATGCATTGATGACATTGCGTTGAGGCATCTAAGTCTTTCCTGTGCGGGTAAAACATCCTTCTTTGACAACACCATACCGAGAAATGCACGCGGCAACGAGAGGGCGCCGAAAAAAGCCCATGACCGTTCAACCCATCAGCCGTTGCACCCCGAGGGTGATCGCCAGGCCACCGAACACCAGCCACACATTCAGAATCGCACCCGTGAGCAGCGCCCGCGGCCCGGCCTGGCGGATCTGGCTCAAGCGCGTCTCCATGCCCAGGGCAGTCATGGCCATGGTCAGGGCAAACGTGTCGAGGCCATTCACCGCCTGGACCAGCCCGACGGGCAGGACCTGCAGCGAGTTGACCAGCACCAGCGCGAGGAAGCCGAAGGCGAACCAGGGCATGGCGATACGACCCTTGCCTGGCGCTTGGCCGGGTTGCCGCGAACGGCTGATCCACAGGCCCACCACCAGCAGCACGGGCACCAGCAACATCACTCGGCTCATCTTGACGATGGTCGCGATGTGCGTGACCTCGGGGCTGACATTGCTCGCCGCGCCCACCACCTGGGCCACTTCGTGCAGCGTGCCGCCCAGGAACAAGCCAGCCCCCAAGGTATCCAGGTGCAGCCAGCCGGCGTTGATCGCCAGCGGATAAAGGAACATCGACAAGGTGCCGAACAGCACCACGCTGCCCACCGCCATGGCGCTCTTGTGCGGTGCGCTGCGCAGCGCCGACTCGAACGCCAGCACTGCCGCCGCCCCACAGATGGCACTGCCGGCCGCGGTGAGCAACGCCGTGTCGCGGTCCAGCTTGAGCAGTTTCATGCCGCACCACAGGCCAATCAGCAGGGTGCTGACGACGACCAGCAACGACACGCTCAGCCCTGACCAGCCGACCTCGGCGATTTCCTGCAGGCTGATCCGCAGGCCAAAGCACGCCACGGCGATGCGCAGCAGGCCACGGGCAGAAAAGTTGATGCCCGCTGCCCAGCTTTCCGGCACACCCTGGCGCAGGGCATTGCCGTACAGGGCACCGGCGACGATACCGACGATCAGCGGGCTGATGCCCAGGTTGGCAAAGACCGGCAGGGCGGCCAGTTGGGTAACGGCAAGCGCGAACAGCGCGACGAACAGGATGCCGTTGAGCCGCCCTCGGGTAGAGAGGGTAGGCGCAAAAGCGGGGTTGGACGGAACCGTGGCCATGTGAGTCCTCCGGGACAAGTGCTTCGACAAGGCCTACGTTATTCTGGTTATAAGCTTATAAAAAATCGTAATTTAGGATGGCAAGTATCCGTATAGCTGATATTTTGAATTCATGACCCCGGAACAACTGATAACGTTCGCCACCGTTGCCGAGCACGGCAACATCAGCCATGCGGCCTTGGCCTTGCATCTGTCGCAGCCGGCTGTTTCCGGCCAGCTCAAGCTGTTGCAGGAAGCCTTTGGCGAACCGCTCTACCAGCGCGCCGGCCGCGGCGTGCGCTTGACGGCTGCTGGCGAGCAATTGCTGGCCTATGCCGAGCGCCTGCGCGAAACCTTTCGTCAGGCCCAGGCCCTGCGCGAAGCCATGCTTGGCCTGGAACGTGGCACGTTGCGCATCGGTGCCAGTACCACGCCGGCCAGCTACCTGCTGCCGTACCTCATCGCCGATTTTCACGCGCGCTATCCGCACGTTGTGGTGAGCACCCTCAATGGCAACAGCGCAGAAATCGTCGAGGCGCTCGATTCGCTCGACATCGCCTTGATCGAAGGCCCTCCCGGTCAGGCGCTGCCGCTGGGCACGCAGGTCACGCCATGGCGCGAGGACGAGATAGTCGCCATCGTGCCGGCCAGTCATCCGCTGGCGGGCAGCGCCCAGGCGCAAACCCTGGAAACGCTTGGCGCTTATCCGCTGGTGTTGCGCGAAAGCGGCTCTGGCGTGCGGCAGATGGTCGAGCGGGCGTTTGCCCGAAGCGGCGTGGCGATGCGCGTAGCGCTGGAGATCGCTGGGGTGGAGGGGGTAAAAGAGGCAGTGCGCGCCGGGATGGGGATTGGTTTCGTGTCGGCGATGTCGATTCGCCATGAAGATGGTGCCTTGCAGCGACTGCAGATCGGACCGCAGCCTTTGGCCCGGCGCTTTTCGATTCTCATGCCACATGCCTCGACGCCGTCACGCGCCGCAGCGCAGTTTCTTCAAGCCTGCATGGCGCAGCAAGCCGAGCGGTGACCCTAAAGGGGCCGCCCAGCGGCCCCTCTTCAGGTTCATGCCACATCCACCAGCACGATCTCGCTGTCCTCGATGGCCGTAACGGTCAGTACGTCTTCCTGCTCGATCGCCACGCCATCGCGCGCCTTGGCCCGCAGACCGTTGACTTGCACCAGGCCTTTGGCAGGCACCAGATAGCCACGGCGGCCAGCCTCGAAGCGATATTCAGCGGTTTCCCCGGCACGCAAGGTGGCGGCGACCAAGCGTGCATCGGCGCGGATCTGCAGGCTTTCTTCATCACCTTCGCGGCCGCTGGCCAGGGTCACGAAGCCTTCGCCACGCTCGCCTTTGGGGAAAGGCCGGATACCCCATGACGGCGCATCGCCAACCCGCTCTGGCACGATCCAGATCTGGAAGATTCGCGTGTCCACGTCTTCCAGGTTGTACTCGCTGTGGACGATGCCGCTGCCGGCGCTCATCACCTGCACATCACCGGCTTCGGTACGGCCTTTGTTGCCGAGGCTGTCCTGGTGGGTAATCGCGCCTTCACGGACATAAGTGACGATCTCCATGTCGCGGTGCGGGTGCGGTGGGAAGCCGCTGCCCGCGGCAATCAGGTCATCGTTCCACACCCGCAGGTTGCCCCAGTGCATGCGTGCCGGGTCGTAGTACTCGGCGAACGAGAAGTGATGGTGGGCGTCGAGCCAGCCGTGATTGGCATGGCCAAGGCCTTCGAAGGGTCGCAGTTGCAGCATGGTCGTGCTCCTTTCAATCAGTGGAATGACGCCATGATGCGGCAATGAAGTATCGAAAATAAGCGTAAATATCGGCTAATTATTATCTTGTAAATCGATAATAGTAAGTGCGGTCGATTGTGCGATTCATCGCCTAATCCCCTGATCTGTAAGCATTCGCTGGCGATTTTTTGTCGATGCGGCGAACATGCTCAGCTGATTCGACATTCAACGGAGTGACCGTGGCCCCCGAGCATCCCCAGGCCCCCGCCGACCTGACCCCTCCTGCCCAGTTGCCTTGGTTGCGCCGCTTGGCGGCGCGCCTGTTGGGGCGTGGTTTGACCCGCCTGCAGGCACAGCACCGCGACTCGTGGTTCCTCGGCCATGCCACAGGCCAGCGCAGCGGCCATGCCGATGGCATCCGTGAAGGGTTCGAGCACGGGCGGGTGGAAGGTTACGAGGCGGGGCGTCAGGTGCTGGTGATCCGCGATTTGCGCCCCGACAGCCCTGCCGTGCCTGGCCAGGACGACAAGCTGTTCGACGACTGGCGCCTGCCGCTCGGCGCCGAGCTGAAAAAGCGCTTCAAGGCTGACGTGGCCCAGCGCCTGCCCGCCGAGGCCCAGCCCAGCGCCGCGCAGTGGAAGCTGATCTTCAGCGACACGCCGTCGACCTGCGTCGTAGCGGGGGCGGGTGCGGGCAAGTCCACTTCGCTGGTGCTGCGTATCCTGCTGCTGCGCCATTACCTGGGCTACGAGCTGGACGCGATGACCGTGGTCACCTTCACCCGTGAATCGCGCAAGGACTTCATCAAACGCCTGGTGCAGGTCTTCGGCCTCTGGCACATCGACCTGCCGCCGGCCAGTGCGCGCGAGCTGGTGCGCACCTTCCACTCGCGTATCCTGCCGCTGGTCCGCAGCCTGCCCGGCTTCGGCCAGGTACGCGCGTTCGAGACCCTGGGCAACGAAATGCCCATCGGCCGTGAAGCCGAGGCCGAGAGCAATCCGTTCGACCTGCGCCTGAACGATGCCCAGCGCCAACAGCTCAACGCCTGCTACAGCCAGTTGCTCGGCGAAAACCCGCGCTTTGCCCAGATCATCGCGACCCTGCGCCGCGAGGCCCTGCAGCTCAAGCCTCTGGACCCGGACCATCCAGACGTGCAGAAGCGCGTGCAGGTGACCCAACTGGCAGCTCAGCGTGACGAAGAACTGTGTGATGTGATCGAGGACCTGTGGTTCGCCGCAGGCGCCTGGCCGATCAAAGGCATCGAACCGAGCCGCGAGACGGTCGAGATCCGTGGCAGCCGCTTCCATGTCCATGGCCGCCTGGAGGGTCTGGACGCGTGGGTGGTGCTGGGCTTCGATCCCTCGGAAAGCGCGCAGTACCAGCGCCCTGGGGCCAAGCTGGCGGTGCGCGCGGAGTGGGCGGTCAAGCGTACGTTGTTGCAGGCTTTCTGTGACAAGCCGCTGATCTGGCTCGACAACTATGCGGCGGCGCGCCGTCTGGCCGCGTCCCTTGCGGGTGACGCGGTGGCGGGACCGGGGTTCGAGTACAAGGTCAAGGGTGAACTGGCGCCGGCCCCGCTGCTCGACGCATTCGTCAGTGCGGCCAACTTCATCGAGAACCTCGGGCTCGACGTCAACAGCGCCGTGGCCGCCATGAGCTTCCCATCCGGCGATAGCGACGGGTTGTTCTTCGAAGCCCTGGCCTTGTATTGGCGGGCCCTGGAGGCGCACTTGATGAACCTGTCGCCGCCCGTGATGAGCTACAACCGGATGTTCGCCTTGTTCGGCGAGAACAACCCGGAGAACCTCCAGCTGCTGCCCGATCCGCTGCTCAGGCCGCTGGCGCACCTGATGATCGACGAGTTCCAGGACGTGTCGCCGCAGATCGTCAGCTGGCTGCGCGCCAGCCTGGCGGAAATCCGTCGGCGCGGGCCGGCGCTGCACACCGGGCGCAACGCCCAGCATTCGTCGCTGCTGTGCGTGGGCGACGACTGGCAGTCGATCTATGGCTGGCGCGGAAGCTCGCCGAAGTACTTCATGGAATTCACCAAGGCGTTTCCATCGCCGGCCAACACCCGGGTGATGATGGTCGACAACTACCGTTGCCAGCAGCAGGTCATCGACGCCGCCGAGTACCTGGTCAAGGGCACCCCGGCGATCACCGGCAAGAAAGCCCGAGCCAGCGGCCCGGCCGCCGAATTGCCCAACTCGCCGGTCAAGGTGTTCGACCGCGACGAGGCGGCACTGGCTGAAACGCTGCTGGAGCATTACCAGCGCGGTGAGTCGGTGATGATGCTGTACCGCAAGGGCAGCGACAAAGCCGTGATGAATGAGCACCTGCAGGCCGTGGTGCAGGCCGAGGCGGCCTTGCCCGCCGAGCAGCGCCGCTTGCGGCAGTTGACCTATCACAGCGCCAAAGGCCTGCAGGCCGATGCGGTGTTCATGCTCGGCGATTGCCAGTACCTGACCAGTTCACCGTACAAGAACCAGGTCTATCGCCTGGCTGGCCTGGGCCGTGCCGGCGATGCCCAGGCGTTCGATACCGCGCAGAAGGAAGAGGTACAACGCCTGGCCTATGTCGCGGTGACGCGGGCGGTCAGGCAGTGCTATTGGCATGTGGAAACGCCGAGTGGCGAGGCGGCAGCGGCACCCCGCGCATCGGCCCAGGTGGATGGCCGGCAGGCGTTCTTCGAAGACCTGCGCGGCCAGTGATCGCGGTTCAGCTGCCGATTACCTCCACTTGCCGGGTGAGGCTCGCCAGCAGGCCGTTTTCTACCGCCTGCTGTTCGGCGGTCAGGGCTCTCATGGCCTGATCGAACTGACCGTCGTTGAGTGCCACGCGGCGCAATGCACCGTCTTCATCCAGCGGGTTTTCCGGCATGACCCTGGCCAATGCGTGTACCACCGAAGTGTCCAGGCGGGTTACCGGATCACTGCTGGCATACAGGCAATAGAACAGATAGTCGTGGCCGGCCCGCCAGAAGTCGGTGACGAGGGTGAATTGCTCGGCATAGTGCTGCTTGAGGTACTGAACCCAGGCCGGTTGCTCGATCATCCATTGCTGCCGGCCAGTAGCGTCGGCATCCAGCGCGCGTACAGCGACTTCCACCTTGTCGATGATGGCGGGCGTGATCCTGGCGGTGTCGCGGTACAGCATCTGATCGCTGGGCTCAGGAAAATCGAGGCGGGCGGCCAGGGACTGACGCAAGGCGAGCCGCACTTCGATGTCGTCGACAAGGTCGACTTCCAGCTCCTCGTCGGGGAAGGCGGCCGGTTCATCCAGTTCATCGTAGGCGGGCAGGTCTTCATCCATCAAATGCGCTTGCAATGCTCGCTTGCGCGAGGTCCTTTTCACGCTGATGCGATCGGCCAGCGCATTCACGCTGTCGCGTCGATACACTTTGCGATAGAAGCTCAACAGTTCTTTTGCGCGTCCATACGCGTCGCCGACGGCTTGGTGCACCAACAGTTCGATCTCCAGCGCACTGAACGCATCGGCACCGGCGTCGCCACAGGTCGGCGGAAAAGCCTGCGCGACCTCGTTCAGGCGCTCACGCAGGGCTGTATTCTGGCCAGCCTTTTCCAGCAGTGCCCAGACGCGTGCGCCCAGGCCCCGCGCATCGCGTCGGGCCTGCGCCGACTGGGTCAGGCGCTCCAGCACGCCGAGCAGCTCACTGTTTTCACCTTGATCGAACAGCTGGGTCCAGTATTGCTCCTGGCGGTCACTGGCATTGGCGCGCCACAACGTTTGCCATTCCGGTATCTCGGGCAAGTGCTCGAACACATTGATACCGCAGGCAAGCAAGTCCCTGCGAGTCTCGGCTTCGAGCACGTTGTAATTGAACAGCCAGTGGCGATCGACTAGGCGAGCATCGATGTCGCGCACGAACGGTGTGCGCAGCACCGTGGGCAGATTCGGCACCGCGTGAATGTGGTTGGACGACAGGTCCAGTCGGCGTAACCGGTACTGGGGCTGTGCCATCAGGGTGGTCAGGCCTGGTGGCCAGTCCCGCAGTTCACATTGGTTCAGGTTCAAGTGACTGAGCCGAGCCATGAAGCTCAGGTCGGGCGCGCGCTGCAAGGGGTTGAAGTCAAGGTCCAGCACTTGTGGATGGATCATGTCCTGGAAGCGCGCTGCCAGGCTTTCATCGAGGGTGATACGGTTACTGCCCAGCCGTAGCACATCCAGTCGCAGGCGAGTCAGCAGACTCAGCGTCGTGTCATCCAGCTGCAAGCTGTTCCTGCGCAGGTTGAGCACCCGCAGATTGGGCATTGCTTGCACGGCTTGCTGGGCGACCGGCGACAGCGCAGTCAGGCCGTTGCCGGTCAGGTTCAGCTCGCGCAACCTGGGTGCCGAGCCAAGCGCGTCAAACAGCGACGCACTGTCCATGAGCGGGTTGCCGATCACGTGCAGCACTTCCAGATGGGCAAAACACGACAGGAAATCCCGCTCCAGGCGCAGCAGTTCCAAGCCATCGATCCTCAGCTCGCGAATATGTGGGAATTGGGCGGCAATGACAGGCAGTTGCGCGAGGCGCATGCGCTCAAGGACCAGCGTCCCGCCCTCTCGTCGGGCGGCATGTTTCAACGCTTCGGCGCAGCGCTGGCGCTCGAACATAAGGTTCAGGTCACGGGAGTTCCAGACCCAGCGATGCAGCTCACGTTCAAGGGTATGCCGTTCGCTTTCGAGCGCGCTCACCGCGCTCCCCAGGTCACCCGACGCGGTCAGCTCACTGCGCAGGGTTGCGATCTGTTCGCTGTTCAGTCGGGGGTAAAGCGACGCCAGCCGTCGTTCGGCTACACCGGAGCTGAGTCGAGGCGTGCCGCGGCCACTGAGCGGATAGCCGAAACGTCCAGTGGCCAGGCGCATCGGTGAGCGAAAGCCGGGTTTGATGGGTTGCTGGCCGATCAGTCCAGCGCATTGCTGGCGATCGGCCAAGGCAAACTCCAGTAGCTGTGCCTCGGTGGCCTGGGGGTGCTTGACCTGCAGCGCTCGCCCAAGGGTCTGGCTATCGGCGTTGGCCAGGTCGGCTCGGTACAGGCCGAGGAGGGCGCGGTCGAGCCGGACCTGGGCTTGCATGAGCCGGGCTTCCTCGGCAATGCGCAAAGGCACGCGCCCTTCAGCCAGAAGTTGGCGCTCGGCGTTGCCTGCGTGCGAGACGATCTCTTGCAGCGCGCTGTCCGGCAGGCCGGGAAATTGCCGGGCAAGTGTCTGCTGTTCGACGCTCAGGGCGACGCGGTGGCTGCGTTGCAGGCTGTCGAACAGGGCGTCACGGCGCAGGCTGAGGTGATCTGCCAGCTTGTTGTCCAAGGCCGACGGGCGCTGCTCGTAGGGCATGTCGCCCAGCATCGAGACGACCGTCTGCTCATCGATCTGCGCCAGTACGGCCTGGCTGAGCTTGCCATTCTCCAGGTCCGTGCGCGTGACTTCGATCAGCACCTGCCCCAGCGCGTCGTGCTCGCCAAAAAACACCGCATCGCCCCAGGGTTCCGGGCCATCGAACACTTTCAGAACGTGATCGCGCGGCCATTCGGGCAGGTTCAGCAGTTCGGGCAAGGCGTAGTTCTTGTAGGCGGCAAGCGGCAATTGGCCACGCACACGCTGGATGATGTCTTGTGCCTCGTTATCCAGCTGCAGACGCTGCAGCGCATCGATCAGCAGGGCCGGTGGGCGCTGCGCGGCAACCTGGGCGTGGCGCAGTACGTCAGCGTCGGTGCCGGTACAACGCATCACTGCCAGCTGTTGTGCTTCATCCAACCCTTCGCTGTACTGGCCGAGACGGCGCAGCAACTGTGTGTCAGTCCACTCCAGTGGCTCCTCATGGGCGAACTGCCAACGCTTGTCGCCCAGATGCGCTACGGCGGGCGAATAGGCCTCGGGATCATTGGGGTGGCGAACACGCCACTGCCCCTGTTCCTCGTGGAATACTTCGTACAGCGTATCGTCCACCGGCAAGTAGCTTCTGCCCTCGACGAGGTAAAGCCCAAGCGAATTGGGCTCGACATGGCGAGGGATCAGTTGCCTGCTGGCATAAGGACGCATGTCCGGGTGCCAGAGGACTTGGCGGTCCTCCTTCCAGACGCTTTTCATGGCGTCGACGAATCCAGAGGCCTTGATCAGGCGTTCTCCGGCGACGAAGCCTGCGATGACCGCGGCATTCAGGGTAAGTGACGCCAGTTGTTCAAGTGCTTCGCCAGTGTCGCCTTCTTCCCAGGCTTCGAAACCCGTGAACACCGAATCCAGAAGTTCGTAGGCGAACACGCCGAGCATGACTGAGTTGATCCCCGGAACGAAGAACGCGGCGACATTGAGCACGTCAAGCCCTAGATTGCGCCAGTACTCAAGCCGCTCTGCACGCACCTTGGCATCGACGTCGGAGGTGGGCACGGCGATGGTACGGGCGTCGGCCTTCAGGCATCGCACATGGTCGGTGTACAGGGTAGACCACAGTGGTGTGGTCAGTGCCGTGGAGCTCAAGTGGATGTCGGCAGTGTCGCGGGGTTGGCGTTCGCCCTCCGCGTTGAAAGTGAACAGGGCGGCTTCCAGCTTTTGGGTCAACGCTACCTGGCTGTCCTTGTAGGCGAGATTGATTATTGCCTTGCGGAACGACGATTGCACCAACCGTTGGCGCAGGTACTGGCCGATGGCTTGCAGCGAGGTAAACTCCCTTACCGGGTGCTCACTGTCACCCGGGATGTAAAGTATGCACGGATTGCGCTGATTGGCTTGGTCGGGGCCCAGCAGCAGCACGTTCTGGACAGGAATGCCAAACAGGCTGAAGCGCCAATACCGTAAAGCATGGTTGTCGTACTGCGGTTGGCTTGCCTCATTGCACAGCGCTTCCAGTGCCTTGAGCCCGTGCCCGGTGAGCAGTCCCTGCAACGCAGCGATCAGCGTGTCGACTTTCAGCGCCAACCGGCTGGCCTGCATCGACAGGCGCTGGATGTTTTCTTTCTGTGCGCCCTCGTAGATCGTCTGCAGGTGGTTCTGGTATTGCTCGCCCAGGTCCAGGCTTCGGCAGTGGTTGACGAACGCCAGCGTGGTCAGACCGGGAACCTCGGTATCATCCTGCGCACTGAGCGTCAGTGCGTCATACGGGCCGATCTCATCGCCCCCTTCGAAGTTGTGCAGGGCAGCTTCAAGCAGGCTGCGCTGTTGTGCGTGGCCTACCGGGCGGGTCGTGGTTTCTTCGATTTCCGGTTGTGCACCGACCGGAAACTCCGGGTCGGGTGTTCCAGACCAGATAGGGGCGATCGTCTCGAACGGTTGCGAAATGTACTGCGCCTTGTCTACGGCGACATGCAGCGCCAGCTTGCTGGTCAGCAACGGCTTGCAGAATTCGTTGATGCCTTGCAAGCCTGTCAGTGCCTTGCGCAGTTGTGCATGGCTGTTGTCTCGCTGTTCGATAGCGGTCTGCAAATGCAGGCGGGCTGCATCCGAGGCGTTGGCGTACCAGCTGTAGGGCGCGTTGTCCTGGTCGAGGTAGTCCTTGCGCGCACGTTGCACGATGCGTTGAGCGTGGTCAGGGTGCAGCGCGGAGGCCCATTGAGGCAGGCAACGGTTGATTTGCGCCTGATGCAGCGGCGGGAGAGGGGGCATGAGGGTGACCTCTGAAAAAGGGAGGCACTAGTCGATACCCATCGACAGGCCGCTGAGCGCTAAATAGTTAACGACCAGGGTCGGTCTCACGCATGCATGGGTCGGTCAGGGGGCAGCAGCACCTTGGCTTCTGGGAGATGGTGAACTCCGGCATGGCACGGCCTTGCCGTTCACACGATGTCGCCGGGCGAGGCAAGGGCCCGGCGACGCATTTCGTCTGGCCAGGGTGCCAGTCTTCAGCCAGGGAGAATCACGATGCGTTCGCTGTGCAGTCCCAAGGATCACCTGCTTGACCTCGACGGCATGGAAATCGCTGTGCGCACCTGGGGCCCGGAAGACGGCATTCCGGTGCTGGCGCTGCACGGTTGGCTGGACAATGCCGCATCGTTCGAGCGTCTGGCGCCGATGCTCGACGGATGCTTCGTCGTAGCGCCGGACCTGGTCGGCCACGGCCGTTCCGCGCATCGCCGCCACGACAGCGGCTATTACCTCTGGGAACATGCCCAGGACATGCTGGCGGTGACCGACAGCCTGGGCCTGACGCAATTCCATGTGCTCGCCCACGGCATGGGCAGCGGCGTGGCGTCGCTGCTCGCGGCCATGACCAGTGGCATCGCCAGCATGGTGTTCCTCGATGGCATGGGCGCTCCGTTCACGGTTGCCGAGGATGACCGTGTGCAGCATCTGGCCCGCGCCTATCGGCTCAAACGCTTGGTGCAGCGCAGCCAGCTGCAGGGCTTTTCCGAGCCGGATGCCAGCCGCTTCGACAGCCTGGAAACCGCGCTGGAGCAGCGCCGCAAGCGGCTGGACGGCGAGCTGTCGGACGCTGCCGCGCGCTTGCTGGCGCTGCGCGACCTGCTGCAACTGGGTGATGGCTATTGCTGGCGTCATGACCCCCGGCTGGTGCTGCCAGAGCCCATGCCGCTGACCGAGCGCGAAGCCTGCGACCTGCTCAGCCAGATCCGCTGCCCGTTGTACCTGATGTTCGGCCGTCAGGGCGCATTCGTCGGTGACGGCTTCGAGCGGCGCCAGGCCGCCTTGCCGCACCACGCGCGGGTGTCGTGGCATCCCGGAGGGCATCACTTCCACCTCGACGCGCCGGACCGGGCCTTGGTCGATCAACTGCTGCGCATCCTCGCGCGGCACGAGGGTGGCGTGTTGCAGCGGCTGGTCAACGAATAGGCGGTGATGGTCACGGCGGCTGCGGCTGGGCTATGGTGGCGATCGACATCCGTGCGATCGCCACAAGGAGCCCCAGCATGCGACCGTTCGCCATCAAGCACATCGACCACCTGGTCCTGCGGGTCGCAGACCTGCAGCGCAGCATCGATTTCTATGTGAATTTGCTCGGCTGCACGGTCAGCCGTGTGCGCGACGACCTGGGCATGGTCCACCTGGCCACCGGCTCGGCGATGATCGACCTGGTAACGCTGGACGGCCCTCTGGGCCAGCCCGGCGGCGCAGCGCCGGGCAGGGAAGGGCGCAACCTGCATCATTTCTGCCTGCGCATCGAGCCGTTCGATGAAGCGGCACTGACCGCTTACCTGCAAGCGGCGGGCGTGACCGTCGAACCGGCCGAAAAGCGTTATGGCGCCGAGGGCGAGGGCTTGTCGCTGTACTGTTTCGATCCGGATGGCAACCAGGTCGAGCTCAAGGGACCGCTGCCTGTGGCGGAGGTTGAATGAGCGACCTGCAGCCGAGCGAGCAGTGGATCGAAACGCCCCAAGGCCGGTTGTTCGCCCAGCAATGGGCGCCGCTGACTGGGCAGGGCGTGCCGATCATCCTGCTGCACGATTCACTGGGTTGCGTGGCGTTGTGGCGCGACTTTCCCGCGCTGTTGGCCGCTGCGACCGGACGACGGGTGATTGCCTATGACCGGTTGGGCTTCGGCCGCTCCGACGCGCACCCGGAAAAACTACGCCTGGGCTTTGTCGAAGCCGAAGCCCGGCAGGGTTTCGCGGCCGTGCGCGAGCAATTGGCAATCGATGAGTTCATCGTATTCGGCCACAGTGTGGGGGGTGGCATGGCCGTGGGCTGCGCTGCCGCGTTCGCGGCGCATTGCCAAGGGCTGATTACCGAGTCGGCGCAGGCCTTCGTCGAAGCCCGCACCCTGGAGGGTATCCGCGCCGCCGAGCGACAGTTCGCTGAACCCGGGCAGCTAGAGCGGCTGGCGCGCTATCACGGCGGCAAGGCCGAGTGGGTGTTGCGCGCCTGGATCGACACCTGGCTGGGCGAGGACTTTGCCGACTGGAGCCTTGACCCGCTGCTGGCACAGATCCGTTGCCCCTTGCTGAGCCTGCATGGCGACAACGATGAGTTCGGTTCAGAGCGGCATCCGCAACGGCTGGCTACGCTGTCGGCAGGCGCCAGCGTGATGCGCGTGCTATCGGGTTGCGGGCATGTACCGCATCGGGAGCAGGCGCCGCGCGTGCTGGCTGAGGTCAGGCATTTTCTGGGCTGAAGTGGATATCCCGGCAAAGCCGATTATGCTTCAGGAACCTTGCTGCGATCCGAGGCGGCCCGCCTCGTCGTGCTTCGCGCAACCAATGCAAGCCCTAGGGCCTGGGTGCGACGGTGAGATGGACATGAGGTGCTCCGGCCTGCGTTAACCACAAGACGGAGGCAACCCATGGCGGTTATCGACAGCGCATCCACGGGCAGTAGCGCGCCCCAACGTGGCATCACCCGGGAGGAGCGCAAGGTCATCTTCGCGTCGTCCCTGGGCACGGTGTTCGAGTGGTACGACTTCTACCTCTACGGCTCACTGGCCGCGATCATCGCCAAGCACTTCTTCGCCGGCGTCAATGAAACCACCTCGTTCATCTTCGCCTTGCTGGCCTTTGCCGCCGGCTTTGCCGTCCGACCGTTCGGCGCCATCGTGTTCGGCCGCCTGGGCGACATGATCGGGCGCAAGTACACGTTCCTCATCACCATCGTCATCATGGGCCTGTCCACGGCCATCGTCGGACTGCTGCCCAGCTATGCAACGATCGGCGTGGCGGCGCCGATCATCCTCATCACCCTGCGCATGCTCCAGGGGCTGGCGTTGGGCGGCGAATACGGCGGGGCGGCCACCTATGTGGCCGAGCACGCCCCCAAGGGGCGGCGCGGCTTCTTTACCGCCTGGATCCAGACCACCGCGACGCTGGGGCTGTTTCTGTCGCTGTTGGTGATCATGGCCTGTCGCACGGCGATGGGCACCGAGGCCTTCGAGGCCTGGGGCTGGCGCATTCCGTTCTTGCTGTCGATCCTGTTGCTGGCGATTTCGGTGTACATCCGCATGCAACTCAACGAGTCGCCGGTGTTCCTCAAGATGAAGGCCGAGGGCAAGTCGTCCAAGGCGCCACTGACCGAATCGTTCGCCCGCTGGGACAACCTCAAAGTGGTGATCATGGCGCTGCTCGGCGGCACCGCCGGCCAGGCAGTGGTGTGGTACACCGGGCAGTTCTATGCGCTGTTCTTCCTCCTGCAGACGCTCAAGATCGATCCGCAGACCGCCAACCTGCTGATTGCCGGATCGCTGCTGATCGGCACGCCGTTCTTCATCCTGTTCGGCAGCCTGTCCGACCGCATCGGCCGCAAGAAAATCATCATGGCTGGCTGCATCATCGCCGCGCTCACCTACTTCCCGATCTTCAAGGCGCTGACCGAGTACGGCAACCCGGACGTGTTCG
>RCUM01000861.1_pt1 | contig 14190 bp, 12 predicted proteins | sample 2166141 | NCBI WGS metagenome assembly RCUM01 (sample SAMN09932756, study PRJNA488358) | compost metagenome | isolation source: compost soil in crotonic acid-enriched | place: Germany: Experimental Botanical Garden
CCCAGAACCAGCGCAAGCAGCGCGAGGCGGGTGACGAGATCAAGACCATGAGCGCCGGGGCCTGGGCCAAGCAAGGGGGCGGTTTCTACTCCTTCGACCACGGCCACCTGCTGCTCTGGACCCGCTGGGCCAACCCGGAAGACCGCCCGGCCTTCGAGCGCCGCGAGCAACTGGCCGCCGACTTCGGCCAGGCGCGTGCCGACTGGATGATCGAAAACTCGCGCAACCTGTGCCTGTACCCGAACGTCTACCTGATGGACCAGTTCAGCTCGCAGATTCGTATCGCCCGGCCGATCTCGGTGAACAAGACCGAAATCACCATCTACTGCATCGCGCCGAAAGGCGAGAGCGCCGATGCCCGCGCCAAGCGCATCCGCCAGTACGAAGACTTCTTCAACGTCAGCGGCATGGCCACCCCGGACGACCTGGAAGAATTCCGCTCGTGCCAGACCGGCTATGGCGGCGGCACCGGCTGGAACGACATGTCTCGCGGCGCGAAACACTGGGTCGAAGGCGCCGATGAGGCAGCCAAGGAAATTGAACTCGAACCCCTGCTGTCGGGCGTGCGCACCGAGGACGAAGGCCTGTTCGTGCTGCAGCACAAGTACTGGCAGGACACCATGATCCAGGCCCTGAAGGACGAACAGCAACTGATCCCCGTGGAGGCCGTGCAATGAGCCTTTATGAAACCGTGCGCGACTTCCTCTACCGCGAAGCGCGCTACCTGGACGATGCCCAGTGGGACCAGTGGCTGGAGCTGTACGCCACCGACGTCAGCTTCTGGATGCCCGCCTGGGACGATGACGACCGCCTCACCGAAGACCCGCAGAGCGAAATCTCGCTGATCTGGTACGGCAACCGTGGCGGCCTGGAGGACCGGGTGTTCCGGATCAAGACCGAACGCTCCAGCGCGACCGTGCCGGATACCCGCACCTCGCACAACCTCAGCAACATCGAGATCGTCGAGCAGGGTGAAGGCTTCTGCCAGGTGCGTTTCAACTGGCACACCCTGAGCTTTCGCTACAAGACCGTCGACAGCTACTTCGGCACCAGCTTCTACACCCTCGATCTGCGCGGCGAGCAGCCGCTGATCACGGCCAAGAAGGTGGTCCTGAAGAACGACTACGTGCGTCAGGTCATCGACATCTACCACATCTGATCCGAGGTAACGCGAGTGCTGCCCGGGGCGTCGTTGGACGCGCCGTGGCCAGGCTCGCCCGCGAGGTGCAACATGAGCTTCCAGATCGCACTGAATTTCGAAGACGGGGTCACCCGTTTCATCGAGGCCAACGGCCATGAGACCGTGGCCGACGCCGCCTACCGCCAGGGCATCAACATCCCGCTGGACTGCCGCGACGGCGCCTGCGGCACTTGCAAGTGCAAGGCCGAGTCCGGTCGCTACGACCTGGGCGACAACTTCATCGAAGACGCCCTGAGCGAGGAAGAAATCGCCCAGGGCTACGTACTGACCTGCCAGATGCGCGCCGAGTCCGATTGCGTGGTGCGGATTCCGGCTTCGTCGCAACTGTGCAAGACCGAACAGGCCAGTTACGAGGCCGCCATCAGCGATGTCCGCCAGTTGTCGGCAAGCACCATCGCGCTGTCGATCAAGGGCGAGGCCTTGAGCCGCCTGGCGTTCCTGCCGGGGCAGTACGTCAACCTCAAGGTGCCGGGCAGCGAGCAGAGCCGTGCCTATTCGTTCAGCTCGCTGCAAAAGGACGGCGAGGTCAGCTTCCTGATCCGCAACGTGCCGGGCGGGTTGATGAGCAGCTTCCTCACCAGCCTGGCGAAAACCGGCGACAGCATGAGCCTGGCCGGGCCGTTGGGCAGCTTCTACCTGCGGCCGATCCAACGCCCGTTGCTGCTGCTGGCCGGCGGCACTGGCCTGGCGCCGTTCACCGCGATGCTGGAGAAGATCGCCGAGCAGGGCAGCGAGCACCCCCTGCACCTGATCTACGGCGTGACCAACGACTTCGACCTGGTCGAGCTGGACCGTCTGCAAGCCCTGGCGGCGCGGATTCCCAACTTCACCTACAGCGCCTGCGTGGCCAACCCTGACAGCCAGTACCCGCAAAAAGGCTACGTGACCCAGCACATCGAGCCGTGCCACCTCAACGATGGCGACGTCGATGTCTACCTGTGCGGCCCGCCACCGATGGTCGAGGCGGTCAGCCAGTACGTGCGCGAGCAGGGCATTACCCCGGCGAACTTCTACTACGAGAAGTTCGCGGCGGCGGCCTGACAGATCGCCGGGGCCGCGGTGCGGCCCTTTCGCGACACAAGGCCGCTCCCACATGCACCGCGTTCCCCTGTGGGAGCGGCCTTGCGTCGCGATGGAGGGCGCAGCCCTCCCAATTGCCCTTACACGGATCAAGCAGGAGACACACATGAACAACCGATTCCAAGGCAAGGTCGCCCTGGTCACCGGTGCCGCCCAGGGCATCGGCCGTGGCGTGTGCTGGCGGCTCAAGGCCGAAGGCGCGCAAGTGGTCGCGGTAGACCGTTCCGAACTGGTTCACGAACTGGCCGGCGAGGGCATGCTCACCCTCACCGCCGACCTGGAACAACACGCCGACTGCGCCCGGGTCATGGCCAGCGCGGTGGAAACCTTCGGCCGCCTCGACATCCTGGTCAACAACGTCGGCGGCACCATCTGGGCCAAGCCCTTCGAACACTACGAAGTGGACCAGATCGAAGCCGAAGTACGCCGTTCGTTGTTCCCTACCTTGTGGTGCTGCCATGCCGCACTGCCGTACATGCTCGAACGCGGCAGCGGCGCCATCGTCAACGTCTCGTCCATCGCCACCCGTGGCGTCAACCGCGTGCCCTATGGCGCGGCCAAGGGCGGCGTCAATGCGCTGACTGCGTGCCTGGCCTTCGAAACCGCCGGCCGGGGCATCCGGGTCAACGCCACCGCTCCCGGCGGCACCGAAGCGCCACCCCGGCGCGTGCCGCGCAACAGTGCCGAGCAGACCGAACAGGAAAGGCACTGGTACCAGCAGATCGTCGACCAGACCCTCGACAGCAGCCTGATGCACCGCTACGGCAGCATCGATGAGCAGGTCGGGGCGATCCTGTTCCTGGCCTCGGACGATGCGTCCTACATCACCGGCGTGACCCTGCCGGTAGGAGGCGGTGACCTCGGCTGAGCAAGCCCTTCAGGCAAAGGTTTTCTTCCACAAAAAAAACAAGAGAGACAGATGCCATGCGAACCCTTGATGTGCACACGATCATCGATAATGCACGCTTCACCCCGTTCCACTGGATGGTCATGGCCTGGTGCGGCCTGTTGCTGATCTTCGACGGCTATGACCTGTTCATCTACGGCGTGGTATTGCCGGTGATCATGAAAGAGTGGGGCCTGACCCCGCTGCAGGCCGGTGCCCTGGGCAGCTACGCGCTGTTCGGCATGATGTTCGGCGCCCTGGCCTTCGGCAGCCTGGCTGACCGGATCGGGCGCAAGAAAGGGATCGCCATCTGTTTCGCCTTGTTCTCCGGGGCGACCATCCTCAACGGTTTCGCCAGCAGCCCGAGCGAGTTCGGCATCTACCGCTTCATCGCCGGTCTCGGTTGCGGCGGGTTGATGCCCAACGCCGTGGCGCTGATGAACGAATACGCCCCCAAGCGCCTGCGCAGCACGCTGGTGGCGATCATGTTCAGTGGCTACTCGGTGGGTGGGATGCTGTCGGCGGGTGTCGGCATTTTCATGTTGCCGCGCTTTGGCTGGGAGTCGATGTTCTTTGTCGCCGCCGTGCCGCTGCTGCTGTTGCCGGTCATCCTCTATTACCTGCCGGAATCCGTCGGTTTCCTGGTGCGCCAGGGGCGCACCGAAGAAGCCCGCGCGCTGCTCAAGCGCCTGGACCCTGACTGCGACGTGCAGGCCGACGATGTGCTGCAGGCGGTCGATCGCAAAGGCCATGGCGCGTCGGTGCTGGCGCTGTTCCGCGATGGCCTGGCGGTGCGCACCCTGGCCCTGTGGCTGGCGTTTTTCTGCTGCCTGCTGATGGTCTACGCCCTGAGTTCCTGGCTGCCGAAGCTGATGGCCAACGCCGGCTACAGCCTGGGTTCGAGCCTGTCGTTCCTGCTGGCCTTGAACTTCGGCGGGATGGCGGGGGCGATTCTTGGCGGCTGGCTGGGCGATCGCTACAACCTGGTCAAGGTCAAGGTGGCGTTCTTCGTTGCCGCCGCGCTGTCGATCAGCCTGCTGGGGGTGAACAGCCCGATGCCGGTGCTGTACCTGCTGATCTTCATTGCCGGCGCCACCACCATCGGCACGCAGATCCTGCTGTATGCCGGCGCCGCCCAGCTGTACGGGCTATCGGTGCGTTCCACCGGGCTGGGCTGGGCCTCGGGCATCGGCCGCAACGGCGCCATCGTCGGCCCGCTGCTGGGCGGTGCGCTGATGGGCATCAACCTGCCGCTGCAACTCAACTTCATCGCCTTCGCCATCCCCGGCGCGATTGCCGCGCTGGCCATGGCCGTGCACCTGGCCAGCGGCCGGCGTCATGGTTTGGCTGCGGCGGCGCAGGCGTAACCGCACCGTCCGGCCAACCCATCAGGTGTCCACCACCGTCGCGAGAGGTCCCATGAAAGACCTGTTCAAGGACAGTTCCCTGTCCGCCATCGTCGCTGGCTGCATCGCGACGATGATTTCCTACGCCGGCCCCTTGGTGATCGTGTTCCACGCCGCCGAAGCCGCCGGCCTGTCCCATGCCTTGCTGTCGTCCTGGGTCTGGGCCATCTCCCTGGGCAGCGCGGTGCTTGGCGGGCTGCTCAGCCTGCGCTACCGCGTGCCGGTGGTGATCGCCTGGTCGATTCCGGGCTCCGCGCTGCTGGTCACGGCCTTGCCTGCGCTGGGGCTGGAGCAGGCGGTGGGGGCCTACCTGATCGCCAACCTGGTCCTGCTGCTGATCGGCATCAGCGGGGCATTCGATCACATCATCGCGCGTCTGCCCGGTTCGATCGCGGCGGGCATGCAGGCCGGGATCCTGTTCAGTTTTGGCACCGAGGTGTTCCGTGCCTTGCCGGTGCAGCCGGTGCTGGTCCTGGCGATGTTCGTCACCTATGTGCTGATGCGCAGGGTTCAGCCGCGTTATGCGGTGGCCGCGGTGCTGTGCGTGGGCGCGTTGGTGACGGTGGCCAGCGGGGCGTTTCGCAGCGAGGCGCTGGTGCTGGAACTGGCCCAGCCGCAGTGGATCGTGCCGCAGTTCAGCCTGGCCGCCACTTTCAGCCTGGCGCTGCCGATGGTCTTGGTCGCGCTCACTGGGCAGTTCATGCCGGGCATGGCGGTGCTGCGCAACGCCGGCTATGCCACGCCAGCCAGCCCGTTGATCAGCGCCAGTGCCCTGGGCGGCGCGCTGCTGGCGCCATTCGGCTGCCATGGCCTGAACCTGGCGGCGGTGACCGCCAGCCTGTGCACCGGGCGCGAGGCGCATGAAGACCCGCGTCGGCGCTACGTGGCAGCGGTTGCGGGCAGCGTGCTGTACCTACTGCTGGGGATTGCCGGCGCCACCTTGATGTCGCTGTTCGCTGCGTTTCCGGCGGCGCTGATTGCCGCCCTGGCGGGCCTGGCCCTGTATGGCGCGATCAGCGAGGCCCTGGCCCGCAGCCTGGCCGAGCCGACCGAGCGCGATGCCGGGCTATTTACCTTTCTGGTCACGGCTTCGGGCGTGTCTTTCCTGGGCCTGTCGGCGGCGTTCTGGGGGCTGCTGTTCGGCCTGGCCGCCCACGGGCTGCTGCAACTGCGTCGACCACCTGCAGGCGCCGCCTTGCGTCGCCATCCCTGAAGGAGCCTTGCCGGCAACAAACCTCTGTGTTCCCAGCGCTTTATTCATAAAAACAAGATCAAGAGAGCTTCGGAATGAATCACACCCCTTGCGTCGCCCTGGGCCTGAGTTTGCTCAGCCAACCGCTGTTGGCCGCCGATGGCGGATTCTTCGAGGATTCGAAGGCCACCCTCAGCGCACGAAACTACTATTTCAGCCGTGATTTTTCCGACATCGTCGGCGCCAACCAGCAATCCAAGGCCGAGGAATGGGCCCAGGGTTTCATCCTCGATTTCAAGTCCGGCTATACCCCCGGCACGGTCGGTTTTGGCGTCGACGCCCTGGGCCTGTTGGGCATCAAGCTCGACAGCAGCCCGGACCGGGTCAACACCGGCCTGCTGCCGGTGCAGGGCGATGGCCGCGCCGCCGACGAGTACAGCCGCCTGGCGCCGACCTTCAAGGCCCGGCTGTCGAAGACCGAACTGCGCGCCGGCGAGCTGCAGCCCAACCTGCCAGTGTTGACCTTCAGTGATATCCGCCTGCTGCCGCCGACCTATCAAGGGGTCAGCCTCAGCTCGGCGGAGCTGCAGGGCCTGACCTTGCAGGCCGGTCACCTGAAGTCCAGCCACCTGCGCAATGAAGGTGGCGACGGCAAGATGAACGCCATGCTCGGCCATGTGCCGATGCGCCAGGCGCAAAGCGATGCGTTCAACTACATGGGCGGCGATTATGCGTTCAATGCCAACCAGAGCAGCGTCAGCCTCTGGTATGGGCAGTTGGAGGACATCTACCAGCAGGGTTTCGCGGGTTTCAAGCACAGCAAGCCGCTCGGCGACTGGGTGCTCAGCGCCAATTTGGGCTATTTCACGGCCCGTGAAGACGGTGATGCGCTGTTGGGCAAGATCGACAACCAGGCGTTCTTCTCGATGTTCACCGCCCGGCACGGCGGCCACAGTTTGCATGCCGGTTACCAGGGCATCTACGGCGACAGCCCGTTCCCGCGGGTGTTCGCCAATATCTCGCCGCTGGGCAATGAAGTGCCGACCTACGAGTTCGCCTATACCGATGAACGCTCTTATCAGCTGCGCTATGACTACAACTTCGCGGCCATGGGCCTACCGGGGCTGACGGCGACGGTGCGCTACATCACCGGCAACAACGTCGATACCGGGTTGGGCTATGAGGGCCGCGATCGCGAGCGCGACCTGGATATCGGTTATGCGGTGCAGAGCGGGGTGTTGAAAGGGCTGGGGATCCGGGTGAGAAATGCCATGGCGCGGTCCAATTACCGCAGTGATATCGATGAGAATCGGCTGACCCTGGTGTATACGTGGCAGTTGTTCTGAGACGGCAATGTGCGGGCCGCGGTGCGGCCCATCGCTGACCCATCGGCAACGACTCTCCAATCGGCAGTTGGATCCATTCCCATTCGCAAAAACCCCGTGCGTTTCGCCAAAGCTTGAGTACAATCGTCAGCTTTTTGCGGCCCTCCCGGCCCGTCGCGAGTACTCCACATGCTGACCGGTAGCTACTCATCCTCGCTGGTGTTGATTTCGCTGTGCGTGGCCATTCTTGCGTCCTACACCGCCCTCGACCTGACCGGACGCATCGCCACGGCCCAAGGCCGGGCGGTCAAGCTGTGGATGGCCGGTGGCGCGCTGGCCATGGGTATCGGCGTGTGGTCGATGCATTTCATCGGCATGCTGGCCTTCAGCCTGCCGATCGACCTGGGCTATGACCTGGGGCTGACCGCTTTCTCATTGTTGATCGCCGTGTTGTCGTCGGGCTTTGCCTTGTGGCTGGTGAGCCAACCGCGGCTGCCCTGGCTGCAGTTGGGGTTCGGCGCCTTGATCATGGGGGCAGGGATCAGTTGCATGCATTACACCGGCATGGCGGCGCTGCGCATGCTGCCGGGCATCGACTACGACCCGACGCTGTTCGGCGCTTCGCTGGTGATTGCGGTCGGCGCCTCGGCGGCGGCGTTGTGGATTGCCTTCCGCTTGCGCAAGCACACCCCGTATGTCCGGCAGTTCCGTGGCCTGGCGGCGGTGGTAATGGGCGTTGCCATCGTCGGCATGCATTACACCGGCATGGCCGCCGCGAACTTTCCACAAGGCAGTTTCTGCGGGGCATTGGCCAGTGGGCTCAAGGGTGATGGGCTGGTTTACCTGGTCTTGATCACCACCTTGGCGGTGCTCTCGGTGGCCTTGCTGACCTCGGTGCTGGATGCCCGCCTCGAAGCCCGTACTGCCGAGCTTGCCCGTTCGCTGACCCTGGCCAACCAGGAACTCACGCAACTGGCCCTGCACGACACCCTGACCGCGTTGCCCAACCGCACGCTGCTGGCCGACCGGATCGAGCAGGCCATTGGCAAAGTGGCGGAGCAGGGCGGTTGCTTTGCGTTGATGTTCATCGATCTGGACGGGTTCAAGCCGGTCAACGATGCCTTCGGCCACCATGTCGGCGACCTGTTGCTCAAGGCGGTGGCGGCGCGCTTGCGTGGGCACCTGCACAGTCAGGACACGCTGGCGCGCATAGGCGGCGACGAGTTCGTGCTGTTGGTCGAACTGCAGACGCCCGACGATGCCATGGACGTGGCGGTCAAGCAGGTCAACCTGATCTCGCGGGCATTCCGTGTCGCCGAGCATGACTTGCAGGTGTCTGCGAGCCTGGGGATCGTGCTGTATCCGGGTAACGGCCTGGATCAGCACGAGTTGCTGCGCAACGCCGACGCCGCCATGTACCACGCCAAGAATGCCGGCAAGAACGGCTACAGCTTCTTCGACGTGTCGATGAACAGCAACGCCCGCCAGCAACTGCAACTGCTCCAGGATTTGCGCCTGGCCCTGGAACAGCGCCAGTTCCGTTTGCATTACCAACCCAAGTTCGATGCCCAGGCGTGCCAGCCGATTGGCGCCGAGGCCCTGCTGCGCTGGGAGCATCCGCAGCACGGCTTGTTGCTGCCGGACCGTTTCATCGGCCAGGCGGAAAAGACCGGGCTGATCATCCCCATCGGGGAGTGGGTGCTGGACGAAGCCTGCCGGCAGATGCGCCAGTGGCTTGACCAGGGGCACGCCAACTGGCGTATGGCCGTCAACCTGTCGGCGATCCAGTTCTGCCATGCCGGGCTGGTCGACAGTGTCTCGCGGGCCTTGCGCGAAAACCACCTGCCGGCCAACTGCCTGACCTTGGAAATCACCGAAACCACGGCCATGCATGACGCCGATGCCAGCCTTGCCGTGTTGCAGCGCCTGGCCGACATGGGCGTGGACCTGTCCATCGACGACTTTGGTACGGGCTACTCCAGCCTGATGTACCTCAAGCGCCTGCCGGCCAACGAGCTGAAGATCGACCGGGGTTTCGTGCGGGATCTGGAGCAGGACAGCGACGACGCGGCGATTGTCTCGGCAATCGTCGCACTGGGCCAGGCCCTGGGCTTGCGCATCGTTGCCGAAGGCGTGGAGACAGGGCGGCAGCAGGAGTTCCTGACCCGCTTGGGGTGTGATTCGCTACAAGGTTATCTGCTCGGGCAGCCGGTACCGGCCGAGCAGTTCATGGACAAGCTGCAGGCGTTGCGACCGCAGAGCGGCGTCGCCGTCTAGACCGCGTCACGCAGGGCGTAGGTCGGCACGAAGGCATCCATTTCAGCTTCGACGGCCTCGATGATCCGCTCGACATCCGCCGCAGCCATGATGGCGGCGCAGGGAATGCCGGCAATCGCCAGCAGGGTTTCACCGGTGGCACGGTCGAACAGGCGCGCGATCATGCTGCGCGGGGCATCCATGCTGGCTTCAAAGCCCAGCGGATGAAAATGCCAGCGCATCACCTGGCAGGCGTTGGGGAACGTCATTTTGTTCATGCCAGCCTCCTTGTGGGTGCTTGGACGTCGTTGGCCCGGCAGCACGCACGTCGGCCGCCCGGAAGCTAACGATAGCAGCTGCCACGCGGTTTCCATGGCTGAACATACGACCAAAGTACTGATACATGACGGCGGTCACAGTCGTGTTGTGCATTTCAGTTGGCGGCAAATGGCCAGGCAAACGTTTTCCCCGCACGATGACCCCTGAAACCTCGCCGAGTTCTGCTATTTTTAACCCCATTCGGCGCACAGCGTTTTCGGACGAGCGGTGCGAGCTGGGCAGACAGGGAGACAGTCATGCGCTATTCCACGCTCACCCAACGCATCGCCGGCGAGGCCGCTGCTGCATGGGATATCCACTATCAGGCCCAGGCATTGCGCCGTGAGGGCCGCGAGATTTTCCTGCTGTCGGTGGGCGATCCGGATTTCGACACGCCGACGGCGATTGTCGATGCGGCGGTCGACAGCCTGCGCCGTGGCGACACCCATTACAGCGATGTGCGCGGCAGCCTGGCACTGCGTCAGGCCATTGCGCGGCGCAGCGGCCCGCAGGTGACGGCGGATCAGGTGGTGGTGCTGGCCGGCGCCCAGTGCGCGCTGTATGCCGTTGCCCAGTGCCTGTTCGACGCAGGCGACGAAGTGATCGTCGCCGAGCCCATGTACGTGACCTATCACAGTGTGCTCGCAGCCTGTGGTGCAGTGGCGGTGCAGGTGCCGGTCAGCCCGGAGCAGGGCTTTCGCCTCGATCCATTGGCCGTGGCCCGCGCCATCACCCCGCGTACCCGAGGGCTGTTGATCAATACGCCGCACAATCCGACGGGGGCGGCGATATCCCCGCAGGATATGGCGCAACTGGCAGCGCTGTGTTGTGCCCATGATCTGTGGCTGGTCAGCGATCAGGTGTACAGCGGGCTGCTGTATGACGGCGAGGTCGCGGATCCGGCCAGCCTGCCGGGCATGGCCGAGCGCTGTGTGATCATCGACAGCGTGTCGAAATCCCATGCCATGAGCGGCTGGCGGATCGGTTGGGTGGTCGGGCCGGCCACATTGACGGCGCACCTGAGCAATCTGGCCATGGCGATGTTGTTCGGGTTGCCGGAATTCGTCATGCAGGCGGCCTGTGTGGCATTGGAGCAGGACCTGCCCGAAGTGCGGCGCATGCGCGAGACCTATCGGCAGCGGCGCGATCGCGTCTGTGCGGCGCTGGAGGATCGCCCAGGGCTGCGGGTGCATCGGCCTGCGGGAGGGATGTTCGTCATGATCGATATCCGCGCCACTGGGCTGAGCGCACAGGCGTTCGCCCAGCGTTTGTTGCTGGAGGAGGGGGTTTCGCTGCTGCCGGGTGATGCCTTCGGGCCCAGTGCTGCGGGGCACGTGCGAATGGGGCTGGTCCTGGAAGTCGAAGTGCTGGAAGAGGCCAGTAGTCGAGTCGCTGCCCTAGCCCGGTCCGTTTGCGCCGAGCAGGCCTGCAGCAATGTTGATGGTGAAACCCAGGATCGCCGTGTTGAACACGAAGCCTACCAATGAATGTGCCAATACCACTCGGCGCATGGCCCGGCCCGCGACGCCGATATCTGACGTCTGCACGGCCACGCTGATGGTGAACGAGAAGTAGTGAAAGTCCCAGTAATCCGGGTTGCGCTCGCCGTCGGCGAAGCGCAGCGGCGGGTCATGTCGTTCGCCGGTGTAGAACAGCCGCGCGTAGTGCAGGCTGAAGATGCAGCCGATCAGCAGCCAGGAGCCGGCCACGGTCAGCCCGGTGTAGAGGTAGTGCAACACCTGCGCAGTGCCTGTCAGTCCGCTGCTGGAGACCAGTTGCTGGGTCACCGCGGCGAGGCTGGCAATGGCGGCAATGCACACGGTGAACAGCACCACCCCGGCGTTTTCGTCCTCGACGTTGGCCACCTTGCGGACTTTGCCGGGGGTCGCCCTGCAGGTCAGCCAGAGCACCAGCAGCAGGTACAGCCATACGCCGAGGTTCCAGCCGGCAAGGATGTGCTGGACGGTGTCATCGGCGGGGATAAAGAACGCGCCAGCGATGCCGGCCACAACGGCGATGCTCAGGCGGGGGTGGGTGCGGGTCAGACGGTGAACAGCCATGGTGCCTCGCTGGCAGTGGAATCATGGCTTTCACTCTAGACCAGAGACGGCAGCGGATTCACCCCGGCATGCCGTCCGCCCTTGGCCGGGTCAGGATCGGCAGGTAGTGCCAGAGGAACAGCAGCAATGCGGCGCTCCAGCACAACACCGAGAGGCTCACGCCAAGCGGGGTGAACAGGGTCAGCACCACCCGTGCCAGCGCCGCCAGTTGCATCAGCGCAAAGGCCCAGGCGACGCTGGCCGGCACCTGCAGCGGCCGGCCGGTATGCCCGAGGCTGACCCGCGCCATCATCGCCACGATCAGCCCGGTCATCGCACCGATGGTCAGGGCATGCGCGACCAGGCTCGGGTTGATCGCAACGCCGGCATGCCACAACGCCATGCCCAGGCAGGCGAGCGCCATCCAGCCATAGGCCAGGTGCAGCGACCACAGCAGCGGCACCCGCCAGATCCCGCGGTCATGCCAGAGCGCGAGGCGCATGCCATGCAGCACGAACAATGCGCCGAACAGCAGCGTCAGCGCCGGGTGCGGTGCATCGCCGAAACCGGCGGCAAAGCTGATGGGCACCGCGACACTCAGCAGTAGGCAAGCGCGATCAAGCCATGGGCGGGCCGGGGTGGGCGCCATGTTGCCCAGGCCTCGACGGGTGAAGAAGGGGATGACTCGGCCACCCAGCATGGTCATCATCGCCGCCACCAGCCACAGCCCGGCAAAGATGCCGTGACGCTGCCAGAGTTCGTCCTGGCGCAGCCAGCCGATCAGCGTCAGCCACTGGCACGCGGCAATGAGCAGCACCAACCCGACGATCGGATAGTTGCTGCGCAAGCGCCGCTGAATGATCGGCCGCGCCAGGGCCAGAGCGACCAGCGGCAGGAAGCTGCCCTGGACAATCACCAGCAGCGCCCCGGGCAGCGGCAGGAACCAGCTCGCCCGGCCCAACAGCCAGAGCAGGAACAGGCCCTGCAGCGGTCGGCCACTCAGGCCGGGAATGCCGCTCCAGTTCTGCACTGCCGTGAGCAGGAAGCCAGCGATGATGGCGACGGCGAATCCGTAGAGCATTTCGTGTCGGTGCCAGGCCAGCATGCCGCCCGGCGGGGTGGGCTGGAGTACGCCGGCCAGCACGGCGGCCCACAACAGCAGGGCGATCAGCGCAAACAGACTGCCACCCAGGAAAAACGGACGGAAACCCAGGGCCCAGACGGCCTGGCGTGGACGTGAGTCGATCGGTTGCACGAGCATGGGCGGTCCTTCGTTCGATCAGTAGGCTTCAATTGGGGTACCATCACGATCCGTGCCACCTTGCAAAGCCTTGAATATCAAGGTGATGGCACTTGCCAGTGTCCATTTGACCTGATTGTTTCGTAGTCATTATGACTTTCGCATGGGTCCTGATGACTCGTTTTGCGCTTCAAGGGCTCACCCGTTGCTTGAAGCTTCGCTACAGGATTCACGCTTTGTCCGATCTCTCGCAAAATCCCCTGCTGCAGTACATGGCTCGGCTCGCGCCATCCAGCCAGCTGACCATGCGCTACATCCTCCAGGATGCCGCCGACCGCCTCGGTTTCGTCGACTGCGATATCGCCGAGGTGCCCTGGCACCGGCTCGAACCTGGCCATGTGATCGGCCTGGTGGCGGCGCTGCGTGCCGACGGCTACGCGCCCAACAGCTCGTCGCTGTACGTGAATGCCGTGCGTGGGGTGATGAACGAGGCCTGGCGCCAGGGCCTGATCAACCACGAGCAATTGCTCAGGATCCGCGAGGTCAAGCCGGCCACGGGCAGCCGCCTGCCCCCAGGGCGCAACCTGCGCCGCAGCCTGATCCGCGAGTTGATGGATGTGTGCGCTGCCGACCCCCGCCCGCAGGGCGTGCGTGATGCTGCGATCATTGCCTTGTTGTATGGCACTGGCATGCGCAAGTCGGAGTCGGTGGACATCGACCTCGATCACGTGGATTTCGAGGCGCGCAGCCTGCAGGTGCTGGGCAAGGGCAACCGCCAGCTGATCAAGTACGCGCCGCCGTGGGCGTTTGAGAAGCTCCAGGCCTGGCTCGACCTGCGCCGTGGCGACTTGCCGGCCGGCGCTTCGGACGACCCGTTCCTGTTCAACCGGATTCGCCGTGGCAACCACATCACCCGGGCGCGCATCACCAAGCACGCGATCTACTACATTGCCCGTCAGCGCGGCGCGCAGGTGGGAGTGAAGATCATGCCGCATGATTTCCGCCGGGCGTTCATCACCCGGGTGATCGAAGAGCACGACCTGTCGATTGCCCAGAAACTGGCTCATCACGCCAACATCCAGACCACGGCCAGCTACGACCGGCGCGATGACAACGAGCGGCGCAGGGCGGTGGATCGCTTCGATTGTTGAGCGGTGGTTGACCACCCGCCAACCACTGCGTAGCCTTGCCGCTTCGAGGTTCTTCGGCCAGGCCGAAGCTAAGACGGGAACGCGGTACAAGCCGCG
>RCUM01000863.1_pt1 | contig 14186 bp, 10 predicted proteins | sample 2166141 | NCBI WGS metagenome assembly RCUM01 (sample SAMN09932756, study PRJNA488358) | compost metagenome | isolation source: compost soil in crotonic acid-enriched | place: Germany: Experimental Botanical Garden
TGTCGAGCATCTTGCCGCCCATTGAGCTCCAGAACTGATCGTAATCGGCGTGCAGCTGATCTTTCTTTTTACTGTGATAACGCCAGTTTTGATAGATATGGGTGGCATTGCCCACCGCCACTATTTGGCGGATGCCCAGATGATGCGCCAGCGTGCAAATGCCTTCCAGCACCAGCCGTTTCGGAAACAGCCCGTGGCATTCTTTGGTGGCGAGCTGGATTTCCGCGTGCGGTACCTGGTGGTTGGCCCCCTGCAAACCGCCGATGAACAGCGTCGGCTGTTGCTGATAGTGCATCAGCGCAAAGGTGATTTCCGCCAGCATAATGCCGGCGGCATTGCGCAGCAGCAGGGTGGTTTCCCCTTCTTTGTTCAGGTGATCGATGGCTGACAGTTCCAGCGAAACCGGTTCGCCGCTTTTGCCGGTGACGCTGGCCAGCACGAAGGGTTTATTCAGGTGACCGACTCGCATTTTCAGCGGCATGCGCTGCGCGCTGAGATCATAGTGATCGCGCAGGGCGAACAGACACTCGATCTTGTTCATGTTTGCCGCCAGGTAGGGGCGATGCAGCTTGCAGGGCAGATTGGGCTGAGCGTTCAGAATCTCATCCAGCAGGGGATTGGACGCCAGCGTATTCAGCAGGGCACCGGTAGCGTGCCAGCTAAACAGCGAGCGGCCGATAAACTTCAGGCGGAATGAGGCTTTCTTCCAGGCTTTGCTCGGCGCCATATCGCCATTGATCAGCGCCGTCATCAGTTGCCAGCCGTTGAGCGGGCGTGCAGATACGAGTGGATAGCTGAGCTGAGACATGATGAAATCCTTGGCAGTGTTGAATGGCGCTATTTCAGCAAGCTTTCGCTAAACGGGAGTTCAATGCTCAACGCTAACCCGGGGCGTCTCCACATTGTGTTGAGCCAAGGTTTAGTTACTCCGCACTGTGCGCGTCAATATAGCCCTCTCTTTCGCCAAAAATGCCCGCTTGCGCAAAACGGTACCCGTTAAATTGCAGGACATGCCGGAGATAACCTTTCTCTGTTCCTGTAAGTTACCCTTAACTGTTTGCTCTTAATTCTGTCTTAATGCGTATATAGGTAGGGACGGTTATAATCCCGTTCAACTTGCCATGGGCATGATGAGTAGCGGATTAAAACCGGATAAGATGCCGGAAAAACTTTCTGGGTTATTTGAAATAATCAATAAAAAACAAAAGGATGATGGCATCAATGATGTTTAAAGGACACAAGCGACGCTGGGTTGGCGCACTGATCGTCGTGGCGGCGATCGCCGCGCTGGCGATCTGGCATTTCAGCCACCCGGCGCCAACCCAGTTTAAAACGGTGAAGGTAGCCAAGCGCGATCTGCAGCAAAACGTTCTGGCGACCGGACAGCTTGACGCGGTGCGCAAGGTTGACGTTGGCGCTCAGGTCAGCGGGCAGTTGGAAAGTCTGTATGTTGAGATTGGCGATAAGGTGAAAAAAGGCCAGTTACTTGGCGTAATCGATCCCCAGCAGGCGCAAAACAGCATCCGCGAGGGCGAGGCGACGCTGCGCGAACTGCACGCTCAGTTGCAACAGGCCCAGGCTGAACAGCAGTTGGCGGCGGTGACGCTGCAGCGCAATCAGGCACTGGCGAAGTTGCAAGCGGTATCGCGCCAGGATCTGGATCAGGCGGCGACGCAGCTTGCGGTGAAGAAGGCGCAGGTCGGTACCATCAATGCACAAATTGCCCGCAACCAGGCCAGCCTGGACACCGCTAAAATCAATCTGGCGTTTACCCGTATTGAAGCGCCGATGGACGGAGACGTGGTGCAGATCACCACGCTGCAAGGCCAGACGGTGATCGCGGCGCAGCAGGCGCCGAACATTCTGACGCTGGCGGATCTCGGCACCATGCTGGTGAAGGCGCAAGTGTCGGAAGCGGACGTTATCAGCCTCAAACCGGGCCAGAAAGCCTGGTTTACCGTGCTGGGCGATCCCAACCGCCGTTTTGACGGCGTGCTGAAAGACATTCAGCCGACGCCGGAAAAGGTTAACAACGCCATCTTTTACTATGCGCGTTTCGAAGTGCCGAACCCCGAAGGCCTGCTGCGTCTGCAGATGACGGCGCAGGTGCATATTCAACTGGCGGGCGTCAGCCAGGCGCAGGTCATTCCTCTGGCGGCGCTGGGCGACCAAATCGCCGATAACCGTTACCACGTTGCGGTATTGAAACAGGGCAAGGAAGAGAAACGCGAGGTGACCATAGGTCTGCGTAATAATATTGACGTACAAATTACGAGCGGCTTGAGCATCGGGGATGAAGTTATTGTCAGCCGCGGCGACTCGGAGGCCAACTGATGGCGGCGCTGTTACAACTGAGCGGCATCCGCCGCAGCTATCAGTCGGGCGATCAGACGGTGGACGTGTTGAAAGGCGTGAGCCTGAGCATCGACGCCGGTGAAATGGTGGCAATCATGGGCGCCTCCGGTTCTGGCAAGTCTACGCTGATGAACATTCTCGGCTGTCTGGACAAGCCCAGCGCCGGCGTATACCGGGTGGCAGGCCAGGATGTGGCGACGCTGGATGGCGATGCCTTGGCCCGGCTACGGCGCGAGCATTTTGGTTTTATCTTCCAGCGCTACCATTTGCTGCCTCATCTGAGCGCGGCGCATAACGTCGAGGTGCCGGCGGTCTACGCCGGGCTGGGCAAGGCAGCGCGGCGGGAACGTGCGGTAGCGCTGCTGCAGCGCCTTGGGCTGAGTGAACGCGTCAGCTACCGGCCGAGCCAGCTTTCCGGCGGCCAGCAGCAGCGCGTCAGTATCGCCCGCGCGCTGATGAACGGCGGCCAGGTGATCCTGGCAGATGAGCCGACCGGCGCCCTCGACAGCCATTCCGGTGAAGAGGTGATGACTATCCTCAAGCAACTGTGCGAGCAGGGGCATACGGTGATCATCGTTACTCACGATCCGGCTGTCGCTCGGCAGGCTGAGCGGATCATTGAAATCCGCGACGGCGAGATCATTGCCGATTCACGCCCGGCGCAGCAGGGCAATCCGAATGCCAAACCGCTGGAACTGGCTGCGCCGGCACCGTCGTGGCAGCAGATGGCCGGCCGCTTTCGCGAGGCGCTGGTGATGGCGTGGCGGGCGATGGCGGCGAATAAAATGCGCACTGCGCTCACCATGTTGGGCATTATTATCGGCATCGCTTCGGTGGTCTCGATCCTGGTGATCGGCGACGCCGCCAAGCAGATGGTGTTGGCGGATATCAAATCCATCGGCACCAATACGGTGGATATTTACCCCGGCAAGGACTTTGGCGACGACGATCCCACCTTTCGTCAGTCGTTGAAATATGATGATCTTGATGCGTTGCGCGAGCAGCCTTATATCAGCGCACTGTCTCCGACCATCGCCAGCAGCATGCGATTGCGGTTGGGCAACGTCGATGTGGCGGCCAATGTGACCGGGGTCAGCGAGCAGTTTTTCCGCGTTTACGGCATGACCTTCACCCAAGGGGGCGGCATTGACCCGTTCCAGGTGCAATCGCAGGCGCAAACGGTGGTGATCGACACTAATACCCAGCGTCGGCTGTTCCCGCATCAGAAGAACGTGGTGGGTGAGGTGATGCTGGTGGGCAATATGCCGGCGACGGTGGTTGGGGTAGCGAAAGAGAAGCAGTCGATGTTCGGCAGCAGCAAGACGCTGAACGTTTGGGTGCCTTACAGCACCATGGCAAATCGGCTGATGGGCAACGCCTATTTCGATTCGATTACCGTGCGTATCCGTGACGGTTACAGCAGCCAGGAGGCTGAGCAGCAACTGACGCGTCTGCTGGCGCTGCGCCACGGTAAAAAAGACTTTTTCACCTATAACATGGACAGTCTGGTGCAGACGGCGGAGAAGACCACGCGAACGCTGCAGTTATTCCTGACGCTGGTGGCGGTAATTTCGCTGGTGGTCGGCGGTATTGGCGTGATGAATATCATGCTGGTGTCGGTGACGGAGCGTACGCGTGAGATTGGTATCCGTATGGCGGTGGGGGCTCGCTCCGGCGATGTCTTGCAGCAGTTCCTGATTGAGGCGGTGCTGGTGTGCCTGGTTGGCGGCGCTTTGGGGATTATGCTGTCCTTTACCATCGGGCTGCTGGTGCAATTGGTGCTGCCGGGTTGGCAGATCAGCTTCCCGCCGGCGGCATTGTTGAGCGCGTTTTTATGTTCCACCGCTATCGGCGTGGTGTTCGGCTATCTGCCTGCGCGCAGTGCCGCCCGGCTTAACCCGATTGACGCGCTGGCGCGCGAGTAATACTCTGACTCCGTCGCATTTCAAGCCGCAGGGTGTTAGCGGCAGCTCGACGTTTATGGGATAGAATAAAAAATGCCAGTCATACGGCGGCTGGCATTTTTAGCGGACTGCTTTAGGCAGGCTCTGCACCCGTGTTTAGGCCAGTGCCTCGCTTTCCAGTGGCACAATAAGACTCGCATGGTTCCCTTTTGGCCCTTGGTGCACGTCAAAACTGACCTGTTGGCCGGCTTTCAGTGTCCTGTACCCATCCATCTTAATCGTTGAATAATGGGCGAATATGTCTTCGCCGCCGCCTTCAGGACAGATAAACCCAAACCCTTTGGCGTTGTTGAACCATTTAACAGTACCCGTCTCCATGCTTTTACATCCCTCGCAACGCTATTTTAGGTGAGATGAATAACTGAATTCGCACCCGCCAAAGGCAGGTAGCAGATGAGCTCAGGGTGGTTAAAAGACCGCCAGCTCACGAATTTACACTCTAGAGCAAATGATTATCACGTCAAGGGATCGGCTTTTGTCGGCAGGAGGCAGTTCATCAAAGTTTGAAGCAGTTAACGCTATTGACATTGTTTGGTAACAATTTGTCAGAGATTTTTGCGCACGTTCCAGTACGGCGAGATGATGACGAAGATGATAAAATAGTAGTGATACCCCACTTTGAATAACCGGAACCTGTCCCCATATCAGAGGACAGAGCAGAGAAGATGAGCAGCAATGGGCAATAACAACGATTGGCTAAATTTTGAACACTTGGCCGAAGAAAAACAAATCGATGCGGTAAAACCGCCGTCTATGTATAAAGTTATACTTAACAACGACGATTACACACCGATGGAATTTGTGATTGACGTTCTGCAAAAGTTCTTTTCTTATGATATTGAACGTGCAACGCAACTGATGCTCACGGTCCACTATCAAGGCAAGGCGATCTGCGGTGTTTTTACCGCCGAGGTGGCGGAAACCAAGGTCGTACACGTGAACCGTTATGCAAGGGAGAACGAGCATCCGTTGCTCTGTACGCTGGAAAAAGCCTAGATTTTGGCAACTATTGGGGAGGTGCTTATGCTCAATCAAGAACTGGAACTCAGTCTCAACATGGCTTTCGCCAGAGCGCGTGAGCACAGACACGAGTTTATGACCGTGGAGCACCTGTTGCTGGCGTTACTCAGCAACCCTGCCGCGCGAGAGGCGCTTGAGGCATGTACGGTAGACCTGGCCGCACTGCGCCAGGAACTGGAAGCCTTTATCGAACAAACCACGCCGACGTTGCCTGCCAGCGAAGAAGAGCGCGACACTCAGCCGACGCTAAGCTTCCAGCGCGTGCTGCAGCGTGCCGTATTCCATGTGCAGTCTTCCGGCCGCAGCGAAGTCAGCGGCGCCAACGTGCTGGTGGCGATTTTCAGCGAGCAGGAGTCGCAGGCGGCTTACCTGCTGCGCAAACACGACGTCAGCCGTCTTGACGTAGTGAATTTCATTTCACATGGCACACGTAAAGACGAGCCGGGCCAAGCGCCAAATGCGGAAAACCCGGTGAACGAAGAGCAGTCCGGAGGGGAAGACCGTATGGAAAACTTCACCACCAACCTCAACCAGTTGGCCCGTGTGGGCGGTATCGATCCCCTGATTGGCCGCGATCCTGAGCTGGAGCGCGCTATTCAGGTGCTGTGCCGTCGCCGTAAAAATAACCCGTTGCTGGTCGGCGAGTCCGGCGTGGGTAAAACCGCCATTGCCGAAGGGCTGGCCTGGCGCATCGTGCAGGGCGACGTCCCGGAAGTGATGGCGGACTGCACGCTGTATTCTCTGGACATAGGTTCGCTGCTGGCAGGCACCAAATACCGCGGCGACTTCGAGAAACGCTTCAAGGCGTTGCTGAAACAGCTGGAGCAGGACAAGAGCAGCATCCTGTTTATCGATGAGATCCACACCATCATCGGTGCCGGTGCGGCTTCCGGTGGGCAGGTGGATGCGGCCAACCTGATCAAACCGCTGCTCTCCAGCGGCAAGATCCGGGTGATTGGCTCCACCACTTATCAGGAATTCAGCAACATTTTCGAAAAAGACCGTGCGCTGGCCCGTCGCTTCCAGAAAATCGACATTACCGAGCCGACGCCGGAAGAGACCATTCAGATCATCAACGGTCTGAAAACCAAGTACGAAGCGCACCATGACGTGCGTTATACCGCCAAGGCGGTGCGTGCGGCTGTTGAGCTGTCGGTGAAGTACATCAATGACCGTCACCTGCCGGACAAGGCTATCGACGTGATCGACGAGGCGGGCGCTCGCAGCCGGCTGATGCCGATCAGCAAGCGCAAGAAAACCGTCAACGTTGCGGACATTGAATCCGTGGTTGCGCGTATTGCGCGTATCCCGGAAAAAACCGTGTCGGCCAGCGATCGCGATGTGTTGAGAAGCTTGGGTGACCGTTTGAAAATGCTGGTGTTCGGTCAGGATCAGGCGATCGAAGCGCTGACCGAGGCGATCAAGATGAGCCGTGCGGGTCTGGGCCACGATCGCAAGCCTGTCGGTTCCTTCCTGTTTGCCGGGCCAACCGGCGTCGGGAAAACCGAGGTGACGGTGCAGTTGGCGAAGGCGATGGATATCGAACTGCTGCGTTTTGACATGTCCGAGTATATGGAACGTCATACCGTCAGCCGCTTGATTGGCGCGCCTCCGGGCTATGTCGGTTACGATCAGGGCGGGCTGCTGACCGATGCGGTGCTCAAACATCCGCACTCGGTGGTGTTGCTGGATGAAATCGAGAAGGCGCATCCGGATGTGTTCAACCTGCTGTTGCAGGTTATGGACAACGGCACCCTGACCGATAACAACGGTCGCAAGGCGGACTTCCGCAACGTGATCCTGGTGATGACCACCAACGCCGGGGTTCGTGAAACAGAACGCAAATCGATCGGCCTGGTGCAGCAGGACAACAGCACCGATGCGATGGAAGAGATCAAAAAAGTGTTCACGCCGGAGTTCCGTAACCGTCTGGACAACATTCTTTGGTTCAACCATCTGTCGACCACGGTGATCCAGCAGGTTGTCGATAAGTTTATTGTCGAACTGCAGGCACAGTTGGATGCGAAGGGTGTGTCGCTGGAAGTGAGCGACGAAGCGCGTGACTGGCTGTCGGTGAAAGGCTACGACCGTGCGATGGGCGCTCGTCCGATGGCGCGTGTGATGCAGGAAAACCTGAAGAAACCGCTGGCCAACGAACTGCTGTTCGGTTCATTGGTGGACGGTGGCTCGGTGAAGGTCGAGCTGGACAAGGACAACCAGAAACTGACGTACCACTTCCTCAGTGCGCAGAAACGCAAAGCGGATGAAGGCGCGGTGCACTAAAGGCCGGCCAGTCCAGATAATGAAAAAGCGATGCTTCGGCATCGCTTTTTTTATGGGTGAAAGTATTTCATCACCGCTACAAAAATGAGCGAGCCCTCTCGGTTTACCTGCGCTCTTGCAACTCGATGTTGAACGTTGCTACGGGGGTAAACGGAAAGGGCTCCGGAGGGGTTACATCCTCGGTGCCGCCATCGGCTGGCGACGAGTGAGCCGATTAACGGCTACGGAAGACAATGCGGCCTTTGCTCAGGTCGTACGGGGTCAGCTCTACAGTGACTTTGTCGCCCGTCAGGATGCGGATGTAGTTCTTACGCATTTTACCGGAGATATGTGCGGTTACTACGTGCCCGTTTTCCAATTCAACGCGGAACATAGTGTTCGGCAGCGTATCAAGAACGGTGCCCTGCATTTCAATATTGTCTTCTTTGGCCATCGAATCCTCTAGGTCTAACTACCTTAGTTTTTAACCGGCAAGATAATGCCGAAAAACCCACATTATGTAAAGACGTGTCGGTGAACATTGCACCGTTTCCGCAAAATTAGTTTGTTGGGGAGGGTGGTTCAGCCTGCTGTGGGGGTAACACTTGCGCTGCCCAGCATTCCGGTGCTAACGGCTTGCGCTGGAGGTTGCTGAGCTGTTGTAAAAATTGGCGGCGGGGGATTTCTCTCGCTCCCAGCGTGGCAGTGTGAGCGTTAAGCACCTGACAGTCAATCAATTCTCCGCCATAAGCGGCAAAATGCCGACAAAAAGCCAATAGCGCGCACTTGGAGGCGTTGGTGGTGCGGCTAAACATCGATTCGCCGCAGAACAGCGCGCCCTGCGCCACGCCGTACATACCGCCAACCAACGCTTTACCCTGCCATACCTCGACTGAATGAGCGAAACCGAGGCGGTGCAAATGCAGATAGGCGCGCTGTACCTCCGGGCCGATCCAGGTGCCTTCATGCGGCCGATCGGCGCAGGCGGCAATCACCGCAGCAAAGTCATGGTTCAGCGTAATACGAAAGGGATTGTGGTTCAGAAAGCGTTTCAGGCTGCGGCTGATATGGTATTGCGCCGGGAACAACACGGCGCGCGGGTCAGGCGACCACCACAAAATGGCTTCCCCCGGCGAAAACCAGGGGAAGATACCGCGCTCATAGGCAGCCAACAAACGCGGCGCCGTCAGGTCGCCGCCGATGGCCAGCAGGCCGTTAGGATCGCGCAGCGCGCCCTCTGGCGAGGGAAACGCGAGTGACTGCGGTGACAGCTTAACAATACGCATAAAAGGTCTCAGCGTCCTCTACAGGCCATTTTCAAGCGGTATCCCACTGATGCGCTGGCGGAAACGGGCATAACGCCCTTGCCGGCGCATCAGGGTAAGGTGGTCGCCCTGTTCGACAATCCGGCCGCCGTCCATCACGCAGATGCGGTCAAGATGCTCGAGCCCATACAGGCGGTGAGTCACCAGGATCAGCGTTTTGCCCTGGCAGTGCCGGCGCAACAGCGCCAGGATCTGCTGTTCGGTTTCGGCGTCCAGCCCCTCGGTCGGTTCGTCGAGCAACAGCAGAGGCGCCTGATGCAACAACGCGCGGGCAATACCCAGGCGACGTTGTTCACCGCCGGAAAGCTGGCGGCCGCCATCCCCAAGCCAGGCATTTAGCCCTTCGTTATCCAACAACTTTTCCAGCCCGACCTGGCACAGCACGTCGCGTAACTGTTCGTCGGCCGCCGTCGGGGCGGCGATGCGCAGGTTTTCCCGCAGCGTGTTGCTGAAAATATGCACCCGCTGGCTGACGACGGTGGTCATCTGGCGCAGCGTAGTTTCATCATAGGCGCTGAGCGGCTGGCCGTTGAGCAGCATACTGCCGCTATCGGCGTTCCAGGCGCGGGTTAACAGTTGCAGCAGGGTCGATTTGCCGCAGCCGGTGCGCCCGAGCAGCGCAATGTGTTCGCCAGCGGCAATCTCCAGCGTGACGTCTTGCAACACCGGCAGAGGTTGGCCGGGATAGGTAAAGGTGAGCTGTTGCAGGCTCAATGCGGCGCCGTTCCCGGTCGCCGGGCCGCTGGCCGGGAAGGTGACCTCCGGCTGCCGATCGATAATCTGTTTCACCCGTCTCGCGGAAGCAATGACCTGGCCGAGGTGTTGGAAGGCACCGGCGACAGGCATCAACGCTTCAAACGAGGCCAGCGCGGCAAATACGAACAGCGCAATCAGCGCGCCGGGTTGGGTATCGCCACCTATGCCACCGGCGGTGAGCCACAGCAACAACGTTACCGTCAGGCCGCTGGCCAGAATCATCACCCCTTGCGCCGTTCCGCCCAACGAAGCCTGCTGCCATTGACGACGCTGCCAGTGCCGCTCGGTGGCATCCAGACCGGCGCGGAAATCGTTGACTGCGCCAAACACCACCAGCTCGGCCTGGCCCTGCAGCCAGGCGGTCAGATCGGTGCGGTACTGGCCGCGCAGGGCGGTCAGTTGGCCGCCAATCGGCTTGCCGGCGCGGTAAAATACCGGCGGTATCAGCAACAGCAGCAGCAACAAAATACCGCCCAGCGTCAGGGCCAGCGAGCTGTCCAGCCAGCTGAGGCCGTAGGTGACTACGATGATCACGACTGCGGCGCTGACCAGCGGCGAGATAACCCGCAGATACAGATGGTCCAGCGTATCGACGTCCGCCACCAGTCGGTTAAGCAGATCGGCCTGTCGGAAACGGGCAATGCCGCCCGGTGACAGCGGCAGGATCTTTTTAAAGGTAAACACCCGCAGATGAGAAAGAACGCGGAAGGTGGCGTCGTGGCTGACCACACGCTCTGCATAGCGCCCGGCAGTGCGGAAGATCGCCGCGCCCCGCACGCCGGCAGCAGGCAACATGTAGTTGAAGGTAAACAGGCCCGCCAGCCCGGCGAGCGCCGATGCGGCGAGGAACCAACCGGAAAGCGCCAGCAGGCCGATACTGGCCAGCAGCGTGACAATGGCCAGCAGGATGCCCAGGCAGATCAGCAGGCTGTGACGACGGTATAGCGCCAGGAACGGCAGCAAAACGCGCATGATTATAGCTCCCCGCTGCGGTGTGCGATCAGATTGGCGAACAACCCCGGTTGGGCGCTCAGCGTGGCGTAATCGCCTTGCTGCACGATCCGCCCGCCTTCCATGACCCAGATCTGGTCGTATTCTTCGGTATCTTCCAACTGGTGGGTGACCAGCAGGGTAGTTTGTTGATGCGAGGCGGCGTTGAGCGCCTGCATGACCCGTCGTTCGCTGTGCGCGTCGAGGCTGGCTGCCGGCTCATCCAGCAACAGTAAACGGCGTGGGCTGATGAGCGCCCGGGCGACCGCCACGCGTTGCGCCTGGCCGACGGACAGCCGTGCGGCGCTATCGCCGACCTCAGTGTCCAGCCCCTGCGGCAAATGCGGCAGGATCTCGCTGACGTAAGCTTGTTCTACGGCCTGTTGCAATTGGGCTTCACTCGCTTGCGGGTGGCCCAGCAGAATATTTGCCCGCAGCGTTTGCGCCGGCAGGTGCGGGTTTTGCCCCACCCAGCCGAGCTGTCGACGCCAGCCTTCTGCTGCCAGCTCGCGCAACTCGGTGCCGTTGACCGTCAGTGAACCGCGATAGGGCAGGAAGCCGAGCAGCAGATTCAGTAACGAGCTTTTGCCGGCACCGCTCAGCCCGACCAGGGCAATGCGCTGGTGTGCGGGCAGGGTGAAGCTGATAGGGCCGGCCAGCAGCACGCCGTTCGGCGACAGAATTTCCAGATCCTGCGCTTTTAGCTCCAGTGGCGCATCGGTATTCAGCTCCTGCGTGCCGTTGCCCCTTTGCTCGCCTTCGGCGCCGAGGAAGGTTTCCAACGCTTCTGCGGCCCCCACGGCCTGCGCTTTGGCATGATAGAAAGTGCCCAGATCGCGCAGCGGCTGGAAGAACTCCGGTGCCAGAATCAGCACCAGGAAGCCGGCAAACAGCGTAACGCCGGTGCCGTAACTGCCGAAATTCAGTTCTCCAAGGAAGGAGAAGCCAAAATAGACCGCCACCACGGCGATGGAGATGGAGGCAAAGAACTCCAGCACCGCCGATGACAGGAACGCCAGCCGCAGCACTTCCATGGTGCGGCTGCGGAAATCCTCGGACGACTTGGCGATCTGCGCGGTTTCCGCCTCAGCCCGGTTAAACAGACGCAGCGTATCCAACCCGCGCAGGCGATCGAGGAAATTGCCGCTCAGCCGCGCCAGCGCCACAAAGTTGCGTCGGTTGGCATCGGCGGCGCCCATGCCGACCAGCGCCATAAACAGCGGGATCAGCGGGGCGGTCGTCAACAGAATCAGACCGGCGGCCCAGTTGATCGGAAATACGGTTATCAGGATCAGCAACGGGATAAACACCGCCAGATACATCTGCGGCAGATAGCGGGAGTAATAATCCTGCATGTCTTCGATCTGCTCAACGATGATGCTGGCCCAACTGCCCGCCGGTTTGCCCTGGATCCAGGCGGGGCCGAGCTGTTGCAGTTTGTCCAGCACCTGCTGGCGCATGCGTTGGCGGATCACCTGGCCGCAGATAAAACCGACGCGTTCACGCAGCCAACTCAACAACGCACGCAGCGCGAAGGTGGCGGCCAGCCAGATAAACGAAGGGATCACCTGTTCACGCGGGGCGTGTTCGATAATCAGGGCGTGGAGCAGGGCGGCCAACAGCCATGCCTGTGCGACAATCAAAATGCCGCTTATCAGCCCCAATAACATGGAAAGGCGCAACCAACGCTGCGCCAGGGTGCTCTGAGTTTTGAGCCAACGGGTTAACTGTTGCTGTCTGGTTTTTTTCATCAGATATGAGTCTGCGTCGCCGGTGCCTGTTGTTACAAGCAAGGTTAACGTACTGTTAAAAAAAGTGTTTGCCTCAACCTGAAGCGAACAAGCGAAGGCCAATGTTACCTCTTCACCCGGCAGACTGAAAATAATAAAGCGGTCAAATATCCCTATAACAGACTCTGGTCGGGAAGGTTATTCCACCTCCCGGCTGGCCGCTTCCGCCGCCAGGGCGGTTTGCACCGATTTGCGCTGGCCGATCTGCGCCATATACCGGGTTAACGAAGGCCAGCATTTTAACTCGATGGAAAATCGGGCCATCCAACGCAGCACGGTAAACAGATAGGCATCCGCCACGCCAAAGCGTTCACCCAACAGAAAATCCTGCCCGTCGAGCGTCTGAGCGACATAATCGAGGCGGCGGCGCAGCTTGTCGCGGAACTGACTTTTGACCTCTTCCGGCAGGGTTGCATTGAATAGCGGGCTGGCTCCGGCGTGGATCTCGGCGGTGATGAAATTCAGCCATTCCTGCAAACGCACCCGCTCGAAGGCATTGTAGGGAGGGGCCAGCGCGGCGTCAGGGCACAAATCCGCCAGATATTGCACGATGGCTGCGCCTTCGGTAATCACGCGGCCATCTTCCAGCATCAGGGCTGCGACATAACCCTTGGGATTGATCCGGTAAAAATCACTGCCGTCGGCGGTGCGTTTGCTGCGGTTATTCACCCGGATAAGTTCAAACGGCAATTCCAGCTCCCGCAGGACAATATGCGGGGATAGCGAACAGGTGTCGGGCGCAAAATAGAGTTTCATGAGCGTTCCTGAGGCAAAAAGCGATATCGCTTAACCGACAGCATGGCGCCGGTGCGGCCTGCAGAAAAATTAGAATGTCAGAAACCCGTCATCAGTTCAGCTACTGACGGGGTGTGGCAGATGATCGCGCAGGTAATCCAGCAGGGTTTGTACCGGTGCAGAGCTTGCGCCAGTGAACGAACAGATCAGGCCAAAATAGCGGTAGAGCGGGACGCTCAACGGCAGAGCGCAAATGCCGGCGGCATCGGTCGGTATCACCGACGCAGGCATCAACGAAACGCCGACGCCTTCGCGCACCAGCGTCAGTGCGGTGCTCCAGTCGCTGACGGTCACGCGTACGTCAGCCAGCGTAATACCGGCCTGCTGTGCCAACAGTTGCGCGTTGAGGCTACAGCCGCCGGTAGCCAGCACAAAGGGCAACCCGGCCAGTGCCCTGAAATCCACCGGTTGCCGCCCCCTGGCCAGCGGGTGGCCGCTGGCGGTAACCGCAAGCCACTGATCCTGTCCCAAAGGATAGCCTTGTTTTTCTTCCTTTGGGTTCAACACCACGCCGACGTCGGCGGTTTCCAGCGCCAGCCAGTCCTCCACCTCCCGATCGGTGCCTTCCAACTGAACCAGTTCAATGGCGGGGTAGCGGCGGCGGAATTTCCGCAATAGCGGCGGTAGCAGGAGCGCAAATGCCGAGGGAAAGCTGGCCAGGCGAATCTTGCCCGAATGCGCGCTTTTCGCCTGCAGCGCGTAGTTTTGGATCGCATCGAGTGCGGCCAGCATAGTGCGGGCGTGGGCGACAATCCTCTCGCCGCTTTGCGTCAGCGTAACGCAGTGTGGCAGGCGGACGAACAGCGGCGTGTTCAGGACGTCCTCTAACTGGGCAATAGCCTGGCTGGCACCGGACTGGGTCATGCCGCATTGATTTGCCGCCAGCGTAATTTTGCCGCTGTCGGCCACGGCGACCAGCAAGCGCCAGT
>RCUM01000867.1_pt1 | contig 14155 bp, 10 predicted proteins | sample 2166141 | NCBI WGS metagenome assembly RCUM01 (sample SAMN09932756, study PRJNA488358) | compost metagenome | isolation source: compost soil in crotonic acid-enriched | place: Germany: Experimental Botanical Garden
CCTTTGCGGTGATCCTGTGGGAGCGGGTTTACCCGCGAAGAGGCCAGTACAGGCGACACAAGAAGGACAGACATGAACGCGATCGTATCCATACCAAACACAGTGACCAGCAGCTGGCAGGTTCGCCCTGGCCTGGTGCTGGCCTGGATCACATTGGGCCTGATACTGCTGGCAGTAACCTTCCCCGACTGGCTCTCGCCAACCGACCCGTTGGCCGCCGACGCCCGCCTGGCTTACCACCCGCCAAGCCCCGCCTTTTGGCTGGGCAGTGACGAGAACGGCCGCGACGTTCTCAGCCGCCTGATCCATGGCGCCCGCCCATCGCTCTTCATCGGCCTGGCCGCCACCCTGGTCGGGCTTGGCCTGGGCACGCTGCTCGGCTTGCTCGCCGGCCTGGCTCCAGCCTGGCTGGACAACCTGCTGATGCGCGCCGTCGATGTGCTGCTGGCCTTCCCGGACCTGCTACTGGCGCTGGTCATCATCACCCTGTTCGGCCAAGGCACCAGCAACCTGATCCTTGCCGTCGGCATCGCCTCGGTGCCGCGCTATGCGCGCCTGGTACGCGCCCAGACCCTGACTATCCGGCGTGCCAGCTTCGTCGAAGCAGCCGTCACGCTGGGCCGCAGGCCCTTGGCTGTGGTGTTCTGGCATGTGCTGCCCAACGCAGTCCAACCCGTGCTGATCCTGGCCTGCATCGGCCTGGGTGGCGCCATCACCGCCGCCGCTGCGCTGAGCTTCCTCGGCTTCGGCGCACCACCTCCCGCGCCGGAGTGGGGCGCGATGATGGCAGTGGCGCGCAACTTCATGGCCAACGCGCCCTGGCTGATGGCCTGGCCTGCGCTGGCGATCACCCTGACCGTCATTTCCATCACCGTCATCGGCCGAGACTGGCTGCGCCGTAGCGAGGGCAGACGCGCATGAACATCTTCGAGAAGAACCAGGCACCGCTGGTGGACATCCGCGGCCTGCACGTGAGTTTCAATGGTGTGCCAGTGGTGCACGGCGTCGACCTGCAGTTGCGCGCAGGGCAGTGCCTGGCACTGGTGGGCGAATCGGGCTCGGGCAAGAGTGTCACGGCGCGTACCCTGGTCGGCCTGACCGGGGCCGGTGCCCATGTGCAGGCGCAGCGCCTGGCCTTTGCCGGGCAGGACCTGCGCCAGTTCGATGAGCGCGCGTGGCAGCGCTTGCGTGGCGAGCACATCGGCTTTGTCATGCAGGATGCGCTGGGTTCGCTCGACCCGCTGCGACGCGTGGGTGCAGAGATCGAAGAGCCATTGCTGTTGCACACCGACCTGGCCGCGGAGCAGCGCCGTCTGCGGGTACTTGAGCTGTTGCGCCAGGTCGGGGTGCCTGAACCCGAAGTCCGTGCCCGGCAATACCCGTGGCAGCTCTCCGGAGGCCTCAGGCAGCGCGCCCTGATCGCCTCGGCCATTGCCTGTCAGCCGCGCCTGTTGATCGCTGACGAGCCGACCACCGCGCTGGACGCCACCGTGCAGGCGCAGATTCTCGACCTGCTGGAGCAACTGCGCGAGCGCGACAACAGCCTGTTGATGGTCAGCCATGACCTGGCCGTGGTCGCGCGCCTGGCTGACTGGGTGGCGGTGATGCGCCATGGGGTGGTGGTGGAGCAGGGCAGTGTCGAACAGATCCTGCAGGACCCGCAGGACCCCTACACCCAGCGCCTGCTGAGCGCGGCTCGGGCGGTACATTTCAAACGTCCGGCGGCGCCGGCCCTGGCGCTGGTGGAGGATGGCGTGGACGAGCAACCCGTGGTGCTGGAGGCGCGTGGCCTGAGCAAGGCCTTTGTCGGGCCGGACGGCCGGCTGCGTCAGGTGCTGGACGATGTGTCGCTGCAGTTGCGCGCCGGGCAAACCCTTGGCGTGGTGGGCGAGTCCGGTTCCGGCAAGAGCACGCTGGGGCGCATCCTGCTGGGGCTGGAGCGGCCGGAGCAAGGCAGCCTGCAACTGGCCGGGCAGGATTGGCTTGCGTTGTCTGCCGCGCAGCAGCGCCAGGCACGGCAGGGGATCCAGGTGGTGTTCCAGGACCCGCAGGCCTCGTTCGACCCACGCTACACCGTGCTACGGGTATTGGCCGAGGCGCTGGCGCATGCGGGTGTACCGCGTGCGTTGCAGCGTACCGAGGCGGCGGCGTTGCTGGAGCGGGTGCAGTTGCCGGTGGGGTTGCTCGACCGCCGCCCGCTGGAGTTGTCGGGCGGGCAGCGGCAGCGCATCGCGATTGCCCGGGCGCTGGCCATGAAGCCCAGGGTACTGGTGCTGGACGAACCGGTATCGGCACTGGATGTGTCGGTGCAGGCGCGAATCCTGGCATTGCTGGCCGAGCTCAAGGCGGAGCTGAACCTGGCTTGCCTGTTCATCTCCCACGACCTTGGGGTGGTGGAGCAGGTCAGTGACCACGTGTTGGTGATGCAAGGGGGAAGGGTGGTGGAGCAAGGGGCGGCAGCCCAGGTGCTCGGCCAGCCGCGTCAGGCCTATACCCGCGCCTTGCTCGACGCCGTGCCTCATCTTCCGGCGGCGCGGCCAAGCTGGTTCAGTCGCATCGCCGTGTAGGCAAGACACAAGGAGAACACTGTGACATCTACCCGCCGCCTGCCCGATGGTTGGGACATCCGTCACCTGCCAGACACCCCGCAGGCCTTCCTTCGCGCATTCATCCTGCGCCACCCGTTGGCCTACTCCGGCATGCTCGCCTTGCAGACCTTCGCCATGGTCTGCGCCGTGCTGGTCCCTTGGCAACTTGGCCAGATCACCCGCCTGGTCAGCCAGGGCCTGGACGCGAGCCAGGTCGTCACGGCATTGCGCTGGCCGCTGGCGGGTTTTGCCTTGATGCTGCTGCTCGAGATGGTCAGCACGCGCGCCGCCAGTGGCTTGCATATCTACACCGTGCCCCGTCAGCGGCGCGCGGTGACCCAGGCCTTGTTCGCCTACCTGCAACGCCATTCGCATCGCTACATCACCAGCGAGTTCGCCGGGGCATTGGCGCACCGTATCAGCGAGGTCTCGATCGGCACTACGCAGACCCTGGCGATCCTGATCTTCGATCTCATCCCGCTGCTTGTGACCCTGGCCCTGGCAGTCATCCTGCTGGCCACCGCAAACGCCTGGCTGGCGGCATTCATGGGCCTGTGGGCGGTCGGTTTTCTCATCCTGTGCTGGTTCCTGGCCAGGCGCAGCCACCCACTGGCCCGCGACTTTGCCGCAGCGCGCAGCGTCAGCACCGGCAAGGTGGTGGACGCGGTGACCAACCTCACCAACATCCGTCTGTTCGCCCGCCACCCCTACGAGCATGGTTACCTGGGCAAGTTCCTCGACCACGAGGTGGTAGCGGCAGACCGCTCGCTCGGTTACATGGAGAAGATTCGCTGGTTGCAGAACAGCTGCGGGGTGCTGCTCAAGCTTGGCATCCTGCTGCTGGCGCTGTGGTTGTGGCAGCGCGGCAGCATCGATATCGCCACATTCGTCACTGCTACCAGCCTGTCGCTGATGATCATCACGGATGTGGCCGGGCTGTCGCGGCGCTTGCTGGAGTTCTTCGAGGCCATGGGCAATATCGCCAATGGCGTGCGCACCCTGGTGCGGCCACACGAGGTACGCGACACGGCCGGCGCAACGTCGTTGAAAGTGGAGCGGGGTGAGGTGCATTTTGCCGACGTGACCTTTGGCTATCACCCCGGGCGGCCGATCTTTCAGCACCTGAACCTGCATATTCCGGCGGGCCAGCGGGTCGGCCTGGTGGGGGCGTCCGGCTCGGGCAAATCGACCTTGCTCGGGTTGTTGCTACGGTTGTACGACGTGGATCAGGGCCAGGTGCTGATCGACGGGCAGGACGTGCGCACGGTGACCCAGCATTCGCTGCACCAGCAGGTCGGGCTGATTCCGCAGGAGCCGGGGCTGTTCCACCGCAGCATTCGCGAGAACATCCACTATGGCTGCCTGGAGGCTGGCGACGATGCGTTGGCCGCTGCCATCGACCGGGCCGGTGCCCGGGATTTCATCGAAGCCATGGAGCAGGGCTTCGAATCGCTGGTGGGCGAGCGCGGTGTGAAGCTGTCCGGCGGGCAGCGTCAGCGTATCGCCATCGCCCGGGTGCTGTTGAAGAACGCGCCGATCCTGGTGATGGACGAAGCCACGTCAAGCCTCGACTCGATCACCGAGCGCTATATCCAGGACAAGCTCGACGAGATCATGGACGACAAGACGGTGATCGTGGTGGCACACCGGCTGTCGACCGTGGCGCACCTTGACCGGATCGTGGTGTTCGAGGACGGGCGCATTGTCGAGGATGGCAGCCATGCGCAGCTGCTGGCGCGGCGGGGGTATTACCATCGGCTGTGGAGCCGGCAAGGGGAGGCGGCCTGAGCCCCGCAACGGGCCCCGAGCGCGGCCTGTCGCCAGCTGGCTGGCGACAGGCCGGAACAGCACTGTTGCCATTCGAACAGCCCTCACACACTTTGCCCCCGCAACAGCACCTCACCCTCGGCAAACCCCAACAAAATCAACCTCTTGAACCCGGCACAACTCCTGCAACAGGCCTATCGAAGCCCAGTCACCGCAGGAGCGCCCTTGAACACACCCATCCTCCCCCTGATTCCGCTCTGCACCGTACTGGCCTTGCTCGGCTGCAAGCCGAACGAGCAGCACACGGCGCAAAGTACCCAGCCGCAGCAGGGCGGCACTTTGGTCTATGCCACCGACCGCGAGCCCACCTGCCTGGACCCGCATGTGGCCGGCGACATGCCGCAGGTTTTCATTGCCCAGCAGTACCTCGATTCGCTGGTGTCGATGGACAGCAACGGCCAGATCGGCCCCTGGCTGGCGACAAGCTGGGAGGTTTCGCCAGATGGCCTGCGCTACACCTTCCACCTGCGCCGCGATGTGCAATTCACCGACGGCACACCGTTCAATGCCGAAGCGGTCAAGGCCAACCTCGACCACATGGCCAACCCCAAGACCCAATCCAGTACCGCCGGTGGCTACATCCGCCAGTACCGCGGCACCAAGGTGCTCGACACCTACACGGCCGAAGTCACTCTGGCGACGCCCTATGCGGCTTTCCTCGAAGTGTTGGCCCAGGGCTTTCTCGGCATCCAGTCGCCCACCGCATTGCAACGCAGCCGTGACCAGAACTGCGAAAGCCCGGTCGGCAGCGGGCCGTTCAAGGTGGTGCGCTGGGACCGGCAGAATCAGGTGGAGCTGGTTCGCAACCCGGCCTACAACTGGGCGCCACCTACCGCACGCCACCAAGGCCCGGCGTACCTGGAACGCATCGTCTGGAAGTTCATCCAGGAGCCGTCGGTGCGCTTCGCCTCGCTGCAGGCCGGTGAGGTCGATGTGATCGAAGCATTGCCACCAGAGTCGCACGAAGCAGCACGGCGCAACCCGGACGTGGAACTGATCATCGCCCAGCGCCCGGGCAACCCCACCAATGGCACCTTCAACCTGCGCCGCGCACCGTTCGACGACATCCGTGTACGCGAGGCCTTCGTTCGCAGCGCCGATGTCGAGGGTGCACTGAAGAGTGTGTACTTCGGCGAGTTCCCCCGCGCCGGTGGCCCGCTGAGCTTGGCCACGCCGTTCTACAGCGGTGACTTCGAGCGCAGCCAGGACTACGACCCGGCCCGCGCCGCCAGGCTGCTCGACGAGGCTGGCTGGACCGGCCGCGACAGCGAAGGCTACCGCACCAGGAACGGCCAGCGGCTGCGCGCCGTCGTGCTGATCGGTGCGCGCACGCCGCCGTCGGAACTGACCCTGTGGGAGCAGGTACAGGCCACTACCCGGCAGGCCGGCCTGGAACTGGTGCTGGACCAGATGAGCGATGCCCAGGTCACCGCCCGCCAGGCCGCCTGGGACTACGACATCCGCACCGGCTACTGGAACACCAACACCCCTGACGTGCTGCGCATCATCTTCACCACCGCGTTCGTGCAGCCAGCCGGGGTTGGCGGCTATCACCAGAACTCCTCCGGCTACGCCGACCCGGGCTACGACGCACTGCTCGACAGTGCCCTGGCCACCCAGGACGCGGACCTGCGCCGCCAGCGCTACTTCCAGGCACAGCAACAGGCCGCCGCGCAGTACCTGCAACTCACCACGTACCCACAAAGCACGCGCCTGGGTATCTACAAGACCGCCCATGGCGTGCGACTGGAACCTTCGCTGGCGGTGACCTACCTCTATGACGCATGGGTGAACAAATGACTACGACGACACTCGCGGTGACCGACCCGCGTCGCGAACGCCTTGCCGCCCTGGGCCGGCGCGCCGCCATCCGCCTGGCCGGTGGCGTGCTGGTGCTGTGGGCGGTGGCGACCCTGACCTTCTTCGCACTGCGGCTGATGCCGGGTGACCCGGTGCTGGCGATTCTCGGTGGCCCCAGTGGCAACCCGACGCCGGAAGCGATTGAAGCCGCGCGCGTGGAGTACGGCCTCGACAAGCCGTTGGCCGTGCAGTACGTGTTCTACCTCGGGCGCCTGCTGCAAGGTGACTTGGGTGTGTCCTACTCGCAGCACCTGCCGGTTACCCGTGTGCTGGCCGAGCAGGGCGGGGCGACCTTGGAACTGACCATCGCCGCCCTGCTGCTGGCCTGGTTGCTGGTGCTGCTGCTGACAGTGGTCACCGCCGGGCGCGGCAGGCTGGTCGGCGGCATCGCCTCGCTGGCGGAAACCCTCAGCGCGGCGCTGCCGCACTTCTGGCTCGGTGTGGTGCTGCTGGCGGTATTCGCCTTCGGCCTGCGCTGGTTCCCGCCGGCCGGTAGCGACAGCTTCGCCAGCCTGATACTTCCGGCGTTTTCCCTGGCGATTCCGTTGGCCGGTTTCATTGCCCAGGTCACCCGGGAGTCGCTGGAACTGACCCTCGATCAACCCTTCGTGCTCACCGCCCGCACACGTGGCCTCAGTGACCTGGCCGTGCGCTTTCGGCACGCCTTGCGCCATGCCTTGCTGCCAGGTGTGTCGCTGTCGGGCTGGGCCATCGGCGCGCTGATCAGTGGTGCGGTGGTGTGCGAGGTGATCTTTTCCCGCAAGGGGGTGGGCCGCCAGCTGTACCAGGCGGTGCAGGCCCAGGACCTGCCGCTGGTGATCGGCATCAGCCTGGTAGTGGCGGCCGGCTATGTGCTGGCGAACATTCTGGTCGACCTGCTGTACCAGTGGATCGACCCTCGGCAGCAGGAGGCTGCAGCATGACAGACCTGACCCATGGCCAAGTGCTCGCGCCATTGCGCCGGCAGCGCCAAGTGAAACTGCCGCCGCTGGGCGCAAGCCTGGCGATCCTGTTCCTGTTCGCATTGCTTCTGGCCGCGTTGGCGCCGGGGCTGTTCACCCGCATCGACCCATTGGCCATCGTACCGCGAGAGGCTTTCCAGCCGCCCAGCTGGGCGCACTGGCTGGGTACCGACCAGTCAGGCCGCGACATCTTTGCGCGGATCATCCACGGCGCCCGCCAGAGCCTGCTGATCGGCCTTGCGGCTACGGCCATTTCCATGGTCATCGCCATCGCCCTCGGCCTGCTCGGTGGCCTTGGCGGCGCACGCGTGGACCGTGCGGTGGGCTGGTTGCTGGAAGTGCTGTTCGCCTTCCCCAGCCTGGTGCTGGCGCTGCTGTTCGTGGCGGTGTTCGGCAGCGGTGTCGGCCCGTTGATCGTCGCCACCGGGCTGGGCGGTGCGCCGGGGTACGCGCGCATGGTCCGTGGCCAGGTGCTGGCGGTACGCAACGCCGGCTACATCGAAGCGGCGCGGGCGTTGGGGCACCCGACTTCGCGCATCGTGCTGCGCCAATTGCTGCCCAACGCCATGCGGCCATTGGTGGTGACGCTGACCATGGGCGTTGGCCAGGCCATCGTCTGGGCCTCGGCGCTGAGCTTCCTCGGCCTGGGCGCGCGGCCGCCGGCGCCGGAGTGGGGGACCATGTTGTCCATGGGGCGTGACTTCATCGCCAATGCCTGGTGGCTCACCTTCTTCCCCGGCCTGTTCATCGTCCTCACCACCCTGGCGACCACCGTGACTGGCCGCTACATCCAACAACGCCTGGAGGGGCGCCTGCCATGAGCGACAAGACCTTGATCGTCGAAGGGCTGAACGTGGCCTTTGATGGCGCCAGCGTGGTCCGTGATCTGTCCTTCACCTTGCTGCCTGGCCGTTGCCTGGCCTTGGTTGGCGAGTCTGGCTCGGGCAAGAGCGTCAGTGCCCGCTGCCTGGTCGGGCTGGCCGGAGGGCGAGCGCAGGTGAGTGCGCGTCGCTTGAGTTTTGGCGGCCACGACCTGCTCGACCTCAGCGAGCGCCAGTGGCGCGCCGTGCGTGGCAAGGATATCGGCTTCGTGCTGCAGGATGCGCTGGTGTCGCTGGACCCACTGCGGCCGGTGGGCAAGGAAATTCTCGAAGTGCTGCAGACCCACGGATACGGTGACCGCCACACCCGTACTGCGCGTGTGCATGAGTTGCTCGAGCGGGTAGGCGTGCCGGATGTCGAACTGCGTGCTCGCCAGCGGCCCGGGCAGTTGTCCGGTGGCCTGCGCCAGCGTGCACTGATTGCCAGTGCCCTGGCCATGGACCCCGCGCTGGTGATCGCCGACGAGCCGACCACCGCGCTGGACGCCACCGTGCAGGCGCAGATTCTCGAAGTGTTCCAGCAGATCAAGGCCCGTGGCGCCTCGCTGCTGATCATCAGCCACGACCTGGCAGTGGTCGCCCAACTGGCCGATGAGGTGGTGGTGCTGCGCCATGGCGAAGTGGTGGAGCAGGGGCCGATGCAGCAGGTGCTGCGTCAGCCGCGCCACCCCTACACCCAGGCCTTGCTGGCGGCAGTACCGGCCGAGCACCCGCGCGGCAGCCGGCTGTCACCCGAGCGGGTTGGCGTGCGCAGTGAGCCGCGGGCACGCTCGCACAGCGACGTTTTGCTCGAAGGCCGTGGCCTGGGCAAGCGCTACCTCGGCCCGGACGGGCTGGTGCGGCAGGTGGTGCAGGGCGTCGACTTCACCCTGCGTGCCGGGCGCACCCTGGGCATTGTCGGCGAGTCCGGCTCGGGCAAGACCACCGTGGCACGCATCGCCCTCGGCCTGCTGCAGCCCGATGAGGGTGAAGTGCTTTATCGCGGGCAACCCTGGAACCGCCCGGCCAACGCCGTGAGCGAGGCAGTGCGCAGGCCGTTGCGGCGCGACATCAGCGTGATCTACCAGGACCCGCTGGGCTCGTTCGACCCGCGCTGGAGCGTGGCGCAGATTCTTGATGACGCCTTGCAGGTAGCCGGTATCGAGGCACCAGCCAGGCCCGCACGTATCGCTGTGCTGCTCAACCAGGTGCGCTTGCCGGCAGAACTCGGCCAGCGCAGACCGTTGCAACTATCGGGCGGCCAGCGCCAGCGGGTGGCAATCGCCCGGGCGATCGCCAGCGAACCCAAGGTGATCATCTGCGACGAGCCGGTGTCGGCCCTGGACGTGTCGGTGCAGGCCCAGGTGCTCGACCTGCTGGCCGACCTGCAGGACGAACTGGGCCTGGCCTACCTGTTCATCTCCCACGACCTGGGGGTGATCCGCCATGTCAGCGACGACGTGCTGGTGATGCGCCACGGTCAGGTGGTGGAGCAGGCACCGGTCGAGCAGTTGTTCGATAACCCGGCCCACGAATACACCCAGCGCTTGCTCGGCGCGGTGCCGCGCCTGCCCGGCAGCGGCGCCGAACTGGTGGTGCCGCCGCTGGACCTGGAACACGAAGCCTTCGACCTGTTCGACGAAACCCGCCTGTGGAAGATCGCGATTTGAACTGAGACGCCAAGCCCTGCGCCGACCCCTGTGGGAGCCGCGCTTGCCGGCGATGGGCCGCGAAGCGGCCCCACGATTTCAAGGCTGTTGCATGAATCGCCGGGGCCGCTTCGCGGCCCATCGCCGGCAAGCGCGGCTCCCACAGGGGATAGCGCCAGCTTCAGGAAATTGGCAAGAGCGCTGCTCCCACAGGGCTCGGGTCGCCTAAACGAAAGATGTACTTAAAGGACTGAACCATGACCACATTTCAACGTTTCCCAACCCAGGCTCCGGCCACCAGCGTCACGGAGCTGAAGGCCCGCATCGTGGCCTTGTTGCCCGCAATCGGCGCAGGCGCCGCGCAGCGCGAACGCGAACGCCTGTTGCCCCATGAGGCCATTGCCCAGCTTGCGGCAGCCGGGCTGTACACCGTGCGTATCCCCGGGCAGTACGGTGGCCCTGGCGGCAGTGTCAGCGATGTGATCGAACTGCTGCTGCAAATCGCCTCGGTCGACTCCAACGTGGCCCAGGCCCTGCGCCCAGGTTTTGCCTTTGTCGAAGGCCTGCTGGCTTCACAGGCCGAAGGCGCCGAGCAGGAGCGCGAGCGTTGGTTCGCGCGCTATCTGCAGGGTGCGGTAATCGGCAATGCCGGCTGGGAACTGGGCGGTGCCAACGGCGCCATCGCCGCGCGCCTGGTGCGCGAAGGCGAGCACTTTCGCGCCAATGGCAGCAAGTTCTACAGCACGGGTGCGCTGTTCGCCGATTACGTCAGCGCCGTTGCCCTGGACGAGGACGAGCAGCCGGTTTCGTTCATCCTGCCGCGCGACCGCGAGGGCCTGGAGCTGGTCGATGACTTTGACGCCATGGGCCAGCGCCTGACCGCCAGCGGCACCACCCACTTGCGCAATGTGCGCGTCGAAGCCAGCGATATCCGCACGCGTACCGTGGAGGAGGGCAAGCGCACCATCGTCACGCCGTTCCTGCAGCTGTTCCTTGCCACCGTGCTGGCCGGTATCGCCCGCAATGCGCTGGACGACGCCACCCGTTTCGCCCGCGAGCATGCCCGCCCGATCAAGCACAGCACGGCCAGCCGCTCGGTGGACGACCCCTATGTAGAGCTGTCGGTAGGCGATATCGCCGCCCGCGCATATGGCGCAGAAGCCATGGTCCTCAAGGCTGCTGCAACCATCGACAAGGCCTGGGCCGCACAACTGGATGAAGCCGCCGTGGAGCAGGCCGCCATCGAGGTGGCGCAGACCCAGTACCTGGTCGCCGAGCTGGCGCTCAAGGCTGCGCAAACGCTGTTCGACGTTGGCGGCGCCTCCACCACCGGCCGCCAGCACAACCTCGACCGCCACTGGCGCAACGCCCGCACCGTGGCCAATCATAACCCGCGCCAATGGAAGGCGGCGGTGGTCGGTGCCTGGCAGCTCAAGGGCACTCGCCCACCTGTCTCGGGGCTGTTTTGACCGCCCAGCCGGCCTTGTTGGCCGGCCATGTGCAAAGCCCCAAGGTGCCGGTGATCATCGGTGCCGCCTTGTTCATGGAGCTGCTCGACAGCACAGCGGTGATGACCGCGTTGCCGCAGATGGCCGCCGATTTCGGCGAGCCGGGGCTGCGCATGAATCTGGTGGTGTCGCTGTACATGCTTGCCCTGGCCCTGTGCGTGCCGGTAAGCGGTTGGGCCGCCGAGCGCTTTCGCCCGCGCCAGGTCATGTTGTCGGCGATGGGCTTGTTTACCTGCGCGTCGCTGGCCTGCGCCCTGGCCGATACGCTCTGGCAACTGTGCCTGGGGCGCATGCTGCAGGGGGCGGCCGGGGCATTGATGACACCGGTGGGGCAGGTGATCATCCTGCGTTGGTCGAGCCGCGAGCAGCTGCTGCAGGCCATGTCGTGGCTGGCCCTGCCGGCGCTGGTGGGGCCGCTGGTCGGGCCGTTGCTCGGTGGTTTGCTGGTGACGGTGCTGTCGTGGCACTGGATCTTCCTGATCAACCTGCCAATCTGCCTGCTCGGTTGCTGGCTGATCCTGCGCCATGTGCCGGATTATCCGGCACGGCCGGTGCCACCGTTGGACGTGCGTGGCTTGCTGCTCAGCGGCGGGGCCCTGGCCATGCTGGTGTTCGGCCTGGAAGCGCTGGGGCTGGGGCAGTTGCCGCAGGCCTGGGCCATGGTGCTGGTGGCCGGTGGAGCAGCCTGTGCGTTGGGGTATCTGCTGCACGCGCGGCGACACCCCAGTCCGTTGGTGGACCTGTCGCTGCTGCGCCTGCGCAGCTTTGGCGTGGCCCAGGCGGGTGGCGGGCTGTTCCGCCTGGGGTCGGCAGCCCAACCGTTCCTGATCGTGCTGCTGCTGCAGAACTGCCTGGGCTTGAGCCCGTTGGCGGCGGGGGGGCTGGTGGTCAGTGGTGGCGTCGGCGCACTGCTGATGAAGCTGCTGGCAGTGCCATTGGTACGGCGCTACGGCTATCGACGGGTGCTCAGTTGCAATGCCGTGCTCAGTGGTGTGGGGATTGCCCTGTGCGCCAGTTTTGATCGTGATACCGCTGTGTGGCTGATGGCTGCGGTGCTGTTCGCCGCAGGCCTGGTGCGTTCACTGCAGTTCTCGACGTTGGGGGCTGCCAGTTATCAGGACGTGCCCGGTGAGCGTTCGGCGGCGGCCAGTTCGTTGTCGGCGATGTCCGTGCAGTTGACCATGGCCATGTCGGTGAGCCTGGCAGGGGGGCTGTTGGGGATGCTGGCCGGGTTGGGCGGGCGTAGCGAAACCTCGGTGGCAGATATCGCCACGGTGATGTTGCTGTGCGCTGCCATGTGTGGAGTTTCCGGTTTGGTGTTCCGTCGGTTGGCTGACTAGGCACTGGGTGGGGTACGCAGAAGGCCATCAACGGTGTTGGCAGGGTATTGCATAAAAGGTCTCAAGTCGTTCGAAATATGACTTGGACGGTCTTGTTGGGTGGGGCATAGGATTGCAGCCACTGGAGTTCACAACCAACTCCCCCATCAGGAAAACGCACATGAACCTCAAATCCCTTATCGCCAACCCACTGGGCCACGGTGCCGCACCGCTGGGCAACATGTTCCGCAATGTTCCCGAGGCCGAAGTCCAGGCCACCATCGACGCCGCCTGGGCCAACGGTGTGCGCTACTACGATACCGCCCCGTTCTACGGCGCCGGCCTCTCCGAAACTCGCCTGGGCAATGCCCTGGTCGGCCGCCCACGTGACGAGTACGTGCTCAGCACCAAGGTCGGCCGCATCATCCTCGACGAACTGGAAGACCCGGCAGCCCGTGAACTGGGCGAAAAAAGCGGCCTGTTCGAACACGGCAACCGCAACCGCATCGTCAACGACTACAGCGCCGACGCCACCCTGCGCTCCATCGAGGATAGCCTGCGCCGCCTGAAGACCGACCGCCTGGACATCGTCTGGATTCACGATATCGCCCAGGACTTCTACGGTGACGAATGGCTGAGCCAGTTCGAAACCGCCCGTACCGGTGCCTTCCGCGTACTGACCCGTCTGCGTGAAGAAGGCGTGATCAAGGCCTGGGGCCTGGGTGTGAACCGCGTCGAGCCGATCGAGCTGACCCTCGACCTGGACGAGCCGCGCCCTGACGGCTTCCTGCTGGCCGGCCGCTACTCGCTGCTGGACCATGACCGCGCACTGCAACGCGTCATGCCGCAAGCGGTGGAGCAGGGTGTAGGCATCGTCGTGGGTGGCCCGTACAGCTCGGGTGTCACCGCCGGCGGCGAGCACTTCGAATACCAGAAGGCCAACGCGACCGTGCTGGCCAAGCTCGAGCGCATCCGCGCCGTGGCCCGTGCCCATGATGTGGATGTGAAGGCGGCCGCCCTGCAGTTCGCCCTGGCCCACCCGGCCGTGGTCTCGGTGATCCCGGGCTCCACCCGTCCGGCACACGCCAACGAAGACCTCGCCGCCCTGAGCAAGGTGATCCCGATGGCCTTCTGGAACGACCTGCGCCAGCAAGGGCTGATCAACGCCCAGGCCCCGGTACCTGCTGTTTAAACCGATGTTGCAGGGCCGCCCCGCGGCCCTGCCTACCCCCGAATCAATGGGGCCACGCCCCAGGAGAATCATCATGGCAACTGCACAAGCTACTATCACCCTTGCAACCGATGCCAACCGCGTTTGGCAACTGATTGGCGGTTTCGACGCGCTGCCCGACTGGCTGCCGTTCATCCCCGAAAGCGCCCTGAGCGAAGGCGGCCGCGTCCGTACCCTGAAGACCGTGGATGGCGAGACCATCATCGAGCGCCTGCTGGACTTCAACGAAGCCGGCCGCAGCTACAGCTACACCATCCTCACGGGCCCGGCGCCGGTGCGTGACTACCAGTCGACCCTGCGCGTGGTGGCTGAAGGTAGCGGGTCTCGTGTGGAGTGGTCCGGTTCGTTCGT
>RCUM01000870.1_pt1 | contig 14139 bp, 7 predicted proteins | sample 2166141 | NCBI WGS metagenome assembly RCUM01 (sample SAMN09932756, study PRJNA488358) | compost metagenome | isolation source: compost soil in crotonic acid-enriched | place: Germany: Experimental Botanical Garden
TCGGCCTGCCGGTGCTGGCACCGGCGCTGATGGGCACCTTTGTCATCCTGCTGGCCAACGCATTGGGCGCTTATGCCACTGTGTATGCGCTGACCACCGGCAATTTTAACGTTATCCCCATCCGGATCTCGGCGCTGGTGGCGGGGGACATCTCTCTCGATCCGAATCTGGCCAGCGCGCTGGCGATGCTGCTGGTGGCAATGATGGCGTTTATCACTCTGATCCATCAGTGGCTGCTGCGCAGGAGTTACCTCAATGCACGCTCATAATATTGCGGAGGGCGGCCATGTCGCGTTTTGAAACCGGCTATCACCGCGTGGTGAGTGGCTTGCTGCTGCTGATCCTGCTGTTACCGCTGGCGGCGACGCTGATTTATGCGCTGGCCACCCAATGGGGCGCGACCATACTGCCGGACGGTTTTACCCTGAAATGGCTGGTGACGTTATGGAGCGATCCGCGTTTCCTGCTGGCGCTATGGCACTCGCTGCTGATCTGCTTTGGCACTTTGGTGCTGGCGGTGGTGGTGATTTTGCCGATGATGTTTGTGATTGCTTACTATTTCCCCAAGCTGGATGCGGTAATGAACGTGCTGATCTTGCTGCCATTCGCCGTGCCGCCAGTGGTGTCGGCGGTCGGGCTGATGCAACTGTTCGCCGCCGATCCGCTGCCGCTGCTGGGCACGCCGTGGATCCTGATTGGCTGCTACTTCTCTATCGCGCTGCCGTTTATTTACCGAGCCATCAGCAACAACATGCAGGCGATTAACCTGCGTGATCTGATGGATGCCGCGCATCTGCTCGGGGCCAGCACCTGGAAAGCGGCGCTGTTGGTGGTGCTGCCGAACCTGCGCAAGGGCGGGATGATTGCCGTGCTGTTGTCGTTTTCTTTCCTGATTGGTGAGTTCGTCTTCGCCAACCTGCTGGTGGGTAGCCAGTATGAAACGCTGCAGGTTTACCTGTTTAACATGCGTAACGGCAGTGGCCATTTCACCAGCGCACTGGTCATTTCTTATTTCGCCGTGGTGCTGATCGTCACCTGGTTGGCGAATTTGCTGAATAAAAATAAGGGCTAACCCATGGCTTATCTCAACGTGACCCGCCTCAACAAACACTACGGCCAGACCCAGGTATTTCAGGATATCGATTTCACTGCCGAAGAAGGTGAGTTTGTCACTCTGCTCGGGCCGAGCGGCTGCGGCAAGTCTACGCTGCTGCGCTGTCTGGCGGGCCTGACTTCGGTCGACAGCGGGCAGATCCTGCTGCAGGGGCAGGATCTGGTGCCGGTGCCGCCGCAAAAACGCGGTATCGGCATGGTGTTTCAGAGCTATGCGTTATTCCCGAACATGACCGTTGAAGGCAACGTGGCATTCGGCCTGAAAATGCAAAAGCTGGCGACCGGGCAGATCCAGCAGCGGGTGCAGGAGGTGCTGGCACTGGTGGAACTGACCGAACTGGCGAAGCGCTATCCGCATCAGCTTTCCGGCGGCCAGTGCCAACGGGTGGCGCTGGCGCGATCCCTGGTGACGCGTCCACGTTTGTTACTGCTCGATGAACCGCTCTCGGCGCTGGATGCCCGTATCCGCAAACACCTGCGCGAACAGATCCGTCGGATCCAGCGTGAGCTGAACCTGACGGCGATCTTTGTCACCCACGATCAGGAAGAGGCGCTGACGCTGTCGGATCGCATCGTGCTGATGAACAAGGGGCAAATTGTACAAAGTGGCGATGCGGAAACCTTATACACCCAACCGGCCGACGTTTTCGCCGCCGGGTTTATCGGCAACTACAATCTGCTGAGCGCCGAACAGGCGTCCGTTTTGACCGGCAACACTTATCGCGGTAAGGTGGCTGTTCGCCCGGAGTCCATGACCTTACTGCCTGCCGGGCAGGGTATCGCCGCCACTATCCTCAACCACAGCCTGCTGGGCAACGTGGTGCGCTATCGGGTTAAGGCCCGCGGCGTAGAGTTGCTGGTCGACGTGCTCAACCGTTCGGTCGAGGATTTGCGGCCCGACGGCAGTGAAATTGGACTACACTTAGAAACTGTTACATTACGGGAAGTTGCATGACATTTTCCCGCTGACAAACGGAATTTCCCTTTCCTTCAGCGGCAGTCTGCAACCCGTTGCCGCTGTTCTGCTCTTTTAACGCCCGGCAGAACGGTTGCCTTGCTGGCGTTTAGGGAGCGTATTTTTCGTGTTGACCCTTCTTCATCTGCTCTCTGCGGTGGCGCTGTTGGTGTGGGGTACCCACATCGTGCGCACCGGGATTATGCGGGTCTATGGCGCTAATTTGCGCCGAGTATTGAGCGACAGCGTGCAGAAAAAGCCGCTGGCGTTCGTCTCAGGTATCGGCGTGACCGCGCTGGTGCAAAGCAGCAACGCTACTGCGCTGCTGGTGACCTCTTTCGTCGCACAAGGGCTGGTGGGGCTGACGCCTGCACTGGTGATCATGCTCGGTGCCGACGTTGGTACCGCGCTGATGGCGCGCATCCTGACCTTTGATCTCTCCTGGCTGTCCCCGCTGCTGATCCTGGTCGGCGTGTTCCTGTTTCTCAGCCGCAAGCAAACTCGCGTGGGCCAAATGGGCCGAGTGTGTATTGGCCTGGGGCTGATTGTTCTGGCGCTGGAGCTGATCGTGGCTGCCGCAACGCCAATCACCCAAGGGGCAGGGGTGAAGGTGCTGTTCTCGTCATTGACCGGTGATGTGATGCTGGATGCCCTGACTGGCGCGTTGTTCGCCATTGTCAGCTATTCCAGTCTGGCGGCGGTGTTGCTGACGGCAACCCTGACCGCCTCCGGCGTGATTTCGCTGAAAGTGGCGCTGTGCCTGGTGATCGGTGCCAATCTTGGCAGTGGTCTGCTGGCGGTGATTAACACCAGCGGCCAGAATGCCGCCGGCCGTCGGGTGGCGCTAGGCAGCCTGCTGTTCAAGCTGATCGGTTGTGTGCTGGTGCTGCCCTTTGTCTCTTATCTGGCTGATGCGATGGCTCGGCTGCCCGGTGGCAACGAAGAGTTGGTGATTTATTTCCACGTGTTCTACAACCTGATCCGCTGCCTGATACTGATCCCGCTGGCCGGGCCGATGGCGCGGCTGTGCGAAACGCTGATCGCCGACGTAGCGGCTGACGATCCCCGATTGCGACCACGGCATCTGGATGCCAGCGCGTTGGATACGCCGACGCTGGCGTTGGCCAATGCGGCGCGTGAGACCCTGCGCATGGGGGATGTGGTAGAACATATGATGATCCTGCACCGCGAAGTGCTGCACGGCAAGATTGGGCAGGATAAAGAGGTGCGCCGGTTGGACGATGACGTTGATGTGCTGTACACCGCCATCAAGCTGTATCTGGCGCAGATCCAGAAAGAGGAACTGGGCGAAGAGGATTCGCGACGTTGGGCAGAAATCATCGAAATGGCGCTCAACCTGGAGCAGGCCGGGGACATTATCGAACGCATGACCGGCGATATTGCGTCGAAGTCACTTGCGGCGCGGCGGGCGTTTTCAGCCGAAGGGTTGGCGGAGCTGGACACATTGTATGAGCGACTGATTGGCAACCTGCGGTTAAGTCTGTCGGTGTTCCTGTCCGGTGACCTCACCAGCGCCAAGCGGCTGCGACGCTCCAAGCACCGCTTCCGTATTCTGGATCGCCGCTACGCGCATGCGCACGTCGATCGCCTGCACCAACAGAACGTGCAAAGCATCGAAACCAGTTCGCTGCATCTGGGGTTGTTGGGTGACATGAAACGTCTGAATTCCCTGTTTGCAGCGGTGGCGTATAACGTGCTGGATCAGGATGAGAAGGATGACGAGCGTGAGTGGGAGGACACTCCGAGCACGCTATAAAAAATGCCCCGGCTGAAACCTGCTGCCAAAGGCATTGCTTAAATAGGCGTCTCCCTCTCCCGAAGGAGAGGGGACCATTTACCGCCAGTTATTTACCCGAAAAGACTCCTGCCTTGGCATCGGCGGCCTGGTTGTTGATATAACCACCGACCGGGGTCTCCAGGTTCACCACGCTTTTTCCGGCGATGCCCAGCAGTGCACCGGCCGAGGCGGCCGCATCGAGGTGGCCGCCACCCTGATAGCGATTGCCCGCCACGTCCTGTTGCTCCAGCTTGCCGTTACCCAGCGTCACCTCGCCTTGTTGGCTGCGGATCTCGCCGCCGGTCAGATGGGTGTTGCCCTGCACGTTCAACGTCACGTCATTTTTCCCGCTGATGGCGGACTGCACGCCAACCGCATCGTTATTGACCACGTCGGCGTTGACCTTGAACTGGCCCTGTAGCCCTGCGGGGCCGGTCAGGCTCTCTTTGGACTTGTTGCCGAGGAAGCGAGCGCCGCGATCCCACAGCGGGGCCTTCTCTTTTTCGCCGACCAGCGTTTCCGGCAGGGTGACTTTGCTATCGGCCTTGCTGAAACTGACCGCGCCGGTGGTATCCTGTTTGGGATCGAGACGACGGGCCACGCTGTTGTACTTGTCGGTAGTGGCGTCAGCGACCTTGTTGATGCCGCCCTCCAGCTTCTCCTTCACTTTACCGGCATAGTGCGGCGTGCCCACTTTCGACAGTTTGGAGGTGATGCTGCTGGCCGGGTCGTTGGTGTGGCTCAGGCCGACGTCCACGTTGACCTTGACGCTGCTTTCGCTGTCTTTACGGCTCTCGACGTGCAGATCGCCACCGACGTTGCCCTGTACGCGATCGGCATCGATTCGCGCGCCGGCCAGGGTAGTGTCCTTGCCACTGTTGAGCGTCACTTCGTCGGCGCTAATCAGGCTGTTGCCCTGGGTCGTTTTCTGCAGCTTATCGACGCCGACCTTCACTCCGGCACCCAGAGTATGGGTGTCGCTGCCGCTGGTGGTGTCAACCTTGCCGTTGGCATCCTTGTTGAAGGATTGGCCGCCTTTGACGTTGGCCTTCAGCCCCAGGTTCCAGTTGTTTTTCTGCTCCTGATTTTGCGCCGACTCTAACACCACACCGCCGTGTTCGGCATTCAAGGCGACGCTGCTGCCTTTGACCTCGGTTCCCTGCAGGTGCAACGCCTGGTCGCCATTGCCTTTGGCGGTAATGTTCACTGCGCCGCCGCTGGTGATTTTGCCGCCCTGTTGAGTCGTGGAGGACTCATCGACCTTGGCAATGTCAAATGCGCCGCCGAGGGAAATGACGCCCGCGCTTTTTTTGTCGTTGTCGGTGCTGATACCACCAATATCGATATTGCCTGACAGCGTGTCGTCCTTACGCGTTTGGTGCGACTTGGCTGCCTGTATCGCAACCTTATCGCCTGCCTTCAGCGAGACGTCACCCTGGCTGGTAACCGTGCTGCCTTGCAGCGTCAGCCCACGACCGGCCTCAAGCTCTACGCCCTGCTTCCCGCCGAGGTGGCTGACCTGTGCGCTGCTGCCATCGCTCGCCCCTTTGCTGTGACCGCCGCCCAGCCCGGCGCCGAAGCTTTTGGTTTCCGGTGAGGTACCGCCTTTGGCCGACACTTTGACATTGAAGCCGCTGTGGCTTTCATGGTTGCGATCGGTGGCCTGTTCGAAACGGATATTGCCGTCTTCCGCTTTCACCTGTGCCTTGCCCTTGCCGGCATCCAACGAGGTACCCTGATACACCGCGTCCTGCTTGACCTTGATATCGATGCCATTGGCGGCGGTGATGCTGCCGGTAACGGCCTGGCTGCCGCCGCTTTCGCTGCGTTTATTGCCGCCTTCACCTTTGGCATCCACGGTCAGATCGCTACCGGTGGTGGTATAAACGCGCACGCTGGCACCGCCGCGGGTTTCGCTGTTGCTTTCCTGCCGACTGTTTTGCGCCGCTTCACTTTGGTGGCTATCTGCCGTCAGCGTTACGCTCCCCTGGGTGGCCTGGTATTTTGTTCCGCTATCCTGCAGTTTGCCGCTGGCGGATACCTCAATATCCCCGGCGGTAATGGTGCTGACTACGGCCTGCGAACTGCTGCTGCGCTTTTCGCTGCTGCCGCCATTGGCGCTGATATCCAGCCCGACATTAGGTGCGCCGATGCCGCCGATCTCGTTAATTACACCGTTGGCGTCCAGCTTCGCGGCTTTCCCTACCGCGCGCTCAACCGGGCGGGTGACGGCGCTGTAATCAATGTTGGCACCGATATCCACGCCGACGTCGGTTTTGCGGGTGTGGCTGCTTTCGCTGTCGATAGCGGCCAGATGGGCGACGCTGTCGGCATTTTCCTGATATTTACCGCCCACCTGGTGCTGGGCACCTTGCTGGGTCAGCTTGTCCTTGGCGTTAATGGTCAGATTGCCGGCAATGTCGCTGCCCGAAGTCACAGCCTTGCGGCTTTCCGAGTGTGTTTTGCTGTTCTCGTAACCGCCTTCGATACCGGAACCGACTTTATCTATGCCACCGGTGTAATAAAAACCGCCGCCAATTTTGGTTTTCTCGGTGTCGCTGGTGGTCTTGTTTTCCGCCGCCAGGAAGGAGACGTTGTCGCCGCTGACGCTGGCATCACCCTTAGTGGTCGTCAGTTTGGAGCCGGTGAAAGTCACGTCTTTATCCGCTTTCAACGCTACGCTGCCGCCACTGAGCATCGAAGACTGTTGCTCGCTGCGGGTGGTTTTCTCGCTGTCGCTGGTATGTTCAATTCGTAGGCCAGCGCGGTATTGCTTATCACCTTGCTCTTTGGCATAACCGTTGACAGTCAGCGCGGTTTTCTGCTCATCAATGCGTTGCTGCTGCTCTGCGGCGCTGACGTTGATATTGCCACCGGCATTGATGTCCAGCTTGCCGACGCTGGTCACCTTGCTGCCCACCACGTCGGTATCCTTTTTACTGACCAACTGCAGATTGGTATCGGAAACCAGCTCACTGGCGGTGGACTGTTGGTAACTGTTGTTGGATTTTTGCGAACTGCTGGTGATGTTAAAGGCAGTGCCGGTGCGGGCATTGACCTTGTCGACGTTGGTACTGAGCGCGTTGTCGATCCGCAGGCCACCTTCACTGGCTTCGACAAACCCCCCCTGTTTGCCTTTCACCTTGCTGCCGGTAATGGTGACGCCCTGCTGCCCGTTCAGCCGCAAAATGCCGTCGGCTGTCAGTTCGGAGGCGTTGCTGATCTCGCGAAGGTTGCTGTTGTCCTTGTTGTTACCGCCGCCAATCCCGCCCCATGAGGTTTTATTGTCGCGGACGGTCTTCGCATTGGCGGTTTTTTGCACGTTGATATTGATCTGGTCCTTGGCGTCGACCGTCAGGTTACGCCCCGCATGGACTTTGGCCCCCTGGGCCTGCAGATTGTTGCCGGCCGTGAGCGTCAGATCGCCGCCGCTATACAAATCGCTGGCCTTCAGGCTTTCGGTCTCCTGGCTGTTGTACCAACTGCCGGTGCGCAGGCTGGAGGTATGGTTGCGCTGATTACCGCGTTCGCTGGATTTATCCTTCTCGACCAGCCCGCTGAGCTGCACGTCGCGCTTGGCCTCGATTTTCAACGTGTCGCCCGCCGTGATCGTGGTGCCAAGCAGCTTCACATCCTGTTTGGTGGCGGTCAGCGTGGCATTCTTTGTGGCGCTGATGGTGCTGCCGATCTGCTGATGCTGTTCATTATCACGGCTGACGTTGTACTTCCAGGAGTAGAACCATTGGTTGTCGGTGTCGCCCTGAGCCTGTTTCAGTTTCTGACCGTCGAGCGTCAGGCTGGCACCTTGCAAGCGGATCTCTTCACCCTGAATATCGACGGCGCTCAGGTGGTTGCTGTTATCGGCCAGCAGGCTGATGTTTTTACCTTTCAGCTCAGTGCGGGTCAGTCGTTGGCTGTTGTTGTAGCCGCCGATGTAGATGCCACCGCGATAGTTTTGGTAGTTATCACCGCTGGTGCGGCTGGTGTCGTAGTTACTGACCTTGCTTTGGGTACTGATGTTGTGGGCTTTCACCCGGATCTCTTCGCTGCCCTGCAGTTGGCCCGCCAGCCTCACACCGCTGCCGGTTCGGGTATGGACGATATTGATGCGGCCTGCCTGCATGCTGCCAAGATAGTAGCTGTCCGTTGTGCCGAAGAACTGCTCCCAGTATGTGATCTCAGGTTGCTCGCTGCTGAGCACCTTTGCATCGCGCGATACGCGGTTGTTGCCGCTGATGGCATTGATATCTGAGACACTTTTGTTGCTTTTCTGATCGTAGACCGGGTTGACGATCACCTCGCCGTAGCTGGTGATTCTCGGTGCGATCAAATCCAGCACGCCAGCGGCGTTGAGTTTGCCATCCAGGCTCAGGGTGTTGCGATTACCCAGCGTGCTGTAGCCCTGCAGCATGCCGTTTTCCACCAGCGGGTTGCCCACCACCAGTGATGAACGGCTGGTATTGATAAAACCGCAGCCGTTACAGCTGATGCCGTTCGGGTTGGCCAGCACGTAGTCGGCCGCCATGCCGAAGATTTCCTGCTGGCCGAGCAACAGTGATGGATTGCGGCTGATCACTTCGTTGAGGATCACGCTGGCCGCCTGATTGTTCAGGTTCGGGTTGGCACCCAACTGCCCGGCCAACTGAGACTGCCCGGCGTTGAGTGAGTTATTCAGCACCGCGCCTGGCTGGTTGACGTTGAAATCCTGATACTGGTTATGCGACAGCCCGTGGTCATTCGGGGTCACGATATTCACCACCTGCGCACCGTTACCGGCAGTGGTAACACCGGGTCCGTTAGCACCGTTGGCCGCCACGATCTCAGCGGCGTAACCGCTGCCGAACGAGGTGAGAATGATCGCCAGTGAAGCGGCCAACTTACCCGCCGCCGAAAGCCTGAAGTTATTATTTTTCATCCATGTATCTCCATATATCGCTGTGGTAGTGCAAGAAAACGCTGACTAAAAGGTGTACGAAAAGCGCGCCAGTACCTGGACGGGATCGTCGGGCATGGCGTGACTGGACAGTAGCCAGCCACGGCTGGCTTCGACGTCGAGCGACGCCCGCTGGTAACGCAGAGTGGCGCCGGCACTCAGACCTGCGCTGCTTTGCCAGCCCGAAGGCCGATTGTCACGCGGCAGCACCCGGCCGACATCGCCACCAATGCGCGGGGTGAGGATGCTTTGGCCCAGGTTGAAGCTGCGGGACAGGGTATTTTGCAAATACCAGCCGTTATCGCCGGACAGCGTGCTGCGGCTGAAACCGCGGATCGCGCTGCGGTCGGTCAGGCTGAGCCATTCCACGCCGGGCAGGCGATCGCGGCTGTATTGCCCGTAAAGCAGGTTACTGAGCTGGTAGCTGGAACCGGCCAGGGTGAAACGTTGGTTGAGGTTGGCAAACAGCTTGCCCTTGGTGAATTGGGCATCGGGCAGCCCGGCACCGCCGTGGCTGTCGGCCCCAAACCACGGCAATCCTTGTTCTACGCTGAGGTTGGCGCTGACAAGCCCGCCAGGCAGGATCTGCAGGTGGTTAACGCCCAGTTCGAACAGGCTGAGCGTCGGGCTGCCGAGGCCGATACGCACGGTGTCGAAATAGTTATTGATGCGCTTATGGGTTAGCTGACCGCTCAGGGCGTTGATTTGATCGCGATCGCGGTAAAACACATAGTCGCCGCGCAGGCCGTACTGCTGGGTCTGGCCGTGCAGCTTATAGCTGTTGAACACCAACTGCTGGCGGTTCATGTATTGCGAATAGCTGGCAAAGCCGCTGAAGGTAAAGGCGCCGTAGGGCAGGGAATAGAGCAGGGTATAGGCGCGGTTGTAGCGCTGCGATGGGTCTTTCAGCGTGCCGGCGACGTTCAGACTGACAAAGTCCGACAGGCCGAATGGACTGTCCAGCGTTGCCGTGCTGCGCGCTAACCACTGGCCGGTATTTTTTTGGCCATAATTGTCCAGGGTGGCAGACAGCAACCAGGGTTTGGCATGTTGGTTGTGCAAGCGAATAACGGAGCCGCCGGTTTGGCTGCCCGGCAATATATCCAGACGGGTTTTGTTCGATTGCAAACGATTGGCCTGATCCAATCCTTGGTCGAGCTGAGTTAATTTCAGCGGCTTACCTTCCAGTCCGGGGAATAATAATTGGCTGTTAACCCAACGATCGCCACCTTCTATTTTCTCGATAAATCCTTCGGTCACCCGCAGCCCTAATTCCCCCTCGGCATTAGGGCGAATAAACTGTACGCGGGCGGTGATATAGCCTTTATCAAGATATAAACGGGTTAATTCGCGCGCCAGGCGGTTGATGTCATTACTGCTGATGCAACGTGGTGGCAGTGCGCTGAGCGCCGCCAAATCTTTCGCCGACAGCAGGGTAATGCCTTGCAGATATACGCCATCGATGGGCAGGCACTGGGCCGAACGCGGTAATGCCGGGGTCGCAGGCTCGGGTTCTGCCAGTAATTGCTGCTGTTTAAGCTGTCGGTAGCGGCGTTGCTCTATCTGTTGATTCACTTCACGCGTGCCGTCTTGCAGGGCGCGGCGTGATTCGCCCATCGGCGAAAAATGCTCCATTTCCGGCAGGGTAGCGGCGGGGAGTGCGGTGCTGAACAGCAACGCCAGTGCGACGGTTTTTTTAATCATTTTAATCCATTATGAGAAGCCAGCGGGGTGGCCTGCTCAATCCATGAGGTCAAGAAACGGACGGCCAGAGGCCGGCCCGAAACAGCGAGCGACAAGCACATTGCGTGATATCTCGATTTGCCGCAGGCAAATTAAGACGATGGGTATTTATCTAAATAATAATTAGGCTGCTTGTTTTAATTTTCTGATTCCTTTAGTTAATTAACTAAAAAAAGTAATTAACTTGTCCGTTATTTAAACTTTATCGGCACGGATGGGAAGAATCTGAATTTTTATTTTGTCTGGGGATAATAGAGGCTGGGGGTAATTCTGACAATCCGACCAGTGGGAAATACGAAATTTCGCAGAAGGGGTGGGGCGCAGTTATTTTGCGCCCCAGAGTGAAATTACTTTTTGTCGGTCGGCCGACCGGACCAGTAACCCGCCAGCAGTGAACCGGACAGGTTATGCCACACCGAGAACAGCGCACCCGGCAGCGCGGCCAGCGGTGAGAAGTAGATTTTGCCCAGCGTTGCCGCCAGCCCGGAGTTCTGCATGCCGACTTCAATCGCCAGCGTACGGCAGGTGGACTCGTCAAAGCCAAACAGCTTGCCGCCCCAGTAACCGCTCAGCAGCCCGATGGCGTTATGCAGGATCACCGCGATGATCACCACCAGCCCGACCGAGGCGATATGGCTTTGGCTGCCTGCCACTACGGCACTGATGATCGCCAAAATACACACCATCGACAGCGCCGGCAGAATAGGCTCAATGCGTTTAACGGCTTTGGTAAAGGTGTGATGGACGATCAACCCCAGACCAATCGGGATCACCACGATCTGCAGAATGCTCAGCAGCATGCCCATCACATCGACGCTGATCTCGGTATCAACGTATAAGCGGGTCAGCAACGGCGTGGCGAACACGCCCACCAGCGTGGAAACCGCCGAGATGGTCACTGACAGTGCCACGTCGCCCTTTGCCAGATAGATCATGACGTTGGAAGCCGTGCCGCTGGCCACGCTGCCGACCAGCACCATACCGGCGGAAAGATCCGGCGGCATGTGGAACAGCATCGCCAGCAGCCAGGCCGCCAGCGGCATAATCAAGTAATGCAAAAAGATCCCTGCGGCTACCGGGCCAGGCCGGGACAGCACGCGCTTGAAGTCATCCAGCCGCAGCGTGACGCCCATGGCGAACATGATCAACATCAACAGCGGGCTGACGTAGGGGCCGATTCCGGTAAAGCTGGTGGGCGTGAAGTAGGCGGCGACGGCGAGCAGCACCGCCCACAGGGGGAATAATCGGGTAAATTTTGCCAGCATGAATGAGGTTTTCCTTAGCCAAATAGAACGATGGGATGGAGTTGTGTTTTTTTGCGAGTTCAGCGGACTGAACCCCTACGGTTATGAACTGATTTTTTAGATGTAGGGGCGCAGCATGCTGCGCCCGCAAGGGATGATAATAGTTTATTCGAACAGATTGTGATGCAGGGTGCGTACCACTTGCTCGGCGTCGTTACCGGGCACCAGGAAGCACAGGTTATAGCTGCTGGCACCGTAGCAAATCATGCGGATATTGAACGGGTCGAGCACGCCAAACACTTCTTTGCCCACGCCGCAGGCCTGGGAAAGTTTGTTGCCAATCAACGCCACCAGCGCCAGGTTTTCCTCCACTTCCACCCGACACAGTGATGAAAGATCGGTCAGCAACGAGGTGGTCAGCGGGCTGCCACCGGTGTTGGTAGAGCCGGTAGTGTCCATGGTCAGCGCGATACTGACTTCGGAAGTGGTGATCAGATCCACCGAGACATTATGGCGCGCCAGAGTGTTGAACACTTCGGCCAGGAAACCGCGTGCGTGCAGCATGTTGAGGCTGTGCAGTGTCAGCAGGGTTTGCTTGCGGCGCAGTGCCAGTGCGCGGAACAGCGGCGGATTCTCGGTGGTATTACACACCAGGGTCCCCCCGGCAGCCGGATCCTTGCTTGAACCGACAAACACCGGAATATCGCAGCGCACCGCCGGCAGCAGGGTCGCCGGGTGCAATACTTTCGCACCAAAGGTCGCCATTTCTGCCGCTTCTTCGAAGGTAATTTTATCAATGCGTTTCGCCGCCGGAACCACGCGCGGATCGGTGGTGTAGATGCCCGGCACGTCGGTCCAGATATCCACCCGGCTGACGCTCAGCGCTTCGCCCAGCAGCGCGGCGGTGTAATCGCTGCCGCCGCGGCCCAGCGTGGTGGTGCGGCCTTTCGGCTCGCTGCCGATAAAGCCCTGGGTCACCACCAGCGCTTCTTGCAGGCGCGGTTTGAGCAGCGATTGGGCTAATTGGCTCAGCGCTGCGGTGTCCGGTGTGGCACGCCCGAAGTGGTCATCGGTGTGCATCACTTTACGCACGTCAAACCATTCCGCCTGCACCTGGCGAGCGCGCAGGATCTCCACAAACAGCAGGGTAGACATCAGTTCGCCATGGCTGACCAGTTCGTCGGTCAGTGCCGCCGAGTTTGCCAGCGACGCCGCTTCGGACAGCATGGCGATGTTTTCCAGCATGCGGTCGATTTCTTCGCGGACAACCGCCGGATTGTCGAGACGATCAAGGATAGCGTATTGGATGCGACGGATTTCATCGAGCTGGAAATGGCGTTTGTCGGCATCGCTGCCTTCGGCCAGAGCCACCAACAGGTTGGTGACGCCCGCAGAAGCGGACAAGACCACCAGGCGTACGTCCGGATTGGCGAGTACGACGTCGGCGCTGCGGTTCATGGCTTCATAGTCAGCAACGCTGGTGCCGCCGAATTTGGCGACAACGGTGGAATTCTGGGGTGCTGCTTGGTTCATGTAAAAACCTCGTGTCAGGGTGGCTCTATTCAGAGAGCGCTTTTTTCATAGCCTTGGCACAAGGGAGGAGCGATAAGTAGGGGGCAGACGTAGAGGTTAACGCTACGATACACCCAGAAGCGCCCCACCTTGCTGATTGCCCCTACGGACAATCCCTGGTGACAACTCAGGGGATTCAGCCCCTGTAGTCGATACGATGAATGCCGCACATCACCTTACCTCGGCGTCGCTCCCCCTCAAGCGCCGTCATTGGACAACGGCTCCTCTGACACTCTACCTGGGCGACGCACCTCTTCTGGCTTGCGCACCGGGTGCGCAAGTAGGCTGTTAGGAATAGCCGGTAATCGCGCTGCTGTCAACGTCCGGACGTTGAGGGATTTTCATCTTGTACCAGTGCAATCAGCGTACAGGGCATCGATGGGACGAAACCGGTACCGATCGGCTGCAAAGTGCCGTCCTCGCGCTGACTGAATAGCGGAATAACACCCTGATGTTTCTCAAGATATTCCAGCCAGCCAAAGTTCTCGTTCAGCTTGGTGGCCTTGATGGTCGCCCCCTGGGCGATCAGACTGCTTAAGCGGCCATAAGTGGCTTCTTGATTAAATAAAACCTCATGCCGACGAAAGCGCGAGCTTTCACCACTGTTGCCGCGACCTTTCAGCGGGGCGCCGGAGCGGATGGCGAACACCTGCCCGTCGCCAAAAATATGGCCAAAGTGATAGACCGCCAGCGCATTCTGATGGCGGTTGGGCGACAGCGCCAGCACCTGCGCAGTATCGCTGAGATCGAGGTAGTTCTCGGCATGTTCGGAGTAAGCATG
>RCUM01000873.1_pt1 | contig 14062 bp, 10 predicted proteins | sample 2166141 | NCBI WGS metagenome assembly RCUM01 (sample SAMN09932756, study PRJNA488358) | compost metagenome | isolation source: compost soil in crotonic acid-enriched | place: Germany: Experimental Botanical Garden
TCTCGTGGCTCTCTCACCTTCTGGGTTGATGCCGCCGCCATGAACAGCTGGTTCCACCAAGACCATCACGGGCGACGGGGCCGCAACCAGCTCTACACCGACCAGACCATCTGCACCTTCCTGATGCTCAAGGGAATTTTTAGCCTCACTCTTCGCGCAACTCAGGGGCTACTCGACTCCCTGTTCGAGTTGATGAACGTACCGCTGTGTGCCCCCGATTACAGTTGTGTCAGCAAGCGGGCCCGCACGGTGACAGTGGCCTATCGCCAGCCCTCAAAGGGCCGCATCACCGACCTGGTTATCGACTCGACGGGTCTGAAGGTGTTTGGTGAAGGCGAGTGGAAAGTCCGAAAACACGGCGCCGAGAAACGGCGAGTCTGGCGCAAGCTGCATCTGGCGGTAGACCCGGTAACACACGATATCGTGGCGGCAGAAGTGTCGTTGGAAAATGTCCATGATGCCGAGGTGCTGCCGACCTTGCTCAACCCACTGCGGCGCAAGCTGGGGCGTGTGTATGCGGATGGCGCCTATGACAGCAAAGCCAGCCATCAGCTGATAGCGCACAAAGGGGCGAGAGCCTGTATTCCGCCTCGCAAGAACGCGGGGTTATGGAAAAAGGGACACCCAAGAAATGAGGCGGTGCTGGTGATGCGAAAGGAAGGGCTGGCGCACTGGAAGAATCACCGTCGCTCGTTGGCAGAAACAGCGATGTCCCGGTTCAAACAGTTGATGGCGGGCAAAATCACGCTACGAAAATACAACGGTCAGGTAGGAGAAGTGATGGCGTATGTGAGCGCGATAAACAAACTGAATACCCTGGGTCTGCCTATAAGAAAGCCCCGAGTGTAATTGTCACCTGGGGCTGGGGAGGTCATGGCTTGCTGGCTGATTTAGGCAACAACGCCTCTCCAAGCAGTAGACTGTAAGTGCCATTCAGGTAGAGGGAAGAGAGTCGGGGTGTGCTGCTGAGCTAAAAGTGTGTCTGCTCGAATGGTGATACCAAGGATATGTGCTACACCTAAAAACTAAGAAATATTTAGTTTTGGTGATCTTATGCATCTTCTCGTTCGACCTGAACCCTTCGCTGACGAGGCATTGGAGAGCTATTTTTTACGCTTGTCCCAAGAAAATGGTTTTGAGCGCTATCGCATCTTCAGCGGCTCAGTTCAGGACTGGCTTCACACGACGGATCATGCGGCAGCCGGGGCATTTCCGTTGGAGCTATCAAGGCTCAACGTTTTTCATGCAAGCCGATCTAGTGGTTTACGGGTCAGGGCCTTGCAACTGGTGGATAGATTGACTGACGGAGCTCCATTTCGTTTACTCCAGTTGGCACTGAGCCATTCGGCCATCAGTTTTGGTAATCACTACAAAGCTGTACACAGGTCGGGCGTCGATATTCCACTCTGTTTCATTCGCATCCGTCAGATCCCCTGTTGTCCAGAGTGTTTGCGCGAGTCAGCGCATGTGCGTCAATGCTGGCACTTCAAACCCTATGTTGCATGCCATCGTCATGGTGGGGGATTAATTGATAAGTGTCCGGCTTGTGGCGGATCTCTGGACTACATGAACAGCGAGTCGATAGCTCATTGCCAGTGCGGCTTTGATCTACGCACCGCATCAACGGTCCCGGCCCTGCCCGATGAAATGCAATTGTCGGCATTGGTCTATGGCTGTTCTTTTGAATCGTCAAATCCGCTGTTAGCCACAGGATCCCTGAGTGCACGATTTGGTGCTCTGCTTTGGTATCAACAGCGTTACCTCAGTGATCATGAGCCATTGTGTGACGATAAGGCACTGGTAAAGGCCATCGGATACTTTGCTGCATGGCCTGGCATTTTCTGGCGGGAGTTACAGCAGATGGTGGATGACGCGTTGTTCAGGCAAACCAAGCCGCTGAATCATACCGATTTTGTGGATGTATTCGGGAGCGTAGTGGCTGATTGCCGCCAGACACCGATGCGCAATACGGGACAAAATTTCATTCTCCGCAGCTTGATTGGTTTTTTGACTGACCTGGTCGTACGCAATCCTCAGAACAGGGTCGCGAACGTAGGTGATCTCCTGCTCTCAGCGTTAGACACCGCGGCCTTATTATCTACCTCTGTCGAGCAGGTGCGTCGATTACACCATGAGGGATTTTTGCCACTGGCTATCAGACCGGCTAGCCGAAATACGGTATCGCCCCACCGGGCTGTGTTTCACCTGCGGCACGTGGTCGAGTTACGTCAGGCCCGTATGCAATCCCATCATGATGACAGTTCAACTTATCTGCCAGCATGGTGATGATGATGCACCTCAAGGAGCTATTGGGCATTGTTGATCATGATGAGCGAGATAGGCAGTTAAGACGTCACTTTGCTCCCTATTCTGCGGATATGTATGTCGATGGAGTAGAGAGGATGGCATTGGTTGTTCTGCTGAACCTGACGCTCAAACGGGATCGGGTAGAAAACCTTTGTGACGAAAGTCTTGCCAGGCAGCTCTTAGGCGACGAGGGCCACATAGCGAATTGCCTGCATGCTGTTCGTTGGTTACACACTCACAACCTGAAATATCCTGATGCTCGGGTCAGTGGTCAGCGGCTCATAATGGATGCACCATCATTGTTCCCCGGAGTCATTACCAGCGCAGGTTTACCCATGCAAATGGGCTGGGCCCACAATAGCTCCGATATAAACCTGGCTAAGCTGCTCTGCACCTCGTTTCGATACCACGGCGACACCACTAATCTGGCATTACAGCTAGTAGCCAGGAATATGGCATGGGAGCAGGCGTTGATAGGGTTAGGGTTGACGCAACAGCAGCTTGATATCTGGTGCCAGCAGTTAGCTAGTCATTTGGAGAGCAATATTCTCCCGACTGAAGTGAACCCATTTTCAAAACAGGTGCGATTTCCGTATCGAGGTCACTACTGCTCAGTAACGCCTGTAGTCAGCCATGTGCTGCTGGCCCAGCTACAGAATGTGATTCATGAAAAGCGATTGCATTGTACCTATATACATCATGACCATCCGGCCAGCGTTGGGGGCTTGGTTGGAGCCCTCGGTGGCAAGGTAGCCGTACTCGATTATCCTCCGCCGGTTAGTCCGGACAAAGACCGCAGTTTCTCACAGGCTCTCAGTCACCGACTCGCTGATGGTAAGAGCCTATTTGATCGAACCATTTTCAATGATCATGTGTTTATTGATGCCCTGAAAAATGTGATATCTCGGCCAGGATTGACTCGAAAACAGCAGCGGCAATTGCGGCTCTCGGCGCTTCGTTACCTGCGGCGCCAATTGACGATATGGTTGGGGCCGATTATTGAGTGGCGGGATGAGATAGAGAACAGTGGACGCGGCCAGCTTTGTGAACTGGCAACAGGGGGTCTGGAGCTGGAACTCATCACCCACCCTCAAAAAATGCTGTCAGAGCTCATGCTACAAGTTGCGGGCAGATTTCATCTTGAACTACAAAACCATCCAGTAGGTAGACGCTATGCGTTTCATCCAGAGCTGATGGCACCGATCAAAAGTCAGATCTTATGGTTGTTCAGGCAGTTAGCTGACGATGAGAAAAAGGATGAGCCACATCCCCCAACATCTTGTTACTACCTGCATTTGTCAGGATTAACAGTTTACGATGCCTCAGCCCTGGCAAATCCCTACCTGTGCGGTATTCCTTCGCTGTCTGCATTAGCTGGTTTTTGTCATGATTATGAGCGTCGGCTGGTGTCTTTGCTCAAGCAACCGGTTCACTTCACTGGTATGGCATGGTACCTGAGCCGATATAGCCGGGTGACGGGTAAGCACTTGTCTGAGCCAAGCAAGCCGGAAAAGGCTACGACGATCTCAACTATTCGTCGACCGGGCCTACTCGATGGCAAATATTGCGATCTGGGCATGGATCTGGTGATCGAGGTACATACTCCAACCGGTGGTTCCCAGTCATTAGCCCATTATCTTGATTTGTTGCGGGCCGCACTTCCTGCCCGGTTTGCTGGGGGATGTTTACATCCACCGTCTCTTTATGAAGAGCGGAGTTGGTGCAATCTGTACCAAGATAAAGAAGAGCTGTTTACCGTATTATCCCGACTGCCAAGATATGGATGCTGGGTATATCCGTCTAGTAGCGGTATATCCAGCTTTGAGGATCTCAGCGAGGCGTTAACCTTCGATCGCCGATTACGTCCAGTTTCGACGGGGTTTGTCTTTCTGGAGGAACCAATTAAGCGGGTAGGGAGTCTTGAAAATCCGCATGTCTACGCAGAGTCTGCTATCAGCACGGCTTTGTGTATTAACCCAGTGGAAATGAGATTGGCAGGTAAAAACCGATTCTATAGCAGTGGCTTTTGGCGATTGAGTGATGAAAACGGGGCTATCCTGATGACAGGCTTATCACGGATGGGACAAGCTGATGGAACTATGCACAAATCTCAGCTATAGCCGCTCGGTTTCCCCAGGCAAGGCCGTTTTTTTCTACAAAACAGCAGAATCTGATTTCGTGCCACTACGGATCGAAGTGGCGAAGATAAGCGGTCAGAAATGCAGCTACTCCGAAGCATTCGATGCCCATTTTCAACCAAAAAACATTGAAAGGCATGAACTGGCCTATAGCAATCCTCAAACCATAGAAGTCTGCTATGTCCCCCCAAATGTCGATGAAATCTACTGCCGTTTTTCACTCAGGGTAGAAGCTAACTCAACGCGTCCACTTGTCTGTTCTGATCCTGACGTATTTCGCATTATGACTAGGCTGGCTAAGGCTTATCAGGAATGTGGCGGGTATTTAGAACTGGCCCGTCGTTACAGTATGAACCTGCTCATGGGGACTTGGCTGTGGCGTAACCAATACACTCAGGGAACCCAGATAGAGATCAAAACATCGCAGGATACTTCATACCACATCTCTGATGCCCGCAAGCTGAGTTGGTCAGGAGGCTGGCCAGGTCCGGAGCAGCAACAGCTGGAAAAGTTGGCTAACGAGATGGCCAACGCCCTAAGCCAGCCCAGAGTGTTCTGGTTTGCTGATGTTACGGCCAAACTGAAAACCGGTTTTTGCCAAGAAATTTATCCCAGTCAAAAATTTACGGAGCGAACAGATGATTACGATGTGGCTAGTCGTCAGTTGGCCACTACCGAATGTATCAATGGTCAGCTAGCTGCCTGTATAAATCCACAGAAAATCGGCGCAGCAGTGCAACAGATCGATGATTGGTGGGCAGATGACGTAGACCAACCGTTACGAGTGCATGAGTATGGTGCTAATCACGAAGTGCTCACTGCTTTCCGTCATCCCGCATCCGGTCAGGATTTTTATCACTTGCTGACAAAAGCAGATCAGTTTTTCACTGATATGGAGGTTAATGAAGAAGGGTTTGAACTCCCTAGGGATCTCCATTATCTGATGGCGGTATTAGTCAAAGGGGGGTTGTTTCAGAAAGGAAAGGGAAGATGAGCGCACATCGTTACTTTTTTGCTATTCGTTACTTGCCTGATGATGTTGACTGTAGCCTGCTGGCTGGTCGTTGTATATCCAGCTTACATGGCTTTAGTCGAACCCATCCTGATGTGCATATCGGCGTGGCATTTCCTGGTTGGAGCGATAGGAGCCTTGGTTGTTTCATTGCCTTTGTCAGTACGAACAAAGCCCACCTAGAGCGGTTTCGAGAACGCTCCTATTTTCAGGTGATGCAAGCCGACCAGCTCTTTGAGCTCAGTCCGGTACTTGATGTGCCTGAGACCTGTAAAAATGTCCGGTTTATCCGCAACCAGAATATAGCAAAACTCTTTGTGGGCGAACGTAAACGGCGATTGCTCAGAGCAAAACGCCGAGTCGAAGCACGAGGTGAGGTATTTAACCCTCAAACCCCAGCCGATACGAGGTATGTCGGGATTTTTCATTCTGTTTTGATGCAAAGTGCCAGTGACGGGCAGAGTTATGTCTTGCATATACAGAAGCTTCAAGGTGAACAAGATGATAGCCATGGCTTCTATAGCAGCTATGGTCTGGCATCTAGTGAGATCTATACAGGTCAAGTACCAGAACTGGGTGCGATTACTTCAACCCTTTTTCAAGATGGGCTATATTTACCTTGATGAAACAAGAGGTTAGCAAATCACGTAGAGCAATGGTCAAACATATCGTTGTTATGTTTTTATAAATTATTCAATGTGTTATCTATCATGATGCACAGTGAACTGCCGCATAGGCAGCCAAGAAAAACGATGAAGCGGGCAAAATGCTTGCGATATTGTGAACTGCCGCATAGGCAGCCAAGAAATTGGTAAACTGGCCAGCAGTGACCACATAACCGTGAACTGCCGCATAGGCAGCCAAGATTAGGACAGGAAGAAAACACCCAAGATGGGGAACATTTTCTGCCGTAGAGGTAGTCTTACCGCGCCCAGGCTCACAGTCTGGGCTTTTTTCTGGTTAAATATGCATCCATTTGATGCTTTGGTAGGCACTCGGAGGCGCAGAGAGCATGTGATTTGCCCGGTTCCGGGGGGTAGTACAGGAACCAAACACTGCCAGTTCATGGTTGATGGTGATACATTGATATGGTTTATACCAGAGAAGTGTATCAACTAGGCATCAGTGGTCTGGTAACGATCTCCATCGCGAGACATCAAGGAAGACTGGAAGTCATTTTCAGGAAAGGAGTGAAAATGAGCATTGAGACTCAATCCATGCATATTACCCCTGTCGGTGGCAACGTGTTCGCCGATTTGGGATTCACACCAGAAGAAGCTGCAGTGCTAAAGGCTGAATCACAAAAAATCATCTCAGAAAAGCTGGTTATCAAGGACTCTTTGATTACCGAGTTTAATGACCAAGAAGGGGGATGGATTGATAATCTGTAAATGGTGGCCTGTGCTGGTCCATAGATAGCATTCGCAAGCTCCAGCATTATTGGTAGAGATTCACATTGAGTAAGGCATAAAGCATATTTTTATGAAAACATCAGTCACCACCATCAACAAGAGCACGTCTGCCACACCAGAAATAACAATGTCATTTGAGTATGATGACTTGGTCAGTCGTTTTAAGCGTGCCAAGTCAGAAGATACCCTTGACACCATGTACAAGGGCGCATTGTTCAAAGCTGGTAAACTGTTAACCGGCAAGGCCCTGACAATGGCTCATATCGCGATAGAACGAGCGTTAGACCGCTGCCAACAAGATTTTGACAAGACGCATATTGGTCTCACACGTAAAGTAAACCACACCCTGAAAAATCAAGAACCTACCAAACAATACGACCCAGAAGAAGAGATGAGGCGTCTTTTTTCTGACTTGGGTTAAGCTATCGATCCTTCGTATACAGTAAGGTAGCCTGTTCGACAAGGTCCACGCTCTTGAGATAACTACTGCGTCAAACTTGAAACTGAACTTCCGAATGAGAGTTGCTGTTTTTTGTACACCGAATTGCGGTTTAGTAGCTTGTCGCAGCTTATTGATCAATTCCGAGACAAGGCCGGTCTGAGTGACAACGTGGGTAATGAATGATGATGGTGGCCTTGAGGAATGTTGAGTCTCAAAAACCCCATCAAACTGGATATTCAACCGATCGGAGGCATTACCCAATCTTGAGCACGCGAGCGGTGTCACGGACTCCAGTAATATTGAAGGCCATACTCGTTTTGACTGACGGCTTTGTGCCAGAAGCGGACGTTGCCTACAACAATATGACTTTATCAGTAGGGATCAGACTAAATGACAGCGCTTGACCCTGAGTGCATAATAACCCTATAAATTTCTTCGCACTGTGAGTTCTCTGCTTACTTAGGTAGTGAATTTAATACGGAAGAAGACACCATGGCCGTAATCGCTAACAAAATCGCCAAGTTGACGATCCTTTGACGCTTCGATTGGCAGGATAAATCGATTCAGGTGAAAGTGTGTTCAGTCTTAAGATATCACTGACCACTACTGGCTTGCGAATTAGGCCAGTGGCGCATCGAAACAGCAATGAAAACAAGCTGAGCAAGAATTATGAGGGTATCATGAAGAAAAAAGAACAGCGAAGTAAGAAGTCTGGAATAACCTCTTTCCCACCATTGGCTTATGCAGTTTTATATCTTATCAATATTTTCGCATTTAGTTTGATATACGCAATTTTTTTTAACAAGGATTTTAATCAATCTCCTGTCAGCCTCGTACAATCATTTTATTTTAGCGTCGTGACTACCACGACTTTAGGATATGGGGACATCACTCCAAAATTAGAAGCATCTTCGTTACTTCTCACCATCACATCACAGGTTATTTTAGGTGTCGTATTTATTGGGTTGTTTTTGAATGCAATCTCTCACAAATTAAGTGATAGAAAGGATTTTGCTAGGCAAGAAGAAGAGAAAGAAATTGAAGCTAATAACCTGGCTAAATTACTAACGATTCTGAAACCAGTGATAAGTGATCACCTTGGAATCCTCGCTGAAACCTATAAGGTCACGACAACACAAAATGGTGGATTTCTCATAGCCTATCCACACGACATATTCAATCAAGGATATTATGATCAAATTTCCAGACAAGATTTTCTATCCAATGAGACGAGGTATGGGAAAGGAGTTATGACGTGGGGGCATTTCATTGATCAGGAGAACACAAAATTTATCTTGGGAATCGATGACTTTCTGAATAAATATGCAACCACATTGCCTATGGATTTAATTGAATTATTAGTTTCCTTGAAATCCCATCAATTTCTCCAGCACTGCAAAACAGCATTAAAAATGAATAGCCACCATTTTTCTGATGGAGTAATTCCCCCCCAAATAAACTTACTTACCATTGAGCATAGCAGTGTCAACATAAATGAAAAACCGAATACGATTAGTGAATTTCATGAGAAGTTATTAACTCTAATCACTCTCATTAATGAAAAAACACAGGGTAAGGAACTGACGATGACAATCGATTTGAGAGAAGGTGTAACAGCGCCTTCAATAGGCTCTGCAATAAGCGAAATAATAAGATTTGGACCATTTTGAATTTAAATCATTAATAATTAATTTAATGGGTTCGCTTTTGCTTGGCCCCCGCTCTTATCTTTTTTTCGCATGTTTCCCGAACAATTCTACATCCTTAGTGAGACATTCGATAAACTTCATTGCGGGGCTGTACGCGCCACACCGGTTAATGGCAGAGTACCTTGTTTATGTATTAACCTTCAGACCGCAACTGACAATGAACTGCTCTTCAAAGAGTAACACACCTCAATTTTAAAATTCCCTCATCAATGGGCCATGGAACTGCGAACTTCCGCTCATCGCTCATTAGGGACAATCATACTTAAATCTCCCACATTGCAGGAGGTTTGAGCATGAACACGTCACCGTGGAACAAAGACCGTATCATCGGACAAAAAAGACCGCTTCAGATATCTCATATCTGGGGGATTCGAATCAGACTTGAACTGGAAGGCAAAACGCGCGATCTAGCCCTGTTCAACATGGCTTTAGACAGTAAACTTCGGGGCTGTGATCTGGTAAAACTCAAAGTATCAGATGTTGCATATGGCAGTTCAGTTTCGAGTAGAGCAACTGTGTTACAACAGAAAACCGGTAGCCCCGTCCAATTTGAGATAACCAAAGGGACAAGAGAAGCAGTTGCAGCGCTAATAAAGCTGAGCAACCTGCACAGTAAAGACTACTTGTTCCAATCTCGGGTCGGTTCTTGCCAACACATTTCAACCCGGCAATACAACCGTATTTTTCATGGATGGGTAGAAAAGCTTGGTCTCGAAGATTCGCTGTACAGCACACATTCCATGAGAAGAACAAAACCTTACCTGATATACAAGAAGACCAAGAATCTCCGGGTGATCCAACTTCTGTTGGGTCATAAGAAACTGGAAAGCACAGTGCGTTATCTGGGCATTGAAGTAGATGATGCGTTAGAGATCTCTGAGTCGATTGAAGTCTAAGGTTGTCAGGGCTGCAACAGCAGCCCTGTGCCAGAAGCGGACGTGACTCAATTCACAATGTGTTAATCAATAGGGTACAGGTGATGTTTTTAACTGTCACCTGAGAGTACAATAATTATCTATCAACAGCTTTTTGATAACCATTATCAGTTTTTCTTCAGACCGAACCGAACAAGTTGAGGTTTTAATGAGCAAGAAATTGTACTTGTTTCCCGACACGAATATTTTTTTGCAATGCAAGCCCTTAGCACAAGTGAATTTTTCTGAGATCACCCATTGTGATGAAGTTTGTGTCATCATTACAAGGCCTATTCAGCAAGAGATTGATCGTCAGAAAGGGCAAGGAAATTCACGCCTGTCAAAAAAGGCGAAGACCGCTGCTAGCCTATTTACTAAAGTAGTCGATTCTCCTGATATGACTCTTGTTATCCGTGAACGTTCACCGCGCGTTTTCCTTACCATGGATTTAAGTCTGAAGCCGTCTGATGAGTTATCTGATCAACTGGATTATCAGGAAGCGGACGATCGCTTTGTAGGCATTGCTGCGGGATATTACGCTGCCGATGAAGATTTTGAAGTGGCAATAATTACCAATGATAGCGGTCCGCGTTTTTCTGCGATAAAACATAGCATAACCTGCTACAAAGTACCTTCTTCTTGGATGCTTGCTGTAGAGGCAGATGAAAAGGATAAACAGATTAAATTGCTGGAAGATAGACTGAAGCAATTGGCTCAGTCTATGCCAGAATTCAACATTAAAGTTTCTAACAATGAGCAATTTGAGGCTACATACCCTTATTATACAGCCTTGTCTGAAGATGAGCTTAGCAAATTACTTTGTCAACTGACCAACGCGTTTCCATTAGTGACAGATTTTATTAAGGAACAAGCCAACTCACCATTGTTTACATCCTTAGAAAGAAGCTTTAAGACAATCAATCATGAAGAATATGTTCCAGCATCCGCAGATGAAATTGCACTTTATAAAGATATTCGTTATCCAGAATGGCGGACGCAATGTGAAGAAGTACTGAAAAATTGTCATGAGCATCTCAATCCACGTGCAATAAAACACGCGCTGTCATTTTTGCTGCAAAACACAGGTTATGCTATCGCTGAACGTGCAGTCATCACGTTTACAGCAAAGGGAGAATTTGCTCTGTGCGGCAATAATTGGGAGATACGTGCGGATATAGCAGAAAGCAAAGGGATCGATTTACCTTCAGCACCTACTGCACCTAAGGGAAGATGGCGTCGTTTATGGAACGTAGCAGAAGAACTGGCTTTCGCGCGAGGGATACCTATGTCCAATATGATTTCAAAAAACTATGGCTCTTTGTTGAAAGATATTCACACAGCTAGAGATAAAAATGATTTTTTTTACAAAAAAACGGGTGATTTGCCTGTTAAATCAGTATCACTGGAATGCGAAGAATGGCGTCATCAGATTGAAGAAGAGGAATTCTCATTGTTCGCGTACACAGCTAATAAGCCTACTGAGATGACTGGCGCGATCGAAGTGCGAGTTGATGCGAATAATCTGCTTAACCCGATTACCAAAACATTTAAATTGAAAATTCATATTGAAGAACAGAGTGCATTTTCAGTCGTTATGAAAATGGTGCATACATTCATTCAGGAGCAACAAAGCAAAAAGCGGTTATCCTTTAAATAAAAGATTAGCTATTTCAGGATTTTACCTATTCAGTACTACGTTGTAGTCGACGTTTAGGAACATGACTCCCACTTGATCTAATCCCAATATCAGTGACAGGATAAATATATGTTCCAATCCTTTTTGACAGGCTTTGGACGAATTATGCCGAAGTCTGCTTGTCCAAGGGGTCTACTTTGTAATATGTCCGTTTTTCGCTCAAAGCGGCAGTAGAAAGAACGAACACTACCGCGCCGGTGGACTTGCTCAACCCTTCACATACCCGACAAGGATATCCCGGCTTCTCTTAAATCAAAGTTTTTCTTCAGTCCATAAGTTTGGATAATGACTTTTTATTTTTTCAATCCGTATTGAACCCGCTACTTTCGAACAGGTCGCAATAATTGCATCGAGTAAAATTTCAAGCTTGCCTGTATCATATCCGCTTTCAATAATTTTCGTGTCTGACTTATCAAGAAACCGATTTGCGTAATATTCTTTGAATTCAAGCGCACCATGATACAGCCCTGTTTCTTTTTTATAGTTGGTCCATCTGACAGAGTGACTATCATATTCGCTGTAATTCAGATCAAGATAACACTCTATAGCAGCTGCCGTTTTATTGATATTGGCGATCGTAAGGCCATTAGGACCATGAGCAGGAAAATTATTAAATTCTTGAAGGTCTGGAAGGCACATACAACTCATGTTGAGAGGCAGTTTCATCTTCATTATTTTGTTAAAACCTTCAACGCCTTCACTGTCATTATCAAGAAGAAACACAATCTGATTCTGAACGTCGATTTTCACCAATCCTTCAGCAAACTTTGATAACCCTCCTGTGCCTGGGAAGGGATGGCCGGAAGTCACGTCAATGAAACGAAAGAAGTCTGCAACGCTAGGCTTGAGAAGTCTGAAGGCCTTCTGCAATATATGTGAGTCTGAGGATCCTTCAGTAGCAATAAGAAATGAATCTTCACGTCTGATCTCAGTTTTTATTTCATTGATATGGACCCATCCGTTTGCAACTATCTCGCCATAATCCCATTCGACATACTCAGTGTTATTGTTTTCGTTTTCACTTAGGAGCCTGATTACTGAGTAAGGATTCATGAAATTGATGATGCTGATGAACGCAGACTTTTCAGACCAGAAAAAATCTTCATAAGGATCGTAACGAGGGATTCTTTTTAAAGTGCTTTCTGTGAATATACTTTTTATAAAGTCTTGGGGTTGTGATCGATTAGAATAATCAAATTCAATATATTCATCTTTAAGATCTCTAAGGTTATATTGTTTAATGAATATTAAAAGCTCATCAAAACTAAATACATTCTCTATAGGCTCGTACCTGTTTGGAAATGATTCAATCATCCCATTTCTTTCTTGAATCTCATTATCTACGATATTTTGATATTCAGAGCGAATAGCATCAAGGGTAAACCCCAGTAATTCTACCCGCTCCGCTACTTCTGCAAGAGGCTTACGGAGTACGGTCCACTGAAGGCGTCTTTCATCATCTACCTCATCAGTTTCTTCCATACCATAATGCTCATGCTGCGGGATCATAATATGGTCGGTTGACTGAAACAGGGAGCCATGATTAATGCCCAGACTATTTTTACTCCAGTCCAGCGTTGAACCAGATACCTTAAGTGAAATTTCTGTTCCCATACAGCCTCTTTTTAATTGCAGATAATCATCAACATATCATACGACATCACTCCTTATCGTTGAATTACAAGCAGTATGATGAATTAAAAATAAAATGAGTATATGTCCAAAAAGAGCATACTAAGGAACAAAACCTATGAGCGGCAACCCGTTGATTAGCGTTAAACAATGCCAGTGATGCACTCTCGGCGGTAAGAACAATAGCCAACTTCCGCTCCTCGCTCTTAGCAGTCACTGAAGTTCATGATGGTAATGTGGTCAGGGATTGCTTGGTTGAGCTAGAGCCTGGCAAAGAGGCGCATGGAGGCACTAAGGTGATGTAGTAAAATTACAACGCTCTAGGGGAGGGGACAGAGGTTGATGCCACTTTATGTCAGCTTATGGGTAAATTTTATGTCAACTTATGGGTATAGAGCCTGTCATAAGTGACTGATTTTTCGTAGCCTGCTATGTCAACTTATGGTGCAAGCGACAAATTCAATAAGTTAGCCTCCAATACCCCCTTCAGACCTCTTGGTAATCCACTTTGTGTGGACAAGAAGATGCTCGCCATCTGCCCCGCATTCCTTCTCTGTGTGCTTTTCGTTTCCTCTTCGCCTTGTTGTGATCCTGTTTTCTTCTCTTGGCAGTTGGCATTCGTCTGCGATGCCGCCATGGCGTCTGGTCATTGTCTGTATGCCCGTTGTTTGAGGCGTTGTCGGATAACCCCGGCTCCTTGGTCTGTGGTTCTGAACCTGGCGGCGTGAGGTCGGCGCAATGCGTCCTGCTGGCATGCCACCGGGCCCGCGTATGGCGGGCCCGGTGGGGGTGTCACTCAA